>Ga0209347_1001093_pt1 | contig 50318 bp, 44 predicted proteins | sample AutmiccommuBRH23_FD_187382 | JGI IMG/M metagenome (GOLD analysis project Ga0209347, IMG submission 187382) | Deep subsurface microbial communities from Mt. Terri, Switzerland - Autotrophic microbial communities BRH/23 (SPAdes) (version 2) | ecosystem: Environmental > Aquatic > Deep subsurface >... | reverse complement strand
GCGATAGAAACGGCTTTCAGCCCATTTATCGGTTAGGGAGCGTTGGCGAAGAGAGGCCGTATTGCCCGCTACACCTGGGACTGAAGGTCCCAGGCTGCGGAAAGAAGAAACCCGTTGAAACGGGTTAGGTGGCATGCAGTACACTTCAGTGTACTTTTTAATCATTAGCCCGGCACTTCAGTGCTGGGTGCGGGACTGGCCGTTACGGGGCTAATCCCTCCCATCAGGGATACCTACCCTAAACCTATGATCCGCGAAATGTTAGCGCCATTGGGCACCCTTGCTGGCCCAAGCCCATCGCATATGATAACTGCCGCCAAGGGTCGCGACGCTCCGCACCCTGCGCTTGCTTTTCAGTTGCCCCCTCCTGTTGACTGTGCTATAATCGAATGCAGGACTCGGCATCGGCGTACAGGCAATTTAGCAAAAGAGTGGGTGCAAAACGATGGATTGTCCCAAATGTAAAACCTACAACCCTGACGATCGCACTGTCTGCTGGCGTTGTGACACGGAGCTCCCTAAACCGCAACCCGAGAAGAAAAAGGATCCGCAAAAGTCCGCGCGGATGTGGATGTATGTGCTGATTGCTGTTTTCTTGTTGTTTACCCTCTTGCAGATGTGCGGGGTCAACCTTCCTTTTGGACCTCAGACACCGCAAGAGCCGACGGGTATGGCTTTGCCGAATGCTCCGGTAGCCTTCTTGGCCGCCAGCGCTCTGGCTCTACTATAGATCGAGGGGATCGGCTGGCCGTGCGCCCAGGGTTTGACCCTGGAGCTGACATTTGTGTGCGAATCAGGATTTGCATAAGGATACCCCGCCTGGCAGGGCGCGCCCTGTAGGTGGGGTATTTGTCTTTTGATGGCGCAGAGCCACATAGTGGAGCGGCCTACAGGTCGAGGGAATAGAACATGGCCGCATCCCCATTGTTATAGTGGTGATCGACCAGCCCTCGGAAAGAATAGCCCAGCTTGGTGAACAGGCAAAAGGCCGGATCATTCTTGGTCTGTATGCCGACGGTGAGGCGGGTCAGGCCGCTGCCCCTGGCCCAATGCTCGGCAGCCTCCAACAGCCGCGTGGCGATGCCCTGCCGCCGATGGTCTCGGTCCACAATGAGATGCTCGATCTGGCCCGCCCACTGCCACCGGCTGACGGTGATATCCAGGTAGCCCAGGATAGTGGCCAGCTCGCTGGCTACCAGGAAGCACTCGCTGCGCTGCCAGTCCTCGTACAGGGCCTTTGGCTCGCGGGGATAGATGATCTCGGCCTGACGGGGCAGGCGCATCCGTTTCAGGTGCATGTCGATGGTGTCCCCGCTGACCACCTCATCCATCTGCCAGACATAGTTGGTCACATAGGCCCCGTCCAACAGTTCACACCGGTCAATATCGGCTATATTTGCCGGGCGTATACGCATTCCTTCGACCTCACCCTATGCATTCGCACGTCAAACGCAAGACCTTTTCCAAGGGTTACTCTCTCCAGGTGTATCTGACAGGGTTCGCGGCGCCAGGCTTCCGGTACTCGTCGGGCACTCTTTTGCCCTCGTACAGACGTCTGATGGCTGGGGGTGCCTCGTGTCCAACGAAACCGATGCGTCCTGGTTCATCCCCTCGCTCCGGAAAGTCCGCGCGAGTTACTTCCAGCCACCGTTCGGGAACGAACACACCGATGATTTCGCCATGCAATGTCGCGAGAACCAGTTCAGCTTGCTCAGCCCTGGCCTTGTTGAGCTTCCACGCGCATCGAGCCGCTTCGTAGATCGAGGATTCTGTGGCGGCTCTATGGTTGATGCAGACAACCAATGCCTTGTGATGAAACACTGCGGGCTCGGCAGAATCGGAAGGGCTTCTCGACTTCATGGTGAATCCCCTTTGGGTAGCATTGGACTATCACGGCTCAATGGTGTGCAGGCTATCCGCGTTTTTCCCGGCGGGCGCCTGTTGCCGGGCGCGTGCCGGGGACGGGCACGGCTTCCAGAATCTCCTCGATCACGACGCGCGTATCCAGGTTCTTGATTCGGGCGGAAGGGCTGAGGATCACGCGGTGGGCCAGCGTCGGCTGGGCCAGCAGCTTGATGTCATCGGGCGTCACGAAATCGCGTCCTTGCAGCGCGGCGTACGCCTGGCTGGTTTTGTAGAGCGCCAGCGAGCCGCGCGGGCTGGCTCCCAGGTAGACATCGGGGTGGTTGCGGGTCGCATTGACCAGGGCTACGATGTACTTCTTGATCAGCGGGTCTACATAAATATGCCTGACGCTCTCTTGCGCTTCCAGCAGCTCGGCCACGGTCATCACCTGCTCGATGGTTTCCAGAGGATGGACGAACTGATGAGTGTCCAGGATGCTCACCTCGTCTTCTGGGCTGGGGTGGCCCAGGCTAATGCGCATCATAAACCGGTCCAACTGTCCCTCTGGCAGGGGGAAGGTACCCTCGTACTCGATGGGGTTCTGCGTGGCCAGAATGACAAAGGGTTCGGGCATCTTGTAGGTGTGCTCGTCCACCGTTACCTGGCGCTCCTCCATGCATTCCAGCAGGGCGGCCTGCGTCTTGGGGGTGGCGCGGTTGATCTCGTCGGTCAGCACGACCTGCGCCATGATGGGGCCGTGGCGAAACTCGAATTCGCGCGTTTGCTGGTTGAAAATCGATACGCCGGTGATATCGCTGGGCAGCAGGTCTGGGGTGAACTGGATACGTCGGAAGGAGCAGCCGATAGACTTGGCAAGGGATTTCGCCAGCACGGTTTTTCCGACGCCGGGCACGTCCTCGATCAACAGATGCCCCTGGCAGAGCATGGCGATGAACGCCATCTGGACCTCGTTGTGCTTGCCAAGGATCACCTGCTCTACATTCGCGACAAGCTTGGTGCCAACGTCCTGAATCAGACCCATAGGTTTTTCCTCATGTGTAGTGATACGAGGCTATAGCTGAGGATACACGAGCCAGAACGGGGTGTCAAGTCGGATAGGTTACTCGTTATGTATGCTCGCGGCATTACTTGTTCCCGGCGAAGTGTGGTATAATTAGTCATTATGAGAACCTCTAGACCTTTCGGGAAAATATCTTTTGGGCAGGATCGCATCTTCTGGTTGATCATTGCTGGCCTGTTCGTGGTCTATGCGGTAGCGCAGGGCGGCCTGGTAAACCTGGGGTTGACGCTGCTGGGCCTGGTGCTGGCGATCACGGTGCACGAGTGCGCGCACGCCTGGACAGCCGACCGGTTGGGCGATCCGACGGCCCGGTATTTGGGCAGGGTGTCGCTGAACCCCCTGGTCCATCTCGACCCTTTGGGGTCGGTGATGATGCTGGTGACAGCCATCACCGGCGTGGGCATTGGCTGGGGCAAGCCAGTTCCCGTCTCGCCGCACCGTCTCAAGTACGGCTCGCGGCTGGGCAACGGGCTGGTGTCCCTGTCTGGTCCGGTATCCAACCTGTTGTTGGCGCTGGTGCTGGGCTTGATCTTGCGGTTCATGACGTTCCTGCCAGGGTGGTTGTTTGTCGCGTTGTTTTCGATCGCGACAGTAAATATTGTGATTGCCATGTTCAACCTGATCCCAGTGCCTCCGCTGGATGGATTTGGGGTACTGATGGGGCTTTTGAGCCTGCCTCGCGGGAAGTGGGCATGGAATCTCTCTCAGGGGTTGGGGCGGCTGCAACAGATGGGTCCGATGCTTCTGATCGGATTGCTGATCCTGACCCAGTTCTTGGGCATACCGGTGCTTGGCTGGCTAATCGGTCCCCCGATTCGCTTCTTCCAGCAAGTGATTCTGGGCTTCTAGGCCCGCGGCAAGCCTGGGTGGCGGGTATAATGGGCATGCGTTGGGCTTATCGGGCCAGACAGTTCTTTACGCGTTACCTGGCGCGAGAAGACGCCATTGATACAGACGCTATCCGTGGCGTGCTGCCTGAACCTGCCTTCCGACTCTACCAGGGGATGCCTTTGGGAGATCGGATACACGCCCAAAATGTATGGATGATACTCAAGGAAGGGGGGCCGAACTCCAGAGACCTGGAGCAAGCGGCCCTTCTCCATGATGTGGGCAAAAGCCAGGCGAACCTGTCGCTCATCCATCGCGTGCTGATTGTGCTGATCCAGGGGGCGCACGCGCCATTCCTGGAGCGGCTTGCCAGGGATATTCCTCACTCCTGGCGTTATCCTTTCTATGTGCATCTGCATCACGCGGAAATCGGGGCCATGCTTTGCGCCGACGCGGGGTGCAGCCCTCTCACAGTGGCATTGGTGCGCCATCATGAGACGCGCTCGGCGTTGCCCGACTCTCCGGCAGGATTGCGCCCAAGCCTCTTGAAACTTGTCACCGCAGATGATCGTTGTTAGAAGGAGAAGTAGATGCAGTTGACCATTGTGGGCCTGGGTGTGGTGGGCACGTCCCTGGGAATGGCGCTCAAGGCGACTAATGCCGATATCCTCATCATGGGGCATGACCCGGAGGCAGAGAACGTCAAGCGCGCCAAGAAGCTGGGGGCCATTGACAAGAGCCACTGGAATCTCATTGGCGCCTGCGAACGTGCCGACCTGCTGGTGTTTGATCTGTCGTTGGAAGAAGTGGAAAAGACGCTTGCGGCCCTCCAGGGGTATGTAAAAGAGTCTGCCGTCATCGTAGACATGGCCCCTGTCAAAAAGCCGGTCTTTGAAGCGGCGCAACGACTTTTGCCCCAGGTGCCTTTTATTGGCGGGCATGTGGTTTCGCCGCGCCTGCTGACTGCGGATGCCGACCCCAGTGCCGACCTGGTCAATGGGGCGACGTTCTACATCGTGGCCCCGGAGGACGTTACTCCTGCCGCCCTGGATACGGCGACGAACCTGGCCGCGGCGGTGGGAGCCAAGCCGCAGTACATTGACGTGCAGGAGCATGATGGCCTGGTCGCGGCCACGCTGGAACTGCCCCTGCTGGGGGCGCTGGCGCTGATGCGCGCTATTACCGAGTCTGCCGGTTGGCGGGACCGGGTCAAGTCGGTGGGGGGAGAGCTGGCTACCGTGGGCGCGGCCCTGGTGAACGCCCCTCCGGGGATGATGGACCTGGTGTTGTCCAACCGGGAGGATGTATTGCGCTGGTTGGATCTGTATGCTCAGCAGCTCGATGATCTGCGCCAGCTCATCGCCAATCAGGATGCGAAATCGCTGAGCGAAACGCTGGATGCGTCCGTACGGGCCTATCTCGAAGGGCTGGCCCACGGCGAGCAGACCAGTCCGCAGGCTGACCCGCCTGGTAGCGGAAGCTATCTGCGGAGCATGTTCCTGGGCAGGTTGGGCGATCCGCGCAAAAAGCCGGACTCGGGCGATAAAAAGTAAGTCGCCTCTTGGCGGGTGAGGGGCATAATACTCGTAAACTTGAGTGAAAAACCGTTATGCAGTACAATATGCGCGCATCGGGTTTCTCGCCTCGTTCTGGCTTGAGAATCCGGTTATGTCAGCGTATGCGGATGGGCATATCAGGTGGAGAGCACAAGGATATTCAGGAGTGAGAAGACTGCCAGCCCACAGGACTGCCAGTACCGCGTCTTGATGATCGCGCCCACTTCATTTTTTGCGGACTATGGATGTCATGTCCGCATTCTGGAAGAGGCGCGCATCCTGAAAAAGTTTGGCTGTCAGGTGACGATTTGCACTTACCACAACGGCAGGGACCTCCAGGAGCTGGACATCAGTCGGTCGTGGCGTATACCCTGGCGTGCCGATTACGAGGTGGGTTCTTCCCGCCATAAAATCGCCTTCGACGCTCTCTTGTTCTGGCACTCCCTGGGTCTCATCCGCCGGGTCAAGCCTCATATCATCCATGCGCACCTGCACGAGGGCGCGCTGTTGGGGACTGTGCTTTCCAAGGTGTGGAGGGTGCCGATGGTTTTCGACTACCAGGGCAGCCTGACCTCGGAAATGGTGGATCACCGCTTCCTCTCGCCCGATGGCCCCTTTTACTCTCCCATGCGCAAGCTGGAGAACTGGATTGATGCCGCCGCCCCCCACATCATGACCAGTTCGCAGAACGCCGCCGAGTTGTTGATTCGCGAGTTCGACTGCCCGCCGGAAAAGGTGACGCACGTGCCGGACTGTGTGAACACCGATGTCTTTGCCCCCGCCTTTAGCTACGAGGACCAGTTGCGTCTCAAGCAAGCCTGGAATATCCCCGCTGACCGCCAGGTGATCGTATATCTCGGCTTGCTGGCCGAGTATCAGGGGATCGACCACCTTTTGAGGGCCACGCGCCTGGTGTGTGACCAGCGCGAGGACGTCCATCTGGTCGTCGCTGGCTATCCGCACATCGAACACTATCGCCAGGTGGCTGCCGAGTTGGGGCTGGCGGACAGAGTCACGTTTACGGGCCGCGTGCGCTATGAGGATGCCCCCCGGCTGCTGTCCATCGGGGATGTGGCCGTATCGCCCAAGCTGTCCAAGACAGAAGGGGCCGGTAAGCTGCTCAACTATATGTCGATGGGCCTGCCCACCGTGGCGTTCGATACGCAGGTGAGCCACGAGTACCTCGGTCCGCGCGGCATGTACGCAGCCGTCGGTGATAGCGAGGACCTGGCTCGCTGCCTGTACGCGTTGCTGGAAAACAGGGAACATCGGTTGGCTCTGGGGGCCGCGCTGCGAGCGCGAGCGCAGGAGCTATACTCCTGGGATAGCTCGGCGCGCACGATTTTGGATATTTATGCGGCCATGACCGGGCGGATGCCCGCCCGCGCTGATATCGTTACGGATTAGGGGTCTGGTCGCCGACGCTGAGCGCGTCTAGTTTTCACCTGAAGTACTATGCTGGCCCGGACAACCCTGCGCCTTCTTCTTGCGCTGCTGCCTGCCATCCTGGCCTGGCCTTTCGGAGCCTGGCCCTCCCGTGAGGACCCGCCTGTTGTCCTCGCGACGGTGACCGTCTGCGTGAATGAAGTCTTGCCCTGGCCCTCTGACGAAAGCTCCGGTGGCGATTTTATCGAGCTGTATAACCTCGGTGCGGAAACGGTGGATTTGGGGGGCTGGACGCTGGAGGTGGCTTGCGGCGGATCAGGCCGGTACACCTTGCCTGCGGGGACCACGATTGGCCCGCGCGGATTTCGGGTATTTTACCAGCAGGACACTGGGCTTGCTTTGCCCAGGGAAAACGGCTGTGTGCGCCTGCTGGATCCCGGCGGGATGGTGAGTAGTTACGGTAACTATAATGCATCCCATTGCGGTCTGTCGCATGGGCGGCTTCCCGATGGCGGGGGCTGGTGCTATGATCTGTTCCCATCGCCGGGCAGCGCCAACCTGCGGCCCACCGTGACACCCACTCCTTCTATCACCCCGACGCCGTCCGCTACCGCCTCGCCGACGCGAACCCTTCAGCCAACGGCCACGTGTACACGCACCATTACGCCTTCGCGCACAGTTACCCCCTCGCGAACGCCATCCCCGACGCGCACGGTTACGCCCTCGCGAACGTTGTCGCCTTCGCGTACTGTCACGCCTTCGCGAACGCCTTCTCCGACGCGCACGGTCACGCCTTCGCGAACGCCCACGTTGTCGCCTACGGCGAGTGCCACGCCTTCCCGAACACTCACGCCTTGCTGTTTGCCCAGCCCCTCGCCAACCCTGGCCTTGCCCTTGCCCACGGCCACGCCATCCCCATCCCAGACGTCTTTGGTCACCGCCAGTCCTTTTCCTGCCGCCACGCCTACCCCCTCGGCGACTCCGACAAAAGGCGGTGTGCCCTGGCCCACGGCCACAGCCACGCCCACGCTGACGCGCACGCCCACACCCACAGGCTATGTGGACGTTTGCCTGTCCGAACTGCTGCCCATGCCGCGCGCGGTGGACTGGGATGGGGATGGCGTGGCGAACTATCGCGATGAATGGATCGAGCTATACAACGCGTCGGATCAAGAGGTGTCGCTGGCCGGGTGGATGCTGGATGATCTTCTGGATGGGGGGACTGCGCCGTTCACCTTCCCGGCGGGAGCGGTGTTGGGGCCTTGTGCCTATGGGGTCTATTACCTGCGCGATACAGGGGTTGTGTTGAACAATGATAGAGATCAGGTGTGGCTGATCGCTCCCGACGGGAGCGTCAGGGATCAGGTGGAGTATCAGGTTGTCGAGGCAGATGCTGCCTATGGCCGCCGGACGGGGTGCGTGGGGGAGTGGGTGCTCTGCCGGGACCCATCTCCCGGCGAGGAGAATCGACCTCCCCCGCCAACGCCCACGCCACTGCCGACACGGTGGCTCTATCTGCCACTGCTTCAGCGGGCCAGTAGCTCGTCCGCGTAAGCATAAAGGGCTGGCGTGCCACCGGTGTGCCAGAACAACACCGTCTGGTCGCGCTTGAATTCGCCCTGGCGGATCAGATCGATTAGCCCGGCCATGGCGCGCCCCGTATAGACTGGGTCCAGCAGCAGCCCCTCTTCGCGGGCCACCAATTGGATCGCTTCTCGCTCGGCTGCTCCCATCACGGCATAGCCCCCGCCGAGATAGTCGTCATTGATTTCGATCTCCTGCGGGTTCAACTCGAACCGCAAGTCCAGGTAGGCGCGGGTAAGCTGGGCCAATTCCAGCACGTTCTGGCGCATGGGTTCGCTCCGCACGTCCACGCTGATGCCCAGCACGCGCCCCTGAAAGTTGGCCGCCCGCGCGCCCACCACCATGCCTGCCTGGGTGCCACCGGAGCTACTGGGGAACACCATCACATCAAAACGGATACCAGCATCCAGACTTTGGCGGACCGCCTCTTCCATCGCCGTCACGTAAGCCGAGGCACCGATGGGGTTCGAGCCGCCGTAGGGAATGATATAGGGCTTGCGCCCGGCGACCCGTTCCTCGTTGGCGATTTCCTGCATCACCTCAAAGGGGTTGCGGTCTCCGGCCCAGCGCACGTGAGCGCCCAGGAGTTGGTCGAGCAGCAGGTTGCCGGTGGGGTGGGCTGGAGCCATTGAGCGGAGCACCAGGTAGCAGCGCAGCCCGTAGCGGGCAGCGGCCGCGGCTGTCTGCCGGGCATGATTAGATTGGACCGCGCCGGTGGTGAGCACGGTGGTGGCCTTTTGCTCCAGCGCATCGGCGATGAGGTATTCCAGCTTGCGCGTCTTGTTCCCGCCGGTGGCCAGGCCGGTCAGGTCGTCTCGTTTGATGTAAATTTGCGGCCCGCCGAGCAGCCGACTGAGGCGGGGAAGGTGGTCGATGGGGGTGGGGAAGTGACCCAGGGAAACCCGGGGAATGCCTTTTTGCATGATTGCTCCTCTTCCTGGTGCGTGCTGTGACCGACAGGCTGGATAGGTCGTGCTCGCTTTGCAGTATAGCACATCACGCCATAAGCAAAAAGGCATCGGGTATAGCCTTTTATTCGAGTGGTTAGACTTGCTTTTTCAACGTTTATATTGTAAACTATGAACGTGGGTAGAGCCAGAAAGGGTCCCAACATGGCAATTGACGGCAAAGAAAAAGCTCTGGATACAATGGTCGCACAAATCAAGAAGCGCTTCGGCGAGGGAGCCATCATGAAACTGGGTGACTCCACCAGTCTGAACGTCGAGGCGATTCCAACGGGCTGTCTGGCTTTGGATATGGCGTTGGGAATCGGAGGTATTCCCAGGGGAAGGATTACCGAGATCTATGGACCGGAATCCTCCGGCAAGACCACCCTCTGTCAGCATGTGATTGCAGAGTGCCAGAAGCTGGGTGGTATTGCGGCGTTCATCGATGTAGAGCACGCACTGGACCCCGCGTACGCTCAGCGGTGTGGGGTGAACATCGATGACCTGTACATTTCCCAGCCAGACACCGGCGAACAAGGTCTAGAGATTACCGAAGCGCTGGTTCGCAGCGGGGCGGTAGACGTAGTCGTTGTGGACTCGGTTGCGGCACTGGTTCCTCAGGCCGAAATCGAGGGTGACATGGGCGATTCGCACATGGGTTTGCAGGCTCGCCTTATGTCACAGGCTCTGCGCAAGCTAACAGGAGCGATCAAACGGAGTAACACGGCGGTTATCTTCACGAACCAGTTGCGTATGAAGATCGGGGTGCTCTTTGGGAACCCCGAGACCACCAGCGGTGGAAACGCACTCAAGTTCTACGCTGCCGTGCGTCTTGATATGCGACGAATGGAGGCTATCAAGCAAGGCGGCGACGTGATCGGTAACCGCGTACGCGTACGCGTCAAGAAGAACAAGGTTGCCCCGCCCTTTAAAGTGGCGGAATTCGATATCATGTTCGATCATGGGATATCGAAAGAAGGCAGCATGTTGGACGTGGGCGTGGAGTCCGGGATTATCGAGAAGCGTGGCTCCTACTACTCCTTTGGCGATACGCGCCTTGGACAGGGTAGAGAGAATGCCAAGGCATTCTTGATCGAAAACCAGGATATTTGCGCAGAGATCGAGTCTCAAATTCGGAGTCAGGTGGGGTTTGCACTCAAGTCGGATGGTTCGGATTCGGATTCAGGTGACGATTCCGAGGCAGGCGATTTGGAGTAATCACCCTAGGTTTCGCGCAGAGGCGATTGGCTTCCCACACTGGGCTTGCAGCCCACAGATTTCGCCATTCCAGCTTGGGCTGTTGGCGATGGTGAGCCCCTATGCTTGCCGCCGATGGCATGGCACCGACCTAGCATGACTACCGAGAAGATCGTTTGTAGAGATTGCTCGCAATGAGCATCTTTTTCGGATAGCTAGTGGGAAGGCCCATTGCAGCGTAGTACTATTCGGCGCACGCATAGGTTATCACGCCTTTGTATTACAGAGGGCTGTGGCTGCGGCCACAGCCTTTTTGTATTCTTCAGAGAAAATGAGTTTTAACAATGGATGGCAAAATCACTGCACTACGAGTGCAGCAACGGCGCAAAGATCGGGTCAGCGTCTTTTTGGACGACGAGTATGCGTTCGGTCTGCAGATCGTCGTGGCGGCTCACCTGCGGCTGGGGCAACATCTCAGCGCAGAGGAAATCGCGCAACTACGCGAACGGGACGCAGCCGAAAGGGCATACGAGAACGCCTTGCGCTTTTTGTCGTACCGCCCGCGTAGCGAGTGGGAGATGCGGCAATATTTACAAAAGAAAAAAGTGGATGACGAGACCGCAGCAGAAGTCCTGCAGCGGCTCTCTCGGATCGGCCTGGTGGACGATGAGGAGTTTGCTCGCCAGTGGGTCGCCAGCCGGGAGGCAAACCGTCCCAGAGGAGTTTGGGGGTTGCGCGCCGAGCTGCGCCAAAAGGGCGTGGCAGACAAGGTCATCCATGCAGCGGTCAGCGATGTGGACGAAGAAGAAGGTGCATTGCGAGTTGCGAGACGCCGAGCAGTACGACTGGCCGGACTCGATAAGCAAACCTTCCACCATCGCCTGTTGAGCTTTTTACAACGCAGGGGATTCAGCTATGACGTATCGCGTCAGGTGACGAATCGCTTGTGGCAAGAAGTTGACGCTCAACATGGGCCGGATGGGGAAAAACGGGCATAGCCCGATCATACTATAGATAAGAGGAAAGGAACTGCCATGCAAGGTCAAGGCGTGATCATTTGGATCGTTGCTCCGTTAGTTGCCGTGGTGTTCAGCATTATAGGTTTCGTGATAGGTAACTTGACCAAGCTCAATGCGTTTGGTAAAAAAGCCCAGCTCCTGGAAGAGGAGGCCAATCAGAAACTCAACAAAGCGCGCACCGAAGCGATGAAGCTGGAGCTCGATGCCAAGGATCGGGCGTTGAGGCTTCTGCAGGAAGCAGAGGCGGAAGGCAAGCAGCGTGCTCAAGAGCTAAGCCGCCAGGAATCTCGGTTGCAACAACGGCGAGATAACCTGGATCACCGGCTGGATGCCCTGGAGGCACGCGAGCGCAAGATGGAGGAAAGGAAACGTAGTCTGGACGCTCGCCAGGCCGAGTTGGACAAAGCCTGGGAAGCGCACATGGCCGAACTGGAGCGGATTGCGGGGCTGTCGCAGCAGGAAGCCAAAGACGTCTTGCTGGAACGCGTGGCAAACGAGACGCGCGCGGATGCTGCCCGGTTGATTCGCGAAATCGAGGCCAAGACTATCGAGGAGGCGGAACGCAAGTCTCGCGAGATCGTCACCAAGGCTATTCAGCGAGTGGCAGCGGATCAGGTGGCAGAAGCCACTGTTTCCACGGTGGAGCTTCCCAGTGACGAGATGAAAGGTCGCATCATTGGTCGCGGCGGGCGCAACATCCGGGCGATCGAGAATATCACCGGTGTGGACCTGATCATCGACGACACTCCCGAAGCGGTCATCCTGTCCAGCTTTGATCCGGTGCGTCGTGAAGTCGCACGGATTGCTCTGAGTCGGCTCATTCTGGATGGGCGTATCCACCCGGCGCGCATCGAGCGCATGGTGGAAAAGGCCAGAGAGGAGGTGGAGGCCACTATTCGGGAAGAGGGCGAGCGGTCCGCGCTCGATCTGGGGGTGCATGGTCTGCATCCCGAGATCATCAAGATGCTGGGGCGGTTGCGCTATCGCACCAGCTATGGCCAGAATGTGTTGCAGCACTCCATCGAAGTTGCGCAGTTGGCGGCCATTATGGCGGGCGAACTGGGAGCTGACGTGGAGCTGGCCAAGCGGTCCGGTCTGCTACATGACATTGGCAAGGCGGTGGACCATGAGGTTGATGGACCTCATGCGACTATCGGTGCCGAGTTTGCCAAGCGCTTTGGGATATCCGATCTGGTAGTGAACGCGATTGCTTCGCATCATGCGGAAACGGACCAATTGACTCTCGAAGCTGTGCTGGTTCAGGCGGCGGATGCTATTTCAGCATCTCGGCCCGGTGCGCGGCGCGAGTCGGTCGAGAATTACATCCGGCGCATCAAGGCGCTCGAGCAGGTGGCGAATTCGTTCGAAGGGGTGGATACCTCGTTCGCCATTCAGGCGGGGCGCGAAGTGCGCATCATCGTCAAGCCCGATCAGATTGACGACCTGGCCACCATCCATCTATCGCGTGACATTGCCAAAAAGGTGGAGGAAAGCCTGGAGTACCCGGGCCAGATCAAGGTTACGGTTATCCGCGAAACGCGCGCTGTAGAGTACGCCAAGTAACAACTAGACAAAAGCTCAAGCGGGACTCGCGACCAGGATGGTTCGTAGAGCGAGTTTGACGGCAAAGGGGGGGGGCCGCGACGTGCAGCCGCTTCATGCATCGCGCCAAAGGAGGCACGCACTCATGGAGGTCCTCAAAGTGTCCGCACGCTCACGATCGACCGCAGTTGCAGGTGCCATCGCAGGGGTAGTACGCGAGAAAGGGAGGGCAGAGATCCAGGCCATTGGGGCGGGGGCGGTGAATCAGGCCTGTAAGGCCATTGCCATCGCCCGTGACTATTTGGCTCTGGATGGGATCGACGTGGTCTGTATTCCCTATTTCACCGACATCAAGATCGCAGATGAGGAAAGGACCGCGCTGAGGTTAACTATTGAACCTAGATGATTAGATGACGAATGCAATAGATTTGCATGTGCATACGACCGCCTCCGACGGGCTATACACGTCTGCCGAGGTGGTAGCCATGGCGCGTGGTGCGAGATTGCGGGTGATCGCAATCTCGGATCACGATACGGTGGAGGGCGTGGCGGAGGCGGTCGAAGCAGCTAAAGGAACCGAGCTAGAGGTTATCCCGGCCATCGAGATCAGTACCGAGCTAGATGGCACCGAATACCATATTCTGGGGTATTACCTGGATTACACGCGCCCGCACCTGGTGGCGGAGCTGGCCGATTCTTGCGCTGCGCGCTTGGAGCGCGGCAAAAAGATGCTTGCCAGGTTGCGCGAACTGGGTATGCCGCTATCGTGGGATCGCGTGCTGGAACTGGCTGGTGATGGGGCGCTGGGGCGACCCCACATCGCGAGAGCTTTGGAAGAGGCGGGTTACGTAAGCTCGGCTCAGGATGCTTTTGACCGGTATCTGGGCTATGACAAGCCCGCCTATGTCTCGCGGGTCAAAATGTCTCCCCATCAGGCCATCGAGTTGATTCGCGGCGTAGGGGGGGTGGCGGTGCTGGCCCACCCCTGGGGGTTGCCTCCCGTTATCCCCGAGCTGGTTGCCGGGGGGTTGCAGGGGCTCGAGGTGTACTACCCCAAGTATAGCCCCGAAGTGATCGGCTATTTGTGCCAGTGGGTGCGCCGGTATGGGCTGGTCAGTACAGGCGGCAGCGATTTTCATGGGCTGGCGCTCTTGCCCGATAACCCGCTGGGTGGCGTGTATGTTCCCGAAACTTGTGTCGAGAAACTGCGCCAACACAGGGGCCAAGGCCAAGCGCACCAGCCCTGATTACGGGCTGATGGCGGTATTCCGCTAGTCGGCTGCGGGCGCGACAGGCTTGCTTCCGGCCTGATCTTGCTGGGATTTGGTTCTGCGGCGCGGGCGCCGACGCCTTTTCTTGTTGTTTGTAGACGCGTCGTCTTGGGACGGCGCGTTTTTCTGTTCCCCGCCTGGCGCGGCTGCCGCCTTGGGCTGGTCGGAGGAGCCTTCCGGCTTGCGGCGGGGACGTCGTCTGCGCGGGGGGCGCTTGCGCCCGCCCTGCTGGTCTTGCCCGTCGCCGTCCTGGTCGGTATCGTCTGGCGCTTCCTCGTTGACTTGGGCCACGGGTTCGGCAACAGGCCGAGGGCGGCGCGGTCGCGAGCGGGATCGGCCTGGCTGAGGCTCTTCCTCGTCCTCTTCGATGAACTCCAAGGCGTCGAAGGAATTCGCGTTACCGCCGGTCACACGGTCGAGCGCTTCTAACTGCGATTCGTTCAGCGCCGATTGGCGACTGGGCTTGATGGGTTCCTCGCCAGACAGTTGCTCGGCGGTCAATTCCAGGGAAGTGCCATCTTCTAGCAGGATGCTGACCGTTTCGGCGAGCACGCTGACTTTGGTGATCTTGCCCATGCCGTAGGGGGTCTCGATCCTTTCGCCCACTTTGGGGAACTTGCCCTTGATCTGCTGGTAAAAGTCGTTCTCATAGCCCAGGCAGCAGAGCAGTCGCCCGCACAGGCCGGATATTTCCATCGGGCTCAGGGGGAGTTCCTGTTGCTTGGCCATGCGAATGGATACCGGGGCAAACTCGGTCAGCCAGGTGCTGCAACAGAGCATTCTGCCGCACTTGCCCATGCCGCCACACATCTTGGCTTCGTCGCGCACGCCGATCTGTCGCAGTTCGATGCGCGTTTTAAAGACCCGCGCCAATTCTCGCACCAACTCGCGAAAATCCACGCGTTGTTCCGAGGTAAAAAAGAAGGTCAGCCGAGAACCATCATAGTTGTACTCGGCGCCGGTCACCTTCATGGGCAGGTTGAACCGCACCACCTGCGCCTTGCAGGTGGTAATGGCGTCGGCTTCTTGGGACTGGAAACGCTGCGCATCTAGCAAATCGGTCGTCGTGCCCCGCCGCAGGATCGGCTTGAGCTGACCGATGATCTCGCTCTCTTCCACTTCTCGGAGGGGCATAACCACCTGGCCCATCTCCATCCCGCGCGCGGTCTCGACGATGACAAAGTCGTTGATTTGTAAATCCTGCACGTCACCGGGTGCAAAGTAATAAGTCTTGCCTGTTCCGCGAAATTTTACGCCGCAAACTATCGGCATAGATGCCGTCCTCTCTCCGTGATCATGGGAATAATGTATAGGCCGACTAATGCCAGCTCAGAAATAGAACTTCCAGGCTGAGCCTGGAATTGACGTTCTCTGTCAATTGCTGCAAGGTATCTTGAACGCCACCCAACGCCTGTTCCGCCTGGGTCCAATCATAACGCAACGCTTGTTCGCGCAGGGTGTCCAGGTAGTCAAGGTTCACTACCAACTCTTCGCATTCCAACCCGACGAACATCACATCCCGCCACCAGGTTTGCCACAACCGTAAAAGCTCTGGCAGGTCCTCCCGTTTGCTCAGGTTCTCCGCTGCTTCCAGGCGGCCTGCGGCATTCTGCTTTAGCAGGTCGTGCAATCCCTCCAGGTCTTGTCGCCGCTGCTCCAGCACTGCCGGGTCTTCTGCGGCCTGAATGGCCCACCCGATGCGGCCTGCGGATAGCCTGGCCAGCACTCGGGCCGATTCGGCTTGCTCTGGCCAGCGTTCGGCCAGAGTCTGCTCGATCTCCCTGGTGGGCACGGCCCGCAGGGGCAAGATCTGACAGCGGGAAACAATCGTCGGGAGCAGCGAACTGCTATCTGTGGCGGTAAGGATAAGGACTACCCGGGCGGGTGGCTCTTCCAGGGTTTTCAGCAGGGCGTTGGCCGCCTCTACCGTGGCTGTCTGAAAATCGGTAATGATGCAGACCCGCCATCGCCCTTCATAGGGGGATAGAATCAGCTCGCGTTGCAGATCGCGCATCTGATCTATCTTCAATCGGCCATCCTGCGGTTCTACGATGACCAGATCAGGATGGGCAGCGCGTGCGGTTTTGAGGCAGGATAAACAAATCCCGCAAGGCGGCGAATCGCCTGTGCAGTTGAGGGCGGCTGCCATCTCGATGGCTAGCGACCTTTTGCCCACGTTCGTCGGGCCGGTGATCAGGTACGTGTGCGCGACGCGCCCGTTTTGAATGGCGCGCTGTAGCAATTCGACGGCCCAGTTGTGTCCGATGATACGCCACATAGATGTTGTTCGGCTTGTATAGCTTTCCAGTTGCATTACAATACACATTATTCTACCATGAGTCTCGGACGCGCACAAACTAACCGTAACGATGGGGGGCATGCGGACTCGTCGGCGCGCGAGTGCCCTCACCCTCGGCATTACGTGCCGCCCCCTCTCCCTGGGGCGAGAGCGCGCGCGGCTACGGGATACGGACCGCCGCCATCTCTGGCGGCTTGAATGTGGTGCATCTATGGGAACAGGAGCGAGGATGCTGAATAATCTCCAGGTGGACGAGGACAAGGTAAGCCAGATAGCGGAGCGCGTGGGCAAGCTGCTTGTGCAGAAGGGATGGACGCTGGCGACTGCCGAGTCCTGCACGGGCGGACTGATCAGCCACTGCATCACCAATATATCGGGGAGTTCCGACTATTATCTGGGCAGCGTGATCAGCTATGCCAACGCGGTGAAGGAGCAACTACTGGGCATATCGCCCGCTCTGCTACAGGAGCAGGGGGCGGTGAATCATCAGGTGGCGCTCGGTATGGCCAGGGGAGTCCGCGAGCTATTACACACAGACGTGGGCATTGGCGTGACGGGGGTCGCCGGGCCTACGGGGGGCACCCCGGAAAAGCCGGTGGGGACGGTATTTGTCGCCATTTCTACCCCGGAAGGGGAAGAAGTGCATCATTACGTGTGGTCCAAGGACCGGGTGGGGAACAAGTATCTCTCGGCTCAGGCGGCGCTGACCTTATTGGAGGATCGGCTGAAGCGTTAGGCTTGTTGATCGGTCTGCTGCCGCTGGCGCTGCGCCTCAAAAAGAAAGGCCGCTGTGGCAATGGCGGCATTGAGCGATTCGGTTTCGCCTTGCATGGGGAGGCGGGCCACCAATTGGGTGGCCGCCCACGCCTCCGGGCTGGCCCCTTCCGCCTCGCCGCCCACGATCAGCGCGGTGGGCGGTCGCCAGTCCACTTCCCAGAGGGTGATTTCGCCTTGCGCGTCCGCCAGCACCCGCTGTTTGTCTGCGATGAGGGGGGCGATGTCGGCCCATTCCATCGCGGGCAAGAGGGGCAAATCCAGGTGCGCCCCCATCCCGGCGCGCACCACTTTGGGGGCATAGGGGTCCACGCAGCCTTTGGCCAGCAACACCGCCTGCACGCCAGTCGCCTGGGCGGTGCGCAGGATCGTGCCCAGATTGCCGGGGTCGCGAATGCCATCCAGCACCAGGAGCAAATCGGCCTGTCGGGCCAGATCGGGGGCAGGGTCTGGCATGGGCACGACAGCCAGGATGCCCTGGGGCGTGACCGTGTCAGAAATAGTGTTCATCACAGCGGGAGCCACCGTCCAGGTGGGGGTATCCACCTGGTCGAGTTGGGCGACGAGTTCCGCGCCGCGTGGGTCTTGGATGAATTCCTCGGTACAAAAGACGAAAGCGGGCCGAATACCGCGTAGCAGTGCGTGAGCTACGAGTCGTAGCCCCTCCAGATAATACTGCTTATCCCGGTATCGAACCCGCTTTTTTTCCAGAGACCGCACATACTTGATGTGCGTGTTGTCGGGACTGGCGATATTCCCGATGATCGTCACAACCGCCTACATCCGCCGTTATTCGGGCCGGGCGTTCTGGGCCACTCCCACGATCTGGGCAAAGGCAGAAGGATCGGTGATGGCCATGTCGGCCAGCATCTTGCGGTTAATATCTACACCCGCCAGGCGCAAACCTTCCATCAAGCGGCTGTAGCTGATGCCGTTTTCCCGCGCCCCGGCATTGATACGCGTAATCCACAGCCTGCGCATATCCCGCTTGCGGTTGCGGCGGTCGCGTGTAGCATAGCTCAACGAAGCCAGCATGGCCTCGTTAGCGCGCCGGAACAGCGTGCTCTTGGTGCCGCGCTGCCCCTTGGTTATTTTCAGTATTTTCTTATGGCGTTTTCGGGCTGCAACGCCTCTCTTAACTCTTGGCACTTGATGTTCCTCTCTTAGCTGGTCTCAGGCGATGCCCGATCAGGGTCACCTGGCGTGGATTAGCCCTTGTACTTCTGAATATAGGGCAGCAGACGCTTGATGCGCTTGACTTCCCCGGTAGTTTCCACTTCAAGCATCTTCCAGGCACTGCGCTTGACGCGCTTGGCATGTTTACGACGCAGGTGACTTCTCTCACCTTTTGTACGTACCAGCTTGCCCGAACCGGTTAGCTTGAAGCGCTTAGCGGTGGCCTTATGGGTCTTTAATTTAGGCACTTTACAGAACACCCCCAACTAGAATATATGGTAACAGCTACTCTTCTTGCAATGTCTTGTTGCCACCTGGGGCAAGGATCATTAGCATGGTGTTGCCTTCCATGGCGGGGCGTTGCTCCACCACGGCAACATCACTCATTTGCTCGGCGATTCGGTCGAGCAACTCTCTGGCGATTTCCTGATGAGTGATCTCTCGCCCGCGGAAACGAACTCGCACTCTGACTTTGGCGCCTTCGGCCAGGAAATCCCGGGCCTGATTCGTCTTGACCATGACATCATGGTCAGCGATCTTGGGCCGAATACGAATTTCCTTGACGTCGACCTGTTTCTGAGCTCTCCGCGCTTCGCGTTCCCGTTTGGCGCGCTCGTACATGAACTTGCCGTAATCCAAGAAACGACAGACGGGTGGGTTGGCGTTCGGGGCAACTTCTACCAGATCCAGGCCCCGTTCGTGGGCCAGGCGCAATGCCTCCCTGGTGGGATAAATCCCGAGTTGCTTCCCAGTTTCGTCAATAACGCGCACTTCCCTGACGCGGATCTCCTCATTCAACCTGTGTTCTCTAGCTCTAATCTTACTACCTCACTTGTTTACTATGGGGCATGCCGCCACGCTTGAACGATGCAGCGCTACCAAGTGGACACAATAACCCCCATACTTTATCATATTCAACAGGGAGTGTCAAATCTTCTGCGGTGTTCTGGACATCTGAGGCGCGTTGTGGCCGTGTCCTGAGCAGGGTTCCGGCTTGGGTTCGGCTTTTTCTGGGTTGCATCCCGTAGCCGTGCTTGGGTGTAGTATCATGTTTCGGTTTCTTCGATGCAGGGCACAGAGGTCGCTTGCAGGATCTCCCGCGCATACGGGCAGCCCTCTTGCAAGGCGTAAGGGCAGGACTCCAGGGGATGCCGTGGCACCTCTACGGCCCAGGAGCGCAAGATGCGGTACAGGTGGCACATGGGCAACCCCATGACGTTTGTGTAGCAGCCCTCGAAACCCGCGACCGGGTTCCACTCGGGGTACTGGATGGCATACGCGCCTGCTTTGTCCATCGGGTCACCGGTAGCCACGTATCGTTGTATTTCAGCATTCGAGTAGTTGCGCATGCGCACCGGTGTGATGGCGACCTGCGCGCAACGCCGCTGGCCCGGCTGATTGAGCACGGCGAGACCGGTGTATACCAGGTGGCGTCGGTCGCGCAGTTGCGTGAGCATAGTCACGGCCTCGGCCTTGTCGCGAGGTTTGCCCAAAATGCGCTCATCGAGCACCACAAGCGTATCTGCAGCAATGGTTATTGCGTCTATATAGTCGCGAGCAACAGCTTCCGCCTTGGCCTGGCTCAGGCGATGAGCGAGAGCCAGCGGGGCTTCCTGCGGGTGGGGTGTCTCGTCAATGTCAGAAGTTACCACCTCAAAGGATAGCCCCATGGCGCTTACCAGTTCGTGCCGACGGGGTGACGCGGAGGCTAGGACGATCTTGATCTTTTTACCAACTTGCATGTCTTGTCTTCTTGAAGGATAATCCAATTTTGGGATTCATTATATCGGGAGCGCGCTGTGCCGACAAAAACCCGAGAACGCCACGCTGGGCACGTTACCAGTCCAACATCCTACCCCACAATGTCCTCCAATTTCCCAGGTCAACGGAGCCTGTTCCCACCTGTCCAGTAAGAGGGAGCGTGCTCTGGCAGATCGATGTACTCGATGTACTATCTGGGCGCCTCTGAACCCAACTTTGACGATATTCTAACGCTATCTTTACGCTACATTTGCGAGGTCATCCTGGCGGATGTGCTATAATCAACGAAACGTTTGTGAATAAACTGTTAGGAAGAATAGAAGTGGTTTCATATTGTTTTCATGTCGAACGCTTATTCTGAAATTGGTGAATGTCTGAATCTCTGGCACCAGCCTGTAACCTGGCCTGCAACGGCTTGTTGTCGGCGGGAGTGGGATGAACGGGGGACCCTCCACACAGGATATTGCAGTTCGTTTGCAATGGCGTACAGGACGATCGGCTCGTCTTGGTGACAGGCCTGTGGAATGCTTATCTATTTGGAGGACGGAGACTTATGAATTCCAAAGCCAGGCTATTGCTCATCGACGACGATACCACCCTGCTCAAAGCCCTGGATATGTACCTGGCGCGAAACGGGTATGAAGTACATTCGGCCTGCAACGGGTCCGATGGGCTGAAGCAGCTCTTTTCGCTGCGTCCTGATCTGGTGGTTTTGGATGTCATGATGCCGCAATTGGATGGCTGGGAGACCTGTCGGCGCATCCGCGAGATGTCAACGGTCCCTATTATCATGCTGACGGCCCGTGGTCAGGAGTCGGATCGTGTGCACGGACTCAAGCTGGGCGCTGACGACTATGTGCCCAAGCCTTTCAGCCTCAAGGAACTGGATGCGCGGATCGAGGCCATCCTCCGTCGGACCAAGACGGCGGGCGTGATGGAAGAAGAGCGCGTCCTGTATGTGACCCGGGATTTCGTGATCGATTCGGAGCGCTGGGAAGTGCGGCGAGATGGCGAACGGCTGGACATGACCTCCACCGAGTTGCGCTTGCTCTTTTACCTGGCTGAAAATGCCGGGCGCGTGCTCTCGCATCGCCAGATATTGGAAAAGATCTGGGGACCGGAGTATGTGGATAATCTCGATTATACCAAGCTGTTTGTCTGGCGGCTCAGGCAAAAGATCGAGCCTGATCCCGCCAATCCACAGTATATCCTCACGGAGCGCGGCATCGGATATCGGATGGCTCCGGCGAACTAGACGGAAGAGTGCTGTCGCCCGGCGTGCATCACGCCATCCTGCAATGGACTGATCCCCAGAGCATTCTGGGGATTTGTTTTGACAGCTTGTCGGGGATGTGCCATACTCAGTCAAGTTTTGTCGGAGAGGTCTAGTCATATGAAACAAGAGTTACCTCTCGGACAGGCTCACCGCTTGCTGTCACCTCGGCCCGTCTCTCTCCTGACGACGCGTTACAAAGGGCAGGTGAACGTGATGACCATCGCGTGGGCCTGTCCGATCAGTTTGACGCCACCACTGGTTATGATGGCCATTCATCCATCGCGCTATACCCACGATATGCTCAAGCGCAGCGAGGAGTGTGTGCTGAATATTCCGGGGCGTCCGCTGCTCGAGCAGGTAGTCAAGTGCGGCTCCATGTCTGGGGCTGAGGCGGACAAGGCGCAGATAGCCGGTTTGCGCCTGGAATCCGCCAAGCGGGTCGAGGCTCCCTGGATTGGCCAATGCCTGGCACACATTGAGTGCCATGTAGCAGACCTATTGATGCCGGGGGATCATACGCTGTTTGTGGCCGAGGTGGTGGGCGCATGGGCGGAAGAAGATGCGTTTGATGGCGTCTGGCTGGCTCCTGCCGATAATGAGGAATTGCAGCCCCTCTGTCATCTGGGAGGAGACCGCTTCTGCCTGATTGGGACCAAGCTGCGCTTTCCCGAGGATCGTCCTGAGCAGTAATCGGAGCGCGCGGCATACATGCCGTGGCATAATGAATATTCAAAATTAAACGCCGTAACGTTCGAGGCCCGCCCGTGCTCGACGCCAGCGGCATGCATGCCGAGCACTGAAGGTGCCGGGCTAATGGTTAAAAAGTAGGCTAAAGCCTACTGGAGTGCAGTTAACCCGTTTGAACGGGTTTCTCCCCCCAACCCGCAGGTTGGGGCACCCAGCCTGGGACCTTCAGTCCCAGGTGGAGCCGGGCGACGGTTACCGGATTATTTTTTGAAGGTTCATCATGCCATGGCATGTATGCCACTGAAGCCAGCAGGGGTGCTGGCGGTCCAACACGTGGCTCACATCCGCCTTTTGGCGCCGCCCTATGGCCCCGCCTTTTGGCGCTCTCGCTTTTGTCCGGTGGATAGATTATAATGGATGAGTAGAGGGCATCTGGCCCTCCAGTGGATTCGTTAGGGAATGTCCGTGGCTCCCATACTAACTGAGCATGCATTTGATGTGATCACGCATAGCCCGGCTCAAACGATCCGGGTTGGCGAGCGCCTGGGCCGATTGTTAGGTCCGGGAGATGTGGTGTGTCTACAAGGAGACCTGGGCAGCGGCAAGACCAACTTGACGCAGGGGATTGGGGCCGGGTTGGGCGTGGTCGGAACCATTACCAGCCCCACCTTTGTATTTATCAACGAGCACGAATCTGCCGATTCCGGTCCCTATCTCTATCATGTGGATCTGTACCGCGTGCAGGATGCCGCTGAGGCGGCTGGGCTGGGCCTGGAAGACTATATGTATGGGGATGGGGTCACCGTGATAGAATGGGCCGAGCGCGCGAGCGAGCTTGTGCCCCAAGATCATCTATGGATCACGCTGTCCTATCTGGATTACAACAAGCGCAGTATCCTATTTGAAGCCTCCGGCGACCACTATGTGGACATCCTCAACAATCTGCGTGCGGAGCTGTATCCCCGCAAATAGCAAGACAGCAAGCAGGGGTTTTCCATGTTATTAGCGATCGATACGGCCACGCGTTTTGCCAGCGTGGCGCTCTATAATGACTCCGGGGTGGTGGCTGAATCGAGCTGGCGTTCGGCCAATAACCATTCGGTCGAAGTGGTGCCCGCCATCGAAGAGATGATGGCGCGGCAAAAGATCACGCCGGGGGATTTGGAGGCGGTGGCGGTTGCCAAGGGGCCAGGGTCATTTACCGGCTTGCGGATCGGCATGAGCATCGCCAAAGGGTTGTGCCTGGCCCTGGACATCCCCATCATTGGTATCCCCACGCTGGACATTATCACCTATGCCGTGGGCGACCCCGGCGGACGAGTGCTGGCCGTGTTGGAGGTGGGGCGCGGGCGCATTTGCGCTGCCAGCTATCGCTTTGAGGACGGCCTGCCGGTGGTCGAGGGCGATGTCGAGCTGGTGCGCGCTGCGCAGTGGGAAGTAGATGCCGACGAGCCGGTGCTAATCGCCGGAGAAGTCAGCGCGGAACTGGCAGAGCGCCTGTTGCAACAGCCTGATGCGGAGAATATCTCTATCTCGTCGCTGGCCGGTTCTGTGCGTCGGGCGGGCTATCTGGCCGAACTGGCCTGGGATCGGTTACTTGATGATGCGGTGGACGATCTGGATACGCTGTCTCCGGTGTATCTGCGATTTCCTGCGCCCGCTGCGGCTACAGAGTGAAGGCAGGGCGTAATGAATCTTGCGGGTTTACCCTATGCGTTGATGCCGATGGAGGTGGACGATATTCCCTCCGTCTCGCTCATCGAGCGGAATGTGTTCACGCTACCGTGGTCTACCAACGCGTTCACCTATGAGATCAAGCACAACCCCGCTTCGGACTACCTGGTGCTCAAGTACGTGCCCTGGATGGAAGCCAAGAACAAGAGCGGCCTGTCGGAACGGGTGCGGCGACTATTCAAACCGGGCGAGGATATATCCCTGGTGGGCTATGGCGGGTTCTGGATCCTGGTGGACGAGGCCCATATCTGCACCATCGCCATCCGCCCGGAATGGCAGGGGCGCGGGCTGGGAGAGCTGCTGCTGTTGGCCCTGATGGAACAGGCCATGAAGCGCGAGGCCCAGGTGGTTACGCTCGAAGTGCGCATCAGCAACCTCAAGGCGCAGAACCTCTATTTCAAGTGCGGATTCAAGACGGTGGGCAAGCGCAAGGGGTATTATTCGGATAACCACGAGGATGCGCTGATCATGACCACCGACGCCATCTACACGCCCGCTTTTCAGGAGAAATTCCAGCAACTAGTGGATCAGTTGCGAGCGCGCCTGCTGGCCGAACCTCAAGAAGCCCCCCATCCAGCCCAGGAGACAGAGTAACGACGGCGCGCCGACCTCTGCGCGAAAAAGCTGGCGCAGCCTGACGGGCGAAAGGTGAAGGAGCGTGAGATGTCTCAGGATCAGCCCTCCAAACCATTGATCCTCCTGACAAATGATGATGGATTCGATTCTCCCGGCCTGTTGGCGCTGAGCCAGGCCCTGCGGGAGGTTGGGGAAGTGGTGATCGTAGCGCCAGAGCACAACTGGTCGGCGGCGGGCCATTCCAAGACCATGCACAAGCCGCTGCGGGTAAAGCGGGGCATGCTGGCAGACGGCTCGGAGGCGCAGGTGACGAGCGGCTCCCCATCGGATTGCGTGGCCCTGGCGCTGCTGGGGCTGTTGGATCGCAAGCCCGACCTGGTGGTTTCAGGGATCAACCTGGGCGCGAATGTGGGCCATGATCTCACCTACTCTGGCACCGTGGCGGCGGCGATAGAAGCCACTATCGCCGGGATCACGGGGATCGCCGTATCGCTGGACACGTTCGAACTGGCCATCTACGAACCGGCGGCCCATTTCCTGGCCCGCCTAGTTACCCAGATTCCTCGCGATGCTCTGGATTTGCCCCTGCTGCTGAACGTGAACGTGCCCCCACTCTCGATGGAGCAGATCAAAGGAGTGCAGGTGACCCGCCTGGGCCATCGCCTCTATCGGGATGCGCTGGTCGAGCGCCTGGACCCCAGAGGCAGGACGTACTACTGGATCGGCGGGGAGCCGCCGGATGGCGTGCCGGAAGAGGGCACGGACCTCGGCGCGTTGGCCGAAGGGTATATCTCGATCACCCCGGTGCTGCTCGATCTCACCGATCACCGCAGGCTGGAGCTGCTCCAGTCGTGGAATCTGCACCTCTAGCGGTGCGGTGCGTCTCCCAACCGCCAGTCGGATTCGACTCCTGTAGCCGCGCCTTGCAGGCGTGTTAGCGTACCTACGGTCCGTGCACCTCCCTGCGGACTGGCGTATTCCCCCACTTGCTATGCTTTTCGGCGCTCGCCTTGGGCATATTTGCCATTGACAGAGCGTGCAATAGCCATTAGAATGTCCGAGTGTCTGCCAGTCCGCGAGTCTGAGCACCCAGCCCTTCCCCTCTGGAGCGCTGGGTGTCCAAGCCAAACGGCTATGGTGCGCTGGTAGCTCCAATTTCCCAAGTACCCGGCCGACCATGCACGCCGCTGTCCGGGTCCGCCAATGGAAGGGAGGTGATCGCCGTTCATTTTGGCTCTGCGGTTCATTTCCATCCGTTCCTCACAATGAAAGGGATCACCACATGAACGTTCGCAGAATCATCTCCGCTGTAGTAACGGCGCTGCTCCTGGTGGCGTTTCTGGCACCTGTGGCGAGCGCCGAAGCCCCTACTCTCCAGGCTGGGGCCTTGCTCAAGATTGAGCCGAGCCTCCGCCCCCTGGCAACCAGCGGGGGCAGTCAACTCGTGCACGTGCTGATTACTGCTCAGGAAGGCACGCAAGTCGAGCAGTATATGCAGCAGTCCTTCGCCCGCAACTCGGGTCTGACAGGCGAGCAGTTCACATTTGGCTTTATGCGTGCCTCCAATCTGACCAAGGTGGCCGGTATGAAGGGCGTCACCTCGGTGCAGCCTATCGTGCTTGAACGGAACGGGCCTGTATCTCCCCCCGCGGATTTCCAGCGTCAGCTTGATCTGGAAACCCTCCAGGCGCGTTTCGCAGAGCTAAAAGCCGACGCCGTGCCCTATGCGCAGGCCTCCGAGCTAAAGGGCCGCGAGGATGGCGCGATCACCGGCTGGCACGATGTAGGCCCCACGCACAAGTCCTCCCTGGCCTGGGACAAGGGCTACAGGGGTGAGGGCGTGTTGGTGGCTGTGGCTGACGATGGCGTAGACTATCCCCATCCCGATCTGATGGGCACCTGGGCCGTCGTGGAAGATCCCGAATCGCCCTACTACGGGTGGCCGATGATGTTCTCGCCGATCTCCATGTACCTGTACGCGCTCGATAACTACTTTGGGTACAACTATATGGCGAGCAACACGATCACCTGGTATTCGGATACCAGCGCAACCCCTGCCGTGAGCGCTACCCCGGCAGAAACGGCAGCGGGCAAGGCCCATCTGACCTATTCCCCCGTGGGCGGCGATACCTCGGAAGAGCATACCTATGTCATCCCCGCGACCAGCGTGAGTGGCGTTTACCATGTAGGCAGCCACCCAGATGATAACCTGGCGGCGGTCTTGGGTGAGGCGGTGGCTGTTCTGTTGGTGGATGAGAACACGGCTGGCGTCTATGACACGGTGTATGTGGACCTGGACGGGAACTATGACTTTACCGATGAAAAGCCCGTCACCAAGGATTCGCCCGCCAGCTACCGCGACATCAACGACGACGGTTATACGGACATCAGCGGTGGTCTGGTCTACTTTATCGCCGACGGGGTCAACTATATCCCGGCCTCGGACTGGCTATACGGTGACGCCTTGACTCCCGTCCCCGGTAATGGCGATCTGGTGGCATTCCACGGGGCGTTCGATGCGGGCTATACCCACGGCACGCAGTGCGCCTCGAACGTGGTCGGCCAGGGTGTGCTGACTGCGATGGCCCCTGTGTTCAGCGACCTCCCCGGCGATGGTACCCCCGGCGGAATGGTGGTTGGGGCTGCGCCCGATGCCAAGGTGGTCGGCATTTCGGACATCTACTATAACTTTGACGCGTCCAAGCTGGACACCTATCTGTTCTCCGTCATCGGCTACGATGGCACCCCCGGTAGTGGGGATGAGATGCAGGTGGTGAGCAACAGCTACGGCGGGTCCGATCAGGATAATGATGGTTGGGAGTACGATGGCAGCTACTTGGATAGGGTCGTGCGCGCGTACTCTCCCACCACCAGCTTCCTGTTCTCCACCGGCAACGGGGCGCCCGGCTTTGGCACGGCTGCTCCCCCCAGCCCGAGTGTGGGCATCGCGGTAGGCGCGTCCACGCAGTTCGGTTCCACCGGCTGGGATTCGATCACGTCTACCACGCAGATTCTGTACAACGACGTGATCCCCTTCTCCAACCGCGGTCCTGGCGCGGATGGCTCCATCGGCGTTGACATCGTGGCTGATGGCGCGTACGCAGCGGGCGCGGAAGGCATCAACTACTTTGGGTTCGACGGCGCCTACTCCTGGGATAGCTGGGGCGGCACGAGCCGTTCGGCCCCGGTGGCGTCCGGCAACATGGCCCTGATCTACCAGGCCTACAAGGCAAAGCACGGCACCTGGCCCACGTATGAGGTAGCCAGGGCGCTGATGATGTCCGGCGCAACCAACCTGAACTATGACGTGTTGACCCAGGGCGCTGGCGCGGTGAACGCCGACCGGGCCACGGATGTGGCTGGTGGCCATAACGGCTTCTATGCGCAGCCGTCTACCTGGCAGCCCGGCGACTATCGCGGGTCCGAGTATCCGGGATTCACCAATATCCTCGGCCCCGGTCAGAGCGATACGCAGACCTTTACTCTGACCAATGACAGCGACAAGGCGATCAAGGTCTCTCTGACGGATGGCTGGATGCGGCTCGTCGACAGCCAGACCTTTGAATGGACCAGCTCGCCCATCGACGAGGAGAGCGCGTATAACGGTCTGGTAGTGCCTGACTACTTGATCCCGATTGATGCAGAGGATATCCCTGCGGGCACGGACTTGATGGTCGTGCGCATGAACTATCCATTCGAGCAGTTCGATATCAACGGGAACTATAGCCGGGATACGGGCGATCCGGAGAACTTTAACAGCGAATGGCGGTTGTTGGTTTACAACTGGACGGATGTAGATGGCGACGGGTTGCTGTGGGACGACGTCGATGAGAACGGCGTGGTCAACCATGTCAACTCGGAAAACATCAAGAACGCGGACTGGAGTTATGACCTCGACTGGGCCAACAGCGAAATAGACCAGTACGAGTACATGCGCTTTGGGTACAACCGTCCCAGTGGTTCCACCTTCCAGATGTGGGTGCGCGAGCCGCTGGAGCAAATGGCGGACGGGCTGTTCATCGGCCTGCAGCACTCGATGCGCAATGCCTCTCAGCCGACGACGGACATGACGTTCGAGATCGCCTTCTACTCCTATACGGATTGGGACTGGCTCTCACTGGATCAGACCGAGATGGTCATCCCTGCGGCGAGTTCCATCGAGTTCCAGGGCACGCTGGCTGTGCCGGAAGGCACGCCCTACGGCGGCTATGAAGGCGCTATCTTGGTGCAAGATGCTGCCCAGTCTTACGTCACGTATCTGCCAATGATCGTCAATGACGGGACGGGTGCGATGGCTAACGGCGGCGCCAAGGTTACAGCATCTGCTTACCAGCCGCATGTCACTGTTATCCCCGTGTATGTCAGCGTGGCCGCGACCTGGGACGGCACCGGCAGTGTCGAGTTTGGCGGCGCTGCGGCGGACGACCCAGACGCGCTGTACTCCAACGGCTCTGTGCGCGGTCTGTATGACTGGAGCTGGCGCGCCGAGTCGGGCGACTGGCGCTTCTTCTTCATGGATGTCACCGAGCAGCCCGCGACCGGCACCAAGATGGTCGTGCGCTCGGAGTGGGGAGATGCAGCGCCCACGGACATCGATACGGTCGTTCTCGGGCCTGTGCTGGACGAGTTTACCGATTCGGAATCGACCCGGTATGACCCGGACTATTACGGGCCGTACACGCTCGATACGATTGGTAAAAGCCCGAACAGGAACGTCGCTGCCGGTATCTGGCGCTTTGACACGGCTACCGGTGGCGCGGAGGATTGGGTGACCGCGTCGCTGAATGAGGGCCTGCACCAAGTCTTGATGCACAACGTCCTGCACTCTGGCGTGTCCGGTACGGTGCCCTTCACGGTGACGGTAGGCACAGTGGCCGTCGATCCGATTACGGTGAATCTGGACACCGACTCGGATAGCGGGTCCTTTGTGATCACCTTCACCTCCGGCATCGAGCTGGATGACCTGGCCGTGGAGGCGTTTGGCTTGAGCGCCCCCGAGATCTATGAGGATCAGACGGTAACCCAGTCTGATACCCAGGAACCCGGCGATGACCCGCTCAATGAGGCTAATGGCTGGAAGCTGTTCCCGTTCAGCCTGGAGCATGCCTCGTCGGCGACCATCTGGACGGATAACGCCACCACGAACGACATCGATATGTATGTCTTCTTTGATGCGAACGCGGATGGCGTCTTTAGCTATCCGGATGAGGTGCTGAGTTCCTCTGCCACAGGCACATCGTCCGAGTTTGTCCGGTTGCTGAACCCTGAGGATGGGGACTATTTGGTGGGCGTGTTCGGCTGGGACGTGACCGGTGGCGGAACGTACGATCTGTTCATCCAGTCGGTTCAGGGGAATGATCTGACCGTATCGGGTGCGCCCGACTCGGTAACCCCTGGCACGCCGGTGGTGCTGACGGTGGATTACTCCAAGACCATGACGGCAGGCAGCACTTACTATGGCGCGTTGACGCTCGGCCCGTCCGTAGCGCCCGGCGCTGTGGTAGTGCCTATCGCCATCACCCGGCAGTAGTCTGCTCTGTTGCAATGTACGCACCCACGGAGGAGCCATCCGGCTCCTCCGCTCTTGTAGCTAGTTAATCAACGAGTCTGAACCTATGGAGAGTACGATGAACACACTGAATGGCTTGAACTTTGGTCTGGGCGGCATCCCGCTGCTATCGAACGCCGTCACGCGGTCCATCTCGGCTGAGAACCCCACCGGCGCGGTGGCGAGCGGGGCACAAGAAGTGCCGGGGGAAAAGGATCCCGGCTCCTTGCTGGGGCAGGGGTGGAAAATCCGCCCGTGCATTACCCTGGAGCCGCAAACCACCACGACGTTGGCGGACATCGACGGGCCGGGAGTGATTCAGCATATCTGGATCACGGTGCGCCCCGAGGCGTATCGCTCTTGTATCCTGCGCATGTACTGGGATAACGAGGAAACCCCGTCGGTAGAGGTGCCGTTGGGCGACTTTTTCTCGAACGTGCATGGCCTGCGCTACAACGTGGTGTCTATCCCCATCGCGGTCAACCCCTCCGGCGGCTTTAACAGCTATTGGCCGATGCCCTTCCGCCAGCATGCCCGCATCACCATCGAGAACGAGCACTGGGAGCCGATGCACGGCTTTTTCTACCAGATCACCTATGCGTTGGACGAGGTGCCCGCTGAGGCGGCCTACTTCCATGTCCAGTGGCGGCGCAGCACGACTACGCGGGAATATCCCGAGCACGTGATCGTGGATGGCATCCAGGGCCAGGGTCACTATGTGGGCACGGTCCTGGGCTGGAACCAGTTCTCCAACGGCTGGTGGGGCGAGGGCGAGATCAAGTTCTACATGGACGGCGACGGCAAATTCCCTACCATCTGTGGCACCGGTACGGAGGACTATTTCTGCGGAGCGTGGTGCTTTGGGGAGACCTTTTGCGCGCCCTACACCGGCTACCCGCTGTGGCACAAAAAAGAGGGGGATATCCCCCAGCATGGCCTCTATCGGTGGCATGTGCTGGACCCGATCCGCTTCAAGACGGACCTGAAGGTCACCATCCAGGCGCTGGGCTGGTGGCTGAATGGCAAGTTTGAGCCATTGGCCGACGACATCTCGTCGACGGCCTATTGGTATCAGGTCGAGCCTCACGCGGCGTACCCGCAATTGCCCGATCTGGCCGGACGCTGGCCGCGCTAGGTAAATTGCGGGCTCGTTGTCCGGGTTGAGTATTCCCGGCAAGAGAACGCGTGCGCCTCGATTTGCCGCCGAGGATGGCGGCGGTCCAGATTGCACAAGCACAAAAACAGGCGAGCCGACCAAGGCTCGCCTGTTGCTTTTTCGTCTGTTTTCTGTAGCCGCGGCATCCTGCCGCGCTTGTGGAACTGTGCCTACGATTTAGGCTTTGATGCGCACCAACTCGGCCAGATCGGGCAGAATGTTGGTAATATCAAAGCTCTTCCACTGGCTATTCTCGCCCCCCACGTTAAAGATGCCAAACCCCAGCACATAAGGGTCGCAACGCAACTGGTCGTCGTACCAGGAGAGCTGATCGAGATATTCTTGCGTGGCATATGCCGGAACCTCTGTGAAGGTTTCCTCACCCGGCTCCGGCTTGTAGAAATCGCGCCAGCCCATCAGGCCGATCTCTTGCGCGGGCAAGACGCCTCCGTCAATGCCCGCCTCGGTGATGACCAGGGGCAACACCAGATCGTGCGGCCGTAAATAGTGGTCGTACCAGAAGCGGTAGCGCAGGGTGAGCGCCCCATGATCGTCGGTTCCATCCAGGCCCGGAATATCCGCGCCCACTCCATCGCGCAGCGTGGGGGCCGAGTACTCATGCAGGGCCAACACGCCCCCGTGCTCTTGAGCTACGGCCAGCGCAGGCAAAAACGCCTCAAACTCGTGGGCTTCGGGGGTGCCCGCTGGAAAGTTGCCGACGGCCACTTTCAGGCCGAGTTCGGCCATCGCCACGGTGCGCTCGCTCTCAAAAGCCGCGTACCAGCGCATCTGGTCCACATTGTCAATCGTCGGCTCGTTCCAGCCCATCCAATAATCTACCCCCGGATTGGCCTGATAGCGGGCGGTATGCGCCTCGACGAACGCCCTGGCCCTGTCCACCGGGTCACCCTCAATCGTCTGGTCTTCCTGGGGGAAGCGGGCCACAGTGATCGTTTCGGGAGAAGCCTTCTTGACATCCGCCAGCCAGCCCAGGTCGCCCACGGCCACGACGATGGCTGGTTGGGCGTCTCGCACAAAGTCCATGATCTGGGGAGAGCTATTGGAGGTGACGTGGATGCCCAGCTTGCTACCCTCTTCCGGCTCGGTGGCGGTGAGGACCGGCTCGGAAAGATAGTCCTGCATCTCCTCAGTCAGCGGCACATTCCAGATGGTCGTCGCGCCCGCCGGGCTGCAATCTACCAAAAAGGTGTCCAGCCCGTCGGCCAGATGAATTTCCAGTTGGTGGCAGGCATCCGGCAGGGGATCAGGGGGCAACTCGATGACAAAAGAAGTCACCTGGCCCGGCTCCAGCCTGTCGGGGAACCACTCGTAGGTGAGTTCGTCCTGCTCGGACTGGGTGGAGAAATAGCGGTGAAAGACGCGCAGGGCGGTCATCGGCCACGGGGAAAAGTTGCCCAGCGTCAGCACGTAGCGATGGTCCGCGCCCACCCAGGAGGTGGCCTGCACCATCAGGTTAGCGGGTGCCTGAACGGCGGGCATGCTGGCGGTGAGCAAAACCTCCGCCTCGATTACTCGGGGGTCGTTGATATCTGCTCTGGCTGTCAGGCTGACAGCAGAGAACAGGACCACTATAGCTAGAGAGATATAACTCAACCGCTGTAGGGCAGTCATGAGTTCCTCATTCACTATGATATGGCATTAAGCTATCGGAGAACATCAGGCCAGCGCAGGATACTTTATATAGGATGCTGGCACGGCATTGCCAGGGGTGCCTGGAGACAGGCGGCACCCTCCATCCGTATCCATTATAACGGATGGACGGGCAAATAGCAACAGGTACGCGTAAAAATCGGGATTAATGCTTACCCGATTTCCGCTAATCTGTCTCTATTATACCAGGTTTGAGTATCCAACAAGTGAACTATTGGTGACAATTTCCTGTTAAAGATATGACAGAATTGCCATCCCGTCAAGCGCGCCCGTGCCTGGACCGCCGCCACCTTTGGCGGCACTCGTAGTATACGATGAACGTAGGCCGGCAAGGGTGCTGTGGCATGTATGCCGCGGCATGTATGCCGAGCGCTCCAGGTGGGCGGCCCGCGCATGCTTGACGGCAGGTTATCGGGGTCACTATAATGGCCTGGATTCGTTCCGGCCCGGTTCAACGATTTGCCCCAAGCCGGTCCCCAGGAGAAAGATCGCATGGACTACCTGAGCTTTGACCTGAGACTGGGAGAGTGGAATACCGTCACACGCGCTGGTATCGCCGAAACCCTCTATTCACCGGCAGGGGAAAGCGAGCGTTACCCCTTTGTGTTGGACGTGGAGCTGGCCGATTGTGGCCGCCGCACGCATCGCACTCCGGCGATGGCCGAGGAGCTGGGCCGCAAGCTGGCGGCGAGCGTCTTTTCGCAAGAGAGCCTGACCCTACTACACGAGAGCTATCACATCGCCCGCGAGCGAGGACGCAGGTTGCGCCTGCGGTTGCACGTGGACTCTTGGGATCTGGCCAGGCTGCCCTGGGAGTTGATGTACGATACCCGCCGGGGCGATTTCTTTGTCTTTGACCCCATGTTCTCCCTGGTGCGCTACCTGCGGTTGCACGCGGCCCCACCCACATTGCGGCAGAGCGAAACGCTGAAGGTGATGGCGGTGGCTGCCGCGCCGCGCGACTTGCCCCGCCTGGCGTGGGAACGGGAGATGGACGTGCTGCGGGACGCGCTAAAAGAGCTGGCGGACACGCACAAGATCGAGATTACCTACTGCGAGCACGCCACCCAGGAAAAGCTGCACGTGGCCCTGCTAGAGTCTACCCCCGATGTGGTCCACTATATCGGCCACGCAGCCTATGACGAGCAGCAGCGCACGGGCAAATTGTTCCTGGAGAGCGAGGATGGCACCAGCGTCCCGCTGAACGCCCGCGAAGCGGCCCGCATGTTCAAACGCTATCGCGCCAGCCTGATCGTGCTGAATGCCTGCGAGACGGCGAGCGGCGTGTGGGCCGGGTTGGCCCCATCGCTCATGCGTGCCGAGATCCCCGCCGTCGTGGCGATGCAATGGCCGGTAGAGGATCGGGCGGCCATCCGCTTCAGCCACCTGTTTTACCGGGCGCTATCGTTGGGCAGGTCGCTGGACGAGTGCGTGGCCGAGGGGCGCATTGGGGCCAGCGCCATCAGCTCCGACCCCAACGACTGGGCGGCGCCCGTGCTCTTTTTGCGCTCACCCAGCGGGACGCTGTGGGTGAACGATTTGGGCGGCTTGCGCGGTCAGTTGGTAGAGGTGCCCGCGGAGCAGGTGGTGCGGAGTGTGACGCGATTGCCCAGCGCCGCTGCCCCTCGCGAGGAGGCGTTCCATTTCAAGACCCGCGGCCCGCTATTACCGGCCAGCGATGCCGAGATGATCGTGGACCGGCCCGAATTGCGGCGCGCGCTGCGACTGGCCCAACAACCCTCCGTCACCCAATACCTGGCCGTCCTGAGTCCCCGACAGGCGGGCAAAACGACCTTCCTCTTCCGCTTGATGCAGCTTTTGCAGGATTTCAACGCTTGCGTGTTTGTGGATTTATCCGTTTTGCGCGCCCAGGATGCCCGCGCCTGTTTCCGCTACGTGGCGTTCCGGCTGGTCAGCGAGCTGCGCGGGCTGCTGTCGGGGGCTGGCCTGGCTTCCGAGATGCCCCAGATCAACGGCTCCGTCGAGTTTCTTGAGTTTCTGCGGAGCCTGGCCGATGCGGTGGCGCTGCCGCGCATTATCATTGCCCTGGACGAAGTGGGTGCGCTGGCGCCGGAGGTGTCGGACAGCTTTTTCAACACGTTGCGTACGGTGTTTACCCAGGGGCGGGGCATGAATAGCGCCCTCTCCAAGTACTTGTTCGTGTTCAGTGGGGCCGTGGACCTGTATGGGCTGACCTTTGGGACCAATTCGCCGCTGAATATTTGCGAGAAGCTGTACTTGTCGGATTTCACTCCGGCCGATGTGCGCCGGATCGTCGATCAGTTTACCAAGCTCCACGTGGAGGTGGAGCCACAAGCGCCGGACCGCATCTATGAGCTGGCCGGTGGGCACCCCTACCTGACCATGCGGCTGTGTGCGCTCCTGGAGCGGGCGCTGTTGGAGCGGGCGCAGGTGGAGCGGGTGACCCTCCAGGCGGTGGACGCTGCGGTGGAAGAACTGCTGGTGGAAGATGACAATATCCGCCATGTAGTATACGAGTTGGAGCGGCGGCCCGCCGAGCGTCGTCGGCTGCGGAGCGTCCTGGTGGAACGCCAGTCGGTGCCTTTTAGCCGCAATGATCCCCTGCTGGCCTCGCTGGAGATGATCGGGGTGATCCGGCCGACCCAGCCGGTACAGGTCCGCAATCTCCTCTACGAGCGGGCGTTGCGGCAATACTACGCGCAGGTCGACGAGGCGGACGCCTCACCCGGCCACCAGGCCGCTGGCTACCACGCCAATGGCGGCGATGAAGAACTGGAGGCCATGTACGAGCGGTTGGCCGTGCTGTGGGCGGATGCCGTGGGGCCAGAGGGGGCGTACCAATCCGATAAGGCGTGGGAGAATCTGGCGGCGGCGCTGTTCTCGCTGGTCCCGGCTTTCTCGATCTATCCGCAACTGGATGCCAGCATCGAGCAACCGCATATTCTGCTGGCAGTACACGCCCAGCGGGGGAGCGATGCGTATTGGGGCACCTACGAGCCATTTGTGCTGGTAGCGTGTGAGGAGGTGACGGACCCCTCTTTTTACACGCATGTCGCCGGGATGGCCGGGGCCTACGGGACGCGCATCGCTTTTGTGATGCCCAGCGGCCCGGCAGACGTCGAAACCTGCAACCGATATTCCGGCACGTATGGGCAAGTGGTAATCCTCGTTCTCTCGAACGCCGAGATCGCGAGCCTGCTGAAAGAGCGGCGCAGCCTGGATGCTTTTCTGCGGACCAGGATTTTGGAGGCGCGCCTGCGCCGATTGTAGGGAGGGGGATTGAATGAAAATCTATATCATGACCGATATGGAAGGCGTGGCGGGCGTTCTCGATCACGACAACTGGTGCCAGCCCCCGGAGCGCGGCTATCCTGGCCGGTACTATGACCTGGGGCGCGAGCTGTTAACCAACGAAGTGAACGCCGCCATCGAGGGCCTGTGGGCAGGTGGCGCGGAGGAAATCGTCGTGGCCGATGGGCATGGGGCCGGGGGGATTGTGCCCACGATGTTGGACCGGCGCGCCAAGCTGATGCGGGGCTGGCCGCGCGGCTATCCCCTGGAACTGGATGACTCTTATGACGGAGTGTGCTGGATCGGCCAGCACGCCAAGGCCAGCACGCCGCGCGCCCATCTGGCCCACACCCAATGGTTCAACTATATCGATCAATCCATCAACGGGGTCAGCATAGGCGAGTTCGGCCAGTTCGCGCTGTGCGCGGCAGAGGTGGGAGTGCCCGCCATCTTTGGTTCCGGGGATGAGGCTTTTTGCCAGGAGGCCATCAACCTGGTTCCGGGCATCATCACCGTCGCCGTCAAGCGCGGCCTGACGCCCGACGAGGGGCTGGACCTGGATACGGATGCCTATATGCACCACAATCTGGCGGCCATCCATCTGCACCCGGAGGTAGCCCATAATGCTATCCGTGACCGGGCGCTGGCAGCTATCGTCCGGCTCAAGGAAGCGGGCGACCATTACCCTCTGATCCGGCTCGAACCGCCCTATGAGCGGGTGACGGTATTCCGGCCAGACAGGCCGGGCGATGAGAGACGCGTGGACCGCGCTATGCACCCCGACAGCATTTGCGCTTTGCTGAATATGCCCTTTCGCCCCAGCGATCCGTTGCAGGAGCGGATACACCGTGATGCTGAATAGGCTGACGACATAAGAAACGAGCCGCCCGATGTTATCTGGGCGGCTCGTTGGTCTTCTGTACCCGGTTGGCAGCGCCAACCGCATTGGCAGGCTGCTACTTCTGCTGGAAGGCGGCGTCAAAGGCCACGTCGGAGGGGGTCAGCTCCAGGCGGCGTACCATCGCCAACGCTTCCGGCGCTCCCTGATCGCGGTTCATGTTGTTGTCTTCCCACTCGATGGACAGCGGACCTTGATAGCCCACCGTATTCAGCGCGCGGAAGACCCGCTCAAAGGGCACCCCACCGCGCCCCGGCGAGACGAAATCCCAGCCGCGCCGATGGTCGCCAAAGTTCAGGTGCGAGGCCAGAATGCCGTTGCGGCCATTCAGCAGGCGGATGGACTCTTTGACGTGCATGTGGTAGATGCGATTCCCGAACTCGTAGACAAACACTTCGGGGTCCACCATCTGCCAGTAGAGGTGGCTGGGGTCAAAGTTGATGCCAAAGGCTTCGCGGTAGTTGATCGTCTCCAGCACCTTCTTGGTGGTCCAGAAATCGTAGGCGATCTCGGAGGGGTGGACCTCCAGGGCGAACTTGACACCGACCTGGTCGAACACGTCCAGAATGGGGTTCCAGCGGTCGGCGAAATCCTTGTATCCCGCCTCGATCTGGCCGGGAGCTACCGGCGGAAAGCCCGCCAGCAGGTACCAGATGCTCGATCCGGTAAAGCCGTTCACCACCTTGACGCCGAACTTGGCGGCGGCGCGGGCGGTATTCTTAACCTCTTCGGCGGCCCGCTGATGGACGCCTTCGGGGTCCCCGTCGCCCCAGATGCGCGGCGGGACGATGCCCTTGTGGCGCGCATCAATAGGGAAATCGCACACGCACTGGCCTACCAGATGGGTGCTGATGGCCCAACACTTTAAATTGTACTTGTTGAGGATATCCCAACGGCTTTGGAGGTAGCCATCCTGCTCCAGGGCCTTGTCCACTTCAAAGTGGTCTCCCCAGCAAGCGAGTTCCAGGCCATCAAAGCCCCATGCGCTGGCCTTTTCGGCAACTTTTTCCAGAGGCAGGTCCGCCCACTGGCCGGTGAATAGCGTGACTGGTCTTGCCATGAGAATTGCTCCTTCCCATTAGTGCTCTGCGGATGTAAACGCTCTTGGGACCGAATGCCGATTCCCGTTACAGCGAGAAGCTGGCCGGAAACCACTTGACGGTGCTGTTGCTGCTCTCCACCGCCTTGTTGATAAAGAATACCCCGCGCGCGCCATCCTCGACTGTCGGAAAGTCCAACATGATGTCGCTAGGCTCGATACCCATGATCTTGGCGCGGATGGTATCGGAGAAGTTCTTGTAGATGTTGGCAAACGCCTCGATGAACGCCTCCGGGTGGCCGGTGGGGATGCGGCTGCCAGCCTTGGCGGCGTCACACAGGTAGGCGTTGCCCCGCTTGTAAATCTGCTCCGGCGCGTCGTTGGAGCGCACGTAGAGGTAGTTGGGGTCCTCTTGATGCCACTCCAGGCCCTTTTTCGTGCCCCATACGCGGATGGCCAGGCTGTTCTCCTGGCCCGGAGAGATTTGGGAGGCGGTGAGGATGCCCTTGGCCCCGTCCTTGAAACGCAGCAGGATGTTGCCATCGTCGTCCAGTTGGCGACCGGGGGCAAAGGTGGTCAGGTCAGCACAAATCGTGTCCAATTCCAGGCCCGTGACATAGGAGACCAGGTTCTCGCAGTGCGAGCCGATGTCACCGATGCAGCCGGAAACGCCGGAACGGGCGGGGTCGGTGCGCCAGGCGGCCTGCTTCTGGCCATCGACTTCGATGCGATCCAGCAACCAACCCTGGGGATACTCGACAATCACTTTTTGGATCTTGCCCAACTCGCCATTCTGCACCATGCAGCGGGCCTGCTTGACCATCGGATAGCCAGTATAGTTGTAAGTCACGGCAAAGACCACGTCGTGTTCCTTGACCGCTTTGACCAAGTCCATCGCCTGTTCGACGGTGTGCACCATAGGCTTGTCGCAGGCCACATTGAAACCGGCATCGACGAAAGCCTTGGCGACCGGGTAGTGCATGTGGTTGGGGGTCACAACAGAGACAAAGTCGATGCGCTCGCCTTCGGGCAGCTTGTTCTCTTTCTCGATCATTTCCTGATAGCTGCCATAGATGCGGCTCTCGTCTACATACAGGTCTTTGCCAGAGGCGAGACACTTTTCCGGGGTTGAGGAAAAGGCCCCGGCCACCAACTCTACAGCGCCCTCTAGCATGGCTGCGCGACGGTGGACTGCCCCGATGAAGGCGTCACGGCCGCCTCCAACCATGCCCATGCGCAACTTGCGGGGGAAGAAGGCTTCTTCGTTCTTGCCACTTACCATGTTGCCCTCCTTTGGGTGAATGAGAGTAAAAAGCTGATGGTCGTTTGCGGGAACTGTGCGCCTATTCTGCACAAGATTGATGGCGATGTCAAACCTTGTGGGACTGGTAGGCGCGGCTTCCATCCCTCTTTGGTTAGGTTTTCATTTGGCAGAACACGTACTTCGTCTACCGGAGCGCCGCCACCCCTGGCGGAATCCGGTTCCCTCGCCCACCGGGAGAGGGTGCGCCCGCAGGGCGTGGGTGAGGGAACACCTACGCCTGGCCCAGGTTGGCCTCGAATAACTGGGTGTAGACGGCTCCTTGTGGTCGCAGGTCGCTGCGCATGAGCGCCACGCTCGTTACCCGCATGTGCCCCAGTTCGCCCACCTGGGTCGCGGCCACCAGACTGCCCAGAGCCTCGGCCTCCTGCGGGCGAGCTGTCTTACGCGTGCGCCCGATGGTCAGGTGGGGGGTGAACCCCCGCTCCTCCTTGGAGAACTTGTTTCGGGCCAGTTCTCGATCGATGTCTGCTTGCAGCGCCGACAGGCTGCCTGTCGGCTCCTGCACTCCGGCCCACACGATGCGAGGGCGGCGCGTATTGGGGAAGCAGCCCAGCCCGGCAACTGTCAGGTCAAAGGGAGCGTAACGGCTGCACGCCAACTGCATGGCCTGGGTGATAGTGTCCAGTTGTTCGCGGGGCACCTCGCCCAGGAATTTCAGGGTCAGGTGGACGCCTTCCTTATTCGTCCAGCGGGCTGCCTCACCGCCCGGTTGCTGCTCCAATTGCCTTTGCACTTGTTCAAGGGCAGTCAGAATTTCGTCACTTAACTCGATCGCTATAAACACTCGTACAGATTCCATCTATGGTTTCTCCATTCCTTGGGTCTTGATCTGATCTAGCACAGTCAGGGCATTGCCCCCCAGTAATCGATCCTGCAGATCGCTCTCCAACCCCAGTTTCCTCATCCGTCTCAGGAAACGCGCCTGTCCGATGAGCGGATAGTCGGTGGCCCACAGGATTTTAGGCGCGGCCCAGGCGGCCACGTGGCGAAAGATGGCGTCATCGTACAGGAACAGCGAGGCCGCCGTGTCATAGTAGGTGTTGGTCAGCGCCGCGCGCACTTCGGGCATCAGCTCGTAGAAGGGGAGACCGCCGCCCCAATGTGAGAAAACCAGCGTATTGTCGGGTGCGTGCTCGGCCAGTTGAAAGGCTTGTTGTGGCCCCTGGTCCCCCTTGCCTGGATAAGGGTGCCCCACCGGCTCGTTGGCGTGGAACATCAGCGGAACCCCGGCTTCTCGCGCCAACTCTAAAAGCGGGTCCAGGCAGGCGAAATCGGTCAGCGCAAACCCTTGACCATCGGGCATCAACTCGCCGATGCCGACGGCCCCAGCCGCCAGCCCATCGATGGCCTGCCGGAGGGCTAGCTCCCCGGCGCGCGGGTTGACGGTCAGGAAGGGGAGCAGGCGGCCCGGATATTGCCGCGCAGCCTCCAGCACATAGGCATTGCAGGCGGCGCACAGCCCCGGATCGGCGAAGGCAAAGCCAAACACTACGGACGCATCTACCCCGGCCTGATCCATGGAGGCCACCAAATCCTCCGCGCAGGCCAGGCGGGCGCGTGGGTTGGCGAACAACGAGTTGAACCATTGGTCGCGTGCGCACAGGGCGTTCCGCCGATCGACGCAATCGGGTGGTAGGATGTGGGTGTGAAAATCGATGACTCGCATAGGGCCATTGTCTCCCTGCGCTCCCGCCTTGTCAAGTGCTGGACAAGTAAAGCCATTCGGGGTATAGTGGGAGCCATGAAAGCACTGCTGATCTACAATCCCGTTGCGGGTCAACGTGACATCAAAACAGACTTGGCCCAGGTGGTCAAATACCTGGAGTCCCATGGCTGGGAAGTGGGCCTGCGCGAGACACTGGGACCGGGAGACGCCCTTGCTTATGCCAGGGAGGCAGTAGAGCAGGACTATGACATGGCTATCGCCGTGGGTGGGGATGGGACGCTCGGTGAGGTTGCCAATGGGCTGGTCGGGTCGGATTGCGTGTTAGGGGTGCTTCCGGCGGGCACGGGCAATGTCTGGGCACACATGATGGATTTGCCCTTGTGGAACGCCAAGAACCCCCATGCTCTGCTGGACGCTGCCCGGATTTTGGTGAGTGGTGATGTCCGCCGGATAGACGTTGGCAAAACGGGCGACCGCTATTTTGTTCTCTGGACCGGTATCGGCTTTGACGCCCAGGTGGCTCGCGAGGTGGAGCCTTATCGACAGATTCGCCGCAACCTCGGCAACCTGACCTACTGGATCACCTTGTTTGCCCTGAGCCTGGGGATGCGGGGCACGCGGGTAACCATCATGATCGACGGGGAGGCCGTGCGCCAGCGGGCGCTGTTGATCCTGATAAGTAATGCCCAATTGTACGGCGGATCTTTTATGGTGGCTCCAGGAGCCCGGCTGGATGATGGCCTGTTGGATGTGTACGTCTTTAAAGGAGACAGCACCCTGGATTTGATCCGACACCTGGTGAGAACTGTTCTGAGCATCCATCACCATGACCCCAAGGTGGAGGTCTATCAAGCCAGGGAGGTAGAGATTAGCGGGAGCACGCCGCTGCCTCTACATCTGGACGGGGAGATGGCGGGGTATACCCCTGTGCAGATTCGCGTGGTGCCCAAGGCGCTCAACGTAGTGGTTCCTGCCTGGGCTTCCCAGTCCCTGTTTGTGGGAGGCGCCCCGGAGGCCAGGCCGGCTTCTCTGAAAGAGCGCCTGGCCGAACATCTCCGCTATGGGCCGCAATGGTGGCGGCAGTTCAGGCGATATTGTCGGCGACAATTCCTCTATTTCTCTGACACCCTATCCGGCCTGCGCTGACAGGTCGGCGTGCCGGTAGACACCGTTGGGGGATGCTGGGTCTGCCATAGCTATGGAGGGTGTTTCAAGCTGGGAGTATGCAGCAAAGCTATCGAAAATCTCCACAACGGCGTTGGGGGATGAGTGGTATGCGTAGGCTCTATCTCTTGGCCACGTTTCTTCTGGGTGCGTTGGTTGTGATCGTTCCGGTAGTGGTTGCCGACGAGGTGTCGGAACCTGCGGTCATGCCCTGGCAACTTACTGCCGATCCAGGGGCGGACGTAGGTCCTGCCGTGACCGTTGACCCGCATGGCCGCGCCTATGTGGCCTGGAAGCACCTATCTGAGGATGGCAGCTCTGCCGAGTTGCGACTGGCGCGCGCCCCCAATTGGGAACCCATTTCCCTGGCCCCCATTTCCCCCTCTCGCACGGAACAAACCCGTCTTGACCTGATGATCGAGCAGCAGACAGTACGGCTCGCCTGGTCAGAGCCTGCGACCTCTACCGTGCAGCTTTTGTCGGCCCCGCTGGACCTGCATGCCCCTGGCATACCCACGGCAGTGCAATTGCCCGAAACCGCCCGCTTTGGCCTGGATACGACAGGCCAGGTGCACGCTGCCTGGGCGCGCGCACGGACGATCTCCTATGCTCCGGCTCCGGCGATCACCCCTACGTTGATTATCACTTCCCCGGCGGCGGTGAACGAGCTGGATTGGGCGTTGGATGCGAATGGAACCCCCCATTTTGCCTGGGTAGCGGCTGATGCCGGGGAAGTCTCGCAACTTCACTACAGCAATGCCCCGGAGAGCAGGACCCTGGTTAAGGTGGGCCGGGAGCTGTATCTGCCGGTGCTGGCTGTGGGGGAGACTGGGCCTGCGCATCTCTGCTGGCGGGAGAGCGGCGATCTGGTCTATGCCAACAGCCAGGATTGGACCACGTCCTATCGCGTGGCCCAAAACCTGCCTGCGGGGGCGCTGTTTTCCCTGGCTGCCGACCCGACAGGTATCGCGCATCTGGTATGGTTTGCCGATGGCGCGTTGTGGTATGCCAATTCGGTGGATTGGCAGGCTTCCAGGAAGCAACTTGTTACCGTTCTCGCGCTGGATGACCTGTCTATGGCGGTCGATGCGGCGGGGAATGTGCACGTCGTCTGGGCTGCTCCCGATGCGCAGGGAAACTGGGAGGTTTATTACCTGGCCCCGGCGCCGCTGGACCTGCAAATCGCCGTGCTCTATCCACGGGGTGGGGATTTGCTGACGGAAGACGCGCTCATCCGCGTGATCTCGAATCTGGCGGCGAATGACGTGCTATCTGTCGAGTTCTACCTGCAATGGGCGGATGAAGATGGGGAGTTGGTCTATCTTGGGAGGGACGACGATGGGCGCGATGGATGGACCATGCCGTTGCGGCCATCGCAATTTGCCCATGCAGCCATCTGGCGCATAGTGGCCCTGGGGGTAGACGCGAACGGCAGGCTCGCCCGCGCGTTCAGCGACCCCTTTACCATTCAGCCTCCCCACTTGCCGTGGGTGTGGGCAAAAGCGCCGGACCTGATTCGGGGGCGGGTATCGCTGTCTGCTCTGGCTGTCGCTCCGCAGAACGTGGTGGAGTATCTGGACCTCTACCTTGCCCCGCTGGTCTGCTCCCCATTGGAGGAATCGAATCCATCGCGCCCGCCCATCAGTTCCACGGCCCTCTATGGGGGAACGTTTCCCCTTACCGGGCAGGCTGCGGGCGACCAATGGCAGGCCATTCCTGTGGATAGTCGGCGTCTGCCGGACGGTTGTTACCGGGCCTGGGTGGTCGCCACAGACCAGTTTTCGCAAACGGGCTATAGCCTGTTGGGCGCGCCGATGCAGGTGGATAACAGCATGGCCCCGCGGGTGACCGTCACCTGGCCGAAACCGGAAGCCGTGCTGGACAAATCCGTCGAACTGGTCGCCGAGGTGGCGGATGTAGACGGCGTGGTACGCCGGGTGGATTTTTACCTGGAGCGCGACCGGCCACTATTGCAAGGCCAGGATGCCGGGCAGAGGTATGCCCTGGAAACCACCCAATCCCTTTGGATGGGCAGCGATCACAATGGGGCCGATGGGTGGCGCATACAGGTTCCCGTGACGGCTGCCCTGGATGGCGATGGGTGGTATGCCCGCGCCGTCGCCTACGATGACGCGGGACTATCGGCCAGCGCGCGTTCGGCGGGTAGCTTTAGCCTGATGGGGGACGCGCGCCCGCGGGTACACGTGTTGACTCCTGCGGATGGGAGTACCTTGCGCGGGGTGGAGAGGGTGCGGCTGTACCTGACAGAGGGCCTGCAATATCTGACTGGCGCTGCCGTCTATGCGCAAGATATGGACGACGTGCTGCACTACCTGGGTGAGATGAGCCTGGGGGATGGTCTGTGGGGCTATGACTGGGACACGACTTCCCTGGTGAACGGGCAGTATAATCTGCGGGTCGTCGTCCGCTGTTCGAATGGCCGCGAGTTACTCCTGCGCATCGACAATGTACACGTGGAAAATGGCCCCAACTCTTGCTTTTTCCGGGAGCCTGCCGCAGGCCAGACGCTCGCTGGCTCAACAGTTTTCCGCGTGCAGGCCAGAGGCGACGCGCCGGACGACCTGGATGTGCAGTTCTACTATCGAGAGCAGAGCGGCCAGCTACACCAGATCGGTCAAGGCATTCGAGAAGCGGATGGCTGGATCGCTATCTGGGATACTCAGGCCGTGCTGGATGGCGCATACAGCCTCCTGGCCGAGATCAGGGATGGGCAAGGGGGCACTTGTTTCGCAGAGCGGTCCGTGCGCGTGCAAAACGCTTCCCTGGGCATTGCTCTGCGCGATTTCGACGCCGAGTCACCCTGGCAGGGCGACCGGCGCATCACCTGGGATAAGCAGCAACCCCAGAACAGCCTTATCTCGGTATCCATTGCCTACAGCCCGGATGGGGGAGCGCATTGGGTCGGAGTGGCTGATCAGATTACCGACGCGCGCTCGTTTCTGTGGAATACCCGGCAATATCCGGACAGCAGCGAGGCGCGGTTGCGCCTCAGTATCACGGACGGCAACGGCTATGCCGAAACCATCAGCCCGGTATTTCAGGTCAACAATACCAACGAACCACCGCAGGTAGCCCTGCTCGCCCCACGACCGGGGGCGGTGCATTCGGGCACCATGCATATTGCCTGGCAGGCCCAGGACCCCGACGGGGACTCGCTGACCGTGGACCTGGAGTACCGCCAGGATGGAGACGGCTGGCGCCCCATCGGGCGCGGCCTTCCCGCCGTGGGCGCCTACACCTGGCGGTTGGCAGCCCTGCCTCCCAGCGAGGGTTATGAGGTGCGCGTGTTGGCCCGCGATCCCCTGGGGGTAACTGCCGCCGATGCGGCCGATGGACTTGATATCGTGCAGAACAGCCCGCCGACAGTCGAGTTGTTGTGGCCCAATACGGCCACGCGCCTGACCAAGGAGACGGTGATCCTCTGGCAGGCCCAGGATGCGGACCAGGATAATCTGCGGATTGACCTGTTCTACAGCGAGAACGCCGGTCAGACCTGGCTGCCGTTGGCCGAGGGGCTGAGCAACACGGGGTACTATGTCTGGCAGGTTTCCTATTTACCAGCAGGCACGCAATACCGCTTGCGTGTGCTGGCGCGAGACGAATTTTTCCAGGCTACGGACGAGAGCGATCAGTTGTTCGCCATAGGGGAGAGGTCTTCCCCTGAGCTGGCCCTGCTGTCTCCCGCTCCAGGGGGCAGCCTGTCGGGTTCGGCACTGCTGCAGTGGTCCGTGGGCCAGGCCGGTTCGGATTATCGGATTGGGGTGGACATAAAAAATTCCGCAGACGACGAATGGACTGCCCTTGTACTCAAGCTGCCGGACAGCGGGTTCTATGTGCTGGATACGGGGGGCTATCCCGACGGCGACTATGACTTGCGGGTGGCCGTGATGGATGAGGATTTGTCGCCGCTGGCCCAGGTGGTCCAGCCTGTTTCCATCTCTAACAACCGCAATCACGCCCCGCAGGTGCGGCTTTCCAGCCCCCAGGGCGGAGAGGTTCGGTCGGGCATTCAAGAAGTTGTCTGGCAGGCGTGGGACCGAGATGGCGACGTGATTACGGCCACCCTCCAGCTCAGCGTGGACGGGGGGGAACGCTGGAGCCGGATCGCCACGCTCGATGCGCGCGCCGGGCGTTACCTGTGGGACACCCGCCAGGCAGAGCTTGCGCGAGATTACTTGCTGCGGATCACCGTGAGCGACGGTGAGACCTCGACGATTGCCACCAGCAGCGGCCCTTTCTATCTGGCGAACCAGCGGGGGCGCCCTCCTGCTGTCACGATCTTGTCGCCGGATACAGCGGGCCGTCTGGTTCCTGGCGCTGGGATAGCCTGGGTTGCCGAGGACCCGGATGGCGATCCGTTGCGCGTGGCCGTGTCCATCAGTTCCGATGGCGGCCTCCATTGGGTGGATTTGGTCAGGGACGCTTCCAATACGGGGGAGTATGCGCTCGACGCGGAGATGCTGGAGGTGGGCCTGACCTATCGGGCGCGCGTGGTGATAGATGATGGGAGCCATCGCGTGCAGGCGGTATCCGAGCCATTCCAGCCGATGGCGCCGCCTGGCCAGATGGCGCGGGTGGAATTTGTGGCGCCGCTTGGGACAACGGCCTGGTCGGGCGCGCAGGAGATACGCTGGCGCATCCAAGACGCCCCTTTGCAGGAGCTATTCGCGGATATCGAACAGAGCGCAGATGGCGGCTTGACCTGGTCGCCCCTGGCGTTGGGCATTCCGGATGCAGGCGTATATACCTGGGATACGCAAGGGGTGGCGAATGGCGCTTACCGCTTGCGGCTGCGCGTCTACAACTCGCATCCGATTGCCACCTGCACGAGCGAGCCCTTCTGGATAGATAATACGGACAGGAACGCGCCCGTTATTTCGGTCGTATCGCCGCAAGTGGGGGAGGTGCTTTCGGGGTTGTACCAGATTCGCTGGCGCACCTACGATCCGGACGGGGACGCGATGGGCATCAACCTGTATTACAGCCTGGATCAGGGAGCCAGTTGGAGCTTGTTGGCCTACGATCTGGAGGACACGGGGCACTATACCTGGGACACGGCAACCATCCCCAATAGCGAGCAGGTATGGCTGCGGGCAGCCGTGCACGATGGGGATCTGGCCGGGCGGGGGATGATTATCGGTCCTCTGACGGTATTGAATGCCCACGTTCCCATTGTCAAGCTGATTGCTCCGCAGGGCGGGGAACACCTGGGGGGCAAGTACCTTATCCGATGGCAAGCCGCCCAGACGTCAAGCCCCTGGGCTACGGCCAGCCTGGAGACATCGGTGGATGGCGGCCAAACGTGGGAGCGATTGGCGGGGAATCTGCCGCTGGCGGGGAGCTACTTGTGGGATACCAGCAAGCTGCCAGCAGGTAGCGAGGCGCTGGTGCGGGTGCAGGTGGCGGATGGGTTGTACAGTGCCTCCAGTGGGACGGAGCAGCCGGTTGTGATAGCCGACGGCTTCCCCACCCTCGACCTGCTCTATCGCTACGATTAGTGGCGTCGAGCCAAAGATCCTCATCCCCGCCCCGCGGGTTCGCAGAGATGGGTGCAGGGGCCTCTATCGCACGTGAGACCCGACACCCAGCCCCTCACCTTCCAATCCTTTTCGACCAAGGGAAATGTTATGAACAATACACGCACGATGCACGAACCCGCGCGGGAGATTCCGGTACGCGGCGACTATGATGTTGTCGTCTGCGGCGGCGGGCTGGGCGGCACGGCTGCCACCATCGCCGCGGCGCGAGCTGGGGCGAGGACGTTGCTCATCGAGCGCAACAGCTTCCTGGGCGGTGTCGCTACCGCCGGGATGTGTTGCAGCATCTTTAACTGCTACTACACCGGCGGCGAGCCGCGCCGCCTCGGCACAGGCGGCATCGCTGTCGAGGTGGCCGACGCCCTGGCCGGGGCGATGGGTTATGGCCGCAGGTGGCATGACCACAAGGGGCACATCATCTATGACATCGAGCGCGGCAAGCTGGTGTTGCAGGAGTTGGTCGAGGCCGCAGGGGCAGAGATGCTGCTGCAAACCTGGACTGCCGACGCCATCGTCGAGGACAGTACAGTGCGCGGCGTGATCGTCGAGTGCAAACCCGGACGCGAGGCCATTCGCGCCAGGGTCATGGTGGATGCCTCTGGCGATGCCGATATTGCCGCCCGCGCCGGGGCGCCGCTGCACGTTCGGGAACGAGGCAGCCATAGCCTCTGTTTCCGGCTCGGCAACGTCGATGTAGACGCCTTTGTTGACTATTTTCGGCGAAATCCTGATCAGTTCCCGGAGTATATGGACGTGGATTGGTCGCTTGCCGAAGCTCTGGCGCAATATGACGACTGCGGCACCTTCCTGTTTCCGCATGGCGGCGGTATGCAGATGGATGCCTTCCAGCGCGCCAAGGCGAGCGGCGAGCTACCCGCGGCCGTCGGTATCCAGGATACCGTCGATGCCTGCCAGATGCACGCCTTGCGTCAGACCGGCGTGGTCCACGTGATTACCGGCTTTACCCACTTTGACGGGCTGGATGCCGAGCGGATTAGTCGGAGCATCATGGACGGGCGGCGCATGGCATTTGCTGTCACCGAGGTTTACCGCAAGCATATCCCCGGCTTTGCCCAGGCTTTCGTCGCCGGTACCGCGACCAATCTGGGGGTACGGACGTCGCGCTACCTGGATGGCGATTTCGTGTTTACCGCCGACATGATGCGAGCGGGCACGCGCCAGCCCGATGCCGTCGGGCGCGCGGTCGGGTGGGAGAACCTGGTCAAGCATCACGGGCCGAACGCGTGGGGGTCTCAGGTCTGTCATGCCGATGCGTTCGATCTGCCCTACCGCTGCCTGCTGCCGAAACGGATCGATGGCCTGCTGATGGGGGCGGGGCGCAGCATCAGCACGGACAATCCATCGCTGTTGCGGGTGATGGCGCATACGATGGTTGTCGGCCAGGCCGCGGGCGCTGCCGCTGCCGTGGCGGCTAAAGCGGGCGTAGCACCGCGCCAGGTTGATGTCGGGGCTGTGCAGGCAGAGCTTGTCCGGCAGGGGGTGCCGATTTCCAGGCTGTGATCGCTGGCGAACGCATCTTGCATGTGTTTTAGCATAGGGGGCCGAGCGGTCCAGTGGCCACTGCCACCCCTGTGGTGATAGGAAAAGGCCCCGATAAGTCGGGGCCTTTTTATTGGAAGTGTTATTCGACCGAACGCTTGGGGACCGGGTGCTTTGCCAGGCGCGCATAGCGGATGAGTGGGCCGCCGATCAGGGGCCGGGCATATTCCAGGAAAGCATCTGTCACCCCGTTGCCTCGCTTGTTGATGAACTCGGGCGGCAGCTTGCGCTCGATATTGGCGACCTTGATGAGCGGGGCCAGCCCCGTCTGGATCTCGTATCCCGGGCCGGGGAGGCGCACCAGCGTGACCATTTTGTCACTCTCGCCCGACATGGCTGCGCGCACGGCGGCCCTGCCAGCCATATAGGCTTCTTCCCGATCTACGGGGGACATCAACTCGCCGAAGGAGCGTTGCAGGTAGCCGGGCTTGTCCGAGCGGATGGATATCCCCAGGGATTCCTTCAACACTTCGCTGAGGAACTCGATCACCCCGCCCTTGCGCACGTGGCCGAACGCATCTACCTCGACCCTGCCGCCCGAAGAGAGGGTGAATTCCTCCCCTTTTTCGTTCTTTACGCCCTCGCTGACGGCCACCACGCAGTAACCCAATCGGCGGTACCAGTGGCGAACGTCATCCACGAACTGCTCCAGGGAGATGCCATGCTCTGGCACGTAGAGCAATTGCGGCGGGTCTTCTGGCTTGTCCTTGGCCAGGGAGGCGGCGGCGGTCAGCCAGCCTGCGTTGCGGCCCATGATCTCGGTCAGCTTGATGGGGCCGCTGGCGCCCATCGCCTCCGTATCATAACCCGTGTTGCGGATGGCTGCGGCTACGAAACTGGCCGCGCTCCCGTAGCCGGGGCAATGGTCCGTTTCCATCAGGTCGTTGTCCACCGTCTTGGGCACACCGAAGGCGTGGAGCTC
>Ga0209347_1001092_pt1 | contig 50353 bp, 48 predicted proteins | sample AutmiccommuBRH23_FD_187382 | JGI IMG/M metagenome (GOLD analysis project Ga0209347, IMG submission 187382) | Deep subsurface microbial communities from Mt. Terri, Switzerland - Autotrophic microbial communities BRH/23 (SPAdes) (version 2) | ecosystem: Environmental > Aquatic > Deep subsurface >... | reverse complement strand
CTCCGGGACTTCGGGGCTGCGGCGGCCGGCGCTCGGCGGGTCGCAGGTCATGGCGTGGGGACTCCGGAGGCGTCGACTGTCGGGGCGGAGACCGGCGCCGCTGCCCGGCGTCGGCGGTGCGGCGCGGGCCCGTCCATCGGGTCGGCCCCGCTCCGCAAACGCGATACTCCCGAACGCGGGCGGAAGTCAAATTTAGGTTGTGGTTAATGGGTTTGGTTACGATTTGAAGGGTCCGTTGCCGGCGTCGGCGGGACACTCCCGCAGCGGGCATCCGTGCGCTCCCCGCAGCGCGCCAGTTTATATCTAGGGTAGATATTTCGCTTGCCGGGCGGCGGCATCCGCCTTTTCATGAAGCCATGGGGATCGGATATCAGAGCCAATGGATCGGCGGCGAGCCGGGGGGCGGCGACCGGGGGGGCAGCGGTCGGCCGGGCGGGAAGTTCGACGAGTCCTGGATGCTGCACGGCCTCGGCTGCGTCTGGATGACCCGCAAGCGCAACGTCCTGGAGATCCGGCTGGATGGCCGGCTGCTCGACGAGGCGCGCTGCGGCCGGCTGCTGGACGAGATCGGCCGCCATGCCGGACGCGTGGATCGCTACGAGTTCGCGGTGTGGAGCGGCATCAGCCCGCCGGGCGTGTGGGTGCGCTACACCGCGCGCACGGCAGCCGACGCCCGGCGCCATGTCAACCTGGTCTGGTCGGTCGCCACCGCGGCCGATCCGGAGGCCACGATCTCCGCCACCCCGCTGCGCTTCGAGCGGCTGCTGCTGGAGCGCCGCGGCGTGTTCGACGAGGTGGTCGCCGCCTGGCTGCTGGACCGCCGGCCCGACGCCGCCGCCATCGGCCGGCTGTTCGATGCCGGGCGGGAGCGGATGGACGAGGGGCTGAAGATCGTGCGCCGCTTCGGCGGCAACCTGGTGTTCGGCCCGTACCGCGCGCCCGGCGGCCACAGCTGGACGTCGGGCCAGGCCGCGCGCATGACCGGCAGCGACCTGCAGGCGGTCCCCGACCGGCGGATGGCGGAGACCCTGCGCCGCTCGGCCGCGGCGGTGGCGGCGAGCCGGGCGCCGGTGCTGGAGCGCATCCGCGGCATCCTGCTGGTGGAGCGCGGGCCGGTGTTCTCCGAGTATTTCCGGCTGTCGCTGCCGCTGTCGCTGGACGACCAGGGCCTGCCCGACTCGATGCTGATCGCGACGCGCTGGTAGGCATGGCCGGGACCGTCGTCGTCACCGGGGGTGCTGGCTATGTCGGCGCGCATGTCTGCCTGGTGCTGGCGGAGCACGGCTACCGGCCGGTGGTCGTCGACGACCTGTCGACCGGGCACCGCGAGGCCGCCCGGTTCGGGCCGTTCGAGCGGCTGGACGTTACTGCCGACGGCCTGCCGGCGGTGCTGGCGCGGCACGCGCCGGTGGCGGTGGTGCATGCCGCGGCGCTGTCCGACGTCGCGGAATCCTTCGCCCGGCCGGAGCTGTACCGGCGCGTCAACGTCGCCGGCACCGCGAACGTCGTGAGCGCCTGCCGCAGCACCGGCGTGCCGCGGCTGGTGCTGCTCAGCTCCGCCGCCGTCTACGGCCCGGCCGATGCGTGGCCGATCGCCGAGGACGCGCCGCTGCGGCCGATCAGCCCCTACGGGGAGAGCAAGCTGGCGGCCGAGCGCTGCCTGGCCGAACTGTGCTCGGGCGGCAGCGGCCTCGCCTGGGCGGCGCTGCGGCTGTTCAACGTCGCCGGTGCCGCGCCCGGTGCCGGGATCGGCGAGGACCATGCGGTGGAGCGGCATCTGGTGCCGCTGGCGATCCGTGCGGCGCTGGGCACCGGTGATGCGCTGCGGGTGTTCGGCGCCGGCCACGCCACCGCCGACGGCACCGCGGTGCGCGACTATGTGCACGTCCTCGACGTCGCCGAGGCGGTGCGGGCGGCGATCGCCTACCTGGGTGACGGCGGCGCGCCGCGGGCGTTCAACATCGGCTCGGGCACCGGGACCTCGGTGCTGCAGGTGGTGGCGGCGGTGGAGCGGGCCGCCGGCCTGCCGGTGAAGCGGACGCTCGAGGCGGCGCGGCCCGGCGACCCGGCCGCCCTGGTCGCCGGCATCGGCCTGGCGCGGCGCGTTCTCGGCTTCCGGCCGCTGCGCTCGGGCATCGACGCGGTGGTCGGCGACGCCCTGGAATGGGAGAGCCGCGCGCGCGCGCCGGCCGCCCGCTCGACCGGGTAGGCGGCGCTACGCGACCAGGGCCCGGACGGGCGGCACGTCGGCGACGGCGGCCGGCGGGCGCCCGGCCTCGACGGCGCGGCGCAGGTATTCGCCGTAGCCGGACTTCGCCAGCGGCTCGGCCAGGCGCAGGACCTGCTCGGCGTCGATGTAGCCCATGAAGTAGGCGATCTCCTCCACGCAGGCGATCTTCAGGCCCTGCCGCGCCTCCACCGTGCGCACGAACTCCGAGGCCTGCAGCAGCGACTCATGGGTGCCGGTGTCGAGCCAGGCGTAGCCGCGGCCGAGCTTCTCCACCGACAGGTCGCCGCGCTCCAGATACACCCGGTTGACGTCGGTGATCTCCAGCTCGCCGCGCGGCGACGGCCGGATGCTGCGGGCGATGTCCAGCACGTCGTTGTCGTAGAAATACAGCCCCGTCACCGCCCAGTTCGACTTCGGCTGGGACGGCTTCTCGACGATCTCGGTGGCGCGGCCGTCACGCCCGAAGCTGACCACGCCGTAGCGCTCGGGGTCGCTGACATAGTAGCCGAACACCGTCGCCCCGGAGCTCGGCGCCGCCGCCTGCTGCAGCACCTCGGTCAGGCCGTGGCCATAGAAGATGTTGTCGCCCAGAACCAGGGCCGCCGGGTCCGCGCCGACGAAGTCGCGGCCGATGATGAAGGCCTCGGCCAGCCCGTTCGGCGCGTCCTGCACGGCGTAGCCGATCTGCAGGCCCCATTGCGTGCCGTCGCCCAGCAGGTGGCGGAACGCCGGCTGGTCCTGCGGCGTGGTGATCACCAGGATCTCGCGGATCCCGGCCAGCATCAGCGTCGTCAGCGGGTGATAGATCATCGGCTTGTCGTACACCGGCAGCAGCTGCTTGCTCGCCACCAGCGTCAACGGGTACAGCCGCGTCCCGGAGCCCCCGGCCAGGATGATGCCCTTCATCGATCGGTCTCCGGGAGCGGGCCGAGCCGCTCGTCCAATACGGCGTTGAGGGCCGCCTCCCACGACCGGCGCGGCACCGGCCCGAAGCCGGACAGCGCCGCATCGAGGGCGGCGTTGTCGAGCACCGAGTAGGCGGGACGCCTGGCGGGAGTCGGGTAGTCGGCGGTGGCGATCGCCTGCACTGCCGGGCGGCGGCCCCAGTGCCGGCCGGCCCGGCGGAAGATCGCCTCGGCGAAGCCGTGCCAGGTGGTCGCGCCGGCGGCGGTGTAGTGGAAGGTGCCGCGGATCGGTCTTCCGCCAAGGCGGGCCTCCAGGATGGCGGCGATGGCGTCGGCGATGTCGCCGGCCGGGGTCGGGGTGCCGTGCTGGTCGGCGACCACGCGCAACTCGTCGCGGTCGCTGCCGACCCGCAGCATGGTGTTGAGGAAGTTCTTGCCCTGGGCGGCATAGACCCAGGCCGTGCGCAGGATGACGTGGTCGGCATGGGCGCCGCGGATCGCCTGCTCGCCGGCCTCCTTGGAGGCGCCGTAGACGCCGAGCGGGGCGACCGGGTCGTCGGTCCGGTACGGGCGGCTGCCGGTGCCGTCGAACACATAGTCGGTCGACAGGTGGAGCAGCGGTATGCCGCGGGCGGCGCAGGCCTCGGCCAGTGCCGCCGGCCCGTCGCGGTTGACCCGGAACGCGGTCTCGGCGTCGGTCTCGGCGCTGTCGACCGCGGTGTAGGCGGCCGGGTTCACGACGGCGTCGGGCGCGAGCCCGGCCAGCGCCGCGGCGATGCTCCCGGGGGCCGCCAGGTCGAGGCGGTCGCGGCCGGCCGGGATCCAGGTCACGCCCGCCGGCGCCGGCCGGGCGGCCAGGGCGCCGCCGACCTGCCCGGTGATGCCGGTGACCAGGACCCGCATGCCTCAGCCCGCCTTGCGCTGTGTGGTGCCGACCTGGGCGGTGCCGACGCGGGCCAGCGCATCCTCGCGCTGGATGATCGGGCGCCACCAGGCCTCGTTGTCGAGGTACCAGCGCACGGTCTTCTCGATGCCGCTCTCGAAGGTCTCGCGCGGCCGCCAGCCGAGCTCGCGGTCTATCTTGCCGGGGTCGATGGCGTAGCGGAAGTCGTGGCCCGGCCGGTCGGTGACGAAGCTGATCTGGTCGCGGCGCGCCACCCCGTCGGCGCGCGGGGCATGCTTGTCGAGCAGGTCGCAGATGGTCTGCACCACCTCGAGGTTGGACTTCTCGTTGTGGCCGCCGACGTTGTAGCTCTGGCCCGGCACACCGGTGCTGCACACCGTCCACAGTGCGCGCGCGTGGTCCTCGACGAACAGCCAGTCTCGCACGTTGGAGCCGTCGCCATAGACCGGCAGCGGGTCGCCGCGCAGCCCCTTGATGATCATCAGCGGGATCAGCTTCTCGGGGAAATGATACGGGCCGTAGTTGTTCGAGCAGTTCGACAGCACCACCGGCAGGCCGTAGGTCTCGCCCCAGGCGCGCACCAGGTGGTCGGACGCCGCCTTCGACGCCGAGTAGGGCGAGCGCGGATCGTAGGCGGTGTGCTCGGTGAAATACCCGTCCTTGCCCAGCGAGCCGAACACCTCGTCCGTCGAGACGTGGTGGAAGCGGAAGTCCTCCCTCGCCGGGCCGGCCAGCGTCTGCCAGTGCGCGCGCGCCGCCTGGAGCAGCTTGAAGGTGCCGACCACGTTGGTCTGGATGAAATCCTCCGGGCCGTCGATCGAGCGGTCGACATGCGATTCCGCCGCCAGGTGCATGACCGCATCCGGGCGGTGCCGGGCGAACACCGCGGCGAGCGCCTCGCCGTCGCGGATGTCGGCCTGCTCGAAGGCATAGCGCGGGTCGGCCTCGACGCTGCGCAGGGCGGTGCCGCTGGCCGCGTAGGTCATGGCATCGAGGTTCACCACCTTCGCGGTTGTCTCGGCGATCAGCAGCCGGACGACGGCGGAACCGATGAAGCCGGCCCCGCCGGTCACCAGGATGGTCTGCGGCTGCGGCATGGCGGCGTCCTCAGATGGAGAAATAGGCGGGCAGGTCGGCCAGCCGCGGGTGCCGGGTGTCCTTGTCGGACAGGGTCGGCGCGATGCCGGCCAGCGGCCAGGCCACGGCAACCTGCGGGTCGTCCCAGGCGAGGCCGCGGTCGTGCTCGGGCGAGTAGGGCGCGGTCACCTTGTAGAGCACCTCGGTGTCCGGCTCGAGCGTGACGAAACCGTGCGCGAAGCCGACCGGGACCAGGATCTGGTTCCATGCCTCGGCCGAGATCTCGGCGCCGACCCACCGGCCGTAGCTCGGCGAGCCGCGGCGGATGTCGACGGCCACGTCGAAGATCCGGCCGCGCACCACCCGCAGCAGCTTGTCCTGGGCAAACGGCGGGATCTGGAAATGCAGGCCGCGCAGCACGCCGACGGCCGCGGAAAGCGAGTGATTGTCCTGCACGAAATCCAGGTCCAGGCCGGCGGCCGCGAAGGCCGGCCTGCTGTAGGTCTCGGAGAAGAAGCCGCGATGATCCCCGAATTTCTTCGGACTGATGATCTTGACGTCGGGAATCGCGAGCGAATCGACCTGCACGCTGCTGTCTCCGGAACGGCGCGGAATGACGGGGCCTATAGCATGCGGCTCGAAGCCGCGACAAGCGCGCCACTTCCTGCCCCGGCCGAGGGATACGCGGCCGGAGCTTGCGCGTTTCACCGGCACGCCACCCTGTGCTAAAGTTTCACAATAGTCCGGGGCGTTCATTCGGAATAGTTTGACAGGCTCCTGCGTCTTTGATCGGCCGGGAATGCCTCGCGAAAGATCGGCATGGCCTTGAATATCCAACCACTGCCCGACACGGAACACACCCAGCTCGCCCCCTACCGGCCGAAGGCGGCGGTCTCGATCCGCGATCCAAGGCCGTTGGCCAATGCCGAGCCGGCACCGAGCTGCTCCGTCGTGATGGTCTCGTATCGCACCGGGCCGGTGCTGATCGACAGCCTGCGGGCGGCCCTCGAGCAGGAGGGCGTGGATGGCGTCGTTCTGGTCGACAACGGCAACGCCGCCGAGACCCGCCGCGCCGTCGATGCCCTGGCGGCCGGTGACGCGCGGCTGCGGATCATCCGCGGCCACGGCAATGTCGGCTTCGCGCGCGGCTGCAACATCGGCGCCCGGGCCACGACATCAGGCCATCTGCTGCTGCTCAACCCCGACTGCGTGCTCCGCCCCGGCGTGGTCTCCCGCGGCCTGCAGGTGCTGGCCGACAATCCGGCGGCGTCGGCGCTCACGGTCCGCATCGAGAACACCGACGGAACCGAGCAGCGCGGCGGCCGGCGCAACCTGATGACCCCCTGGACCTGCCTGGTCGAGCAGTTCCGGCTCGACCGGCTTATGCCGGACCATCCGCATTTCCAGCGCCTCAACCTCAACGAGACCGAGCCGCTGACCGCGATCACACCGGTGCAGTGCATCTCCGGCGCCTTCATGATGATGCCGCGGGCGGCCTACGACCGGGTCGGCGGCATGGACGAGGACTATTTCCTGCACGTTGAGGATGTCGACCTGTGCATGCGGATCCAGAAGTCCGGCGGCGCGATCCTCTACGTGCCGGACGTCGCCGTCACCCATGTCCAGGGCACCAGCCGGGTGTTCCCGCTGTTCGTGGAATGGCACAAGTCGATCAGCGTGAAGAAGTACTTCTACAAGCACTTCCGGCCGCAATATCCGGACTTTGCGCTGCGGCTGATCGGGCTGGCGATCTTCCTGCGGCTGGCGGTGCGCTCGGTGCCGCTGACGCTCGGCTGGCTGTCGGAACGGTTCGGCAACCGGCGGCAGCCGCCGAAGCCCTGACCGGCTCCCGGCCGGCCCGGCCGGTCAGTCGCGCCAGCCTTCCAGGAAGCCGCGGCCGATCGCCCGCAGCTTCGCCGCCTTGTCGTCCTCCCAGGCCAGCGCCTTCCAGACGTCGTACAGCGCCGCCGCCACGTCGAAGGCCAGCCAGCCGAGGCTGACCGCCCCGTGCCGACGCCAGACCCGGACCCGGTTGCGGTGGATGAAGCGCCGCCGACCGGCACCGTGCACGCTGAGCGTCCTGTCGCGGCCGAGCAGACGGGCGGTGTGCACCTCGCCCAGCCGGTGCCGCAGCTCCGCGTCGCCGATCCCGACGATCTCGAAGCCGGCGCGCCGCAGCCGCAGGCTGAACTCGACGTCGACATAGTCGATGAAGAACCGCTGGTCCATGCGGCCCGCGACCTCCAGCACCCGCGCCCGCACCAGGCTGCCGGAGGCGATCGCGAACACACCGTCGCGGACGACCGTGCCCGGGACCAGCGGCGTGCGCGCCAGGTCGAAGCGGCCGCGCGCGGTCAGCAGCCGCGGCCGCAGGGTGCCCTCGGCGTCGGTCAGCCGCGGCGTCAGCAGGCCCACCCGCCGGCGGTCGCCCAGGCGACCCCAGGCGGCGAGCATGGCGGCCACCATGCCGTCGGCCGGCACACTGTCGTCGTCGAGCAGCAGCACCCAGTCGGCGCCGTCCGCCAGTGCCGCCTCCAGTCCCTGGTTCTGCGCCGCCGCCAGCCCGCGATTGTCCGGGTTGGCGATCAGCGTCAGGCGGGCATCGCGCGCCGCCCGCTCGCGCAGCCCCGCCTGGATCGCCGGTGCCGAGCCGTTGTCGACCAGAACCACCCGGGCGGCCTGGGCAAGGGCGGCGTCCAGCACCCGTTCCAGCGCGTCGTCGGGCTGGAAACTGACGATCACCGCCACGACGCGGGCGTCCGTCGCGGGCGGCTCCGCCACGCGTCCCGGCAGGTCGGGGATCGGCCGCAGGTCGATGCGGCGCCCGATGTAGCGCAGCGGCGACCAGGTCAGCGCCCGCGCGAAGCCGCAGACCGTCACACGCCGCGCCGCCTGGATGGCGCGGCGCTCGGCGAGCGTCGTGCGCAGCCCGGCAAGGGCCTCGCCGAGCGCTGCCAGCCTTGCGGTACCGCGGCCGCGCAGCAGGTCGGCGGCGGCCGCCGCCGCCCACACCAGGGCCGCCGCCGGCAGGGTCGCGGCCAGCACCGGCCCCGGCAGCGTGCGCAGGGTGCTCCAGACGCGGTTGCGGGTGGCGTGGCGCAGCACGAAGGCCGAGGGGGCGGACGCCGAGCCGACATGGCGGACCACCGCGTCCGGCGTCACCACCGCGGGCCGGCCGGCCAGCTGCAGCCGCGCCGCCAGGTCGACATCCTCGTAGAAGCAGAAGAACCGCTCGCAGAACCCGCCCACGGCCTCGAAGGCATCGCGCCGGTACAGGGCGGCGGCGGCGCAGACGCCGAACACCGCGGCTTCGGCGATCGGCCGCGCCGGCTGCAGCCGGCCGCCGCGCCAGGCCGCACCGGTGGCGTGCAGCGGGTCGCCGACCCCGTCAAGCAGCCCCGGGTCGGCATCGAGCAACTGCACCGAGCCCACCGAACCGGCCTCCGGATGCCGCTCGGCGGCGGCGACCAGGGCACCGAGCCAGCCGGGCGCGGCGAAAGCGTCGGGATTGAGGGTCACCAGGTAGCGGCCGTGCGCGAGTGCGGCCGCCTGGTTGTTGCCGGCGGCGAATCCGAGATTGACCGTCGAGCGCTCGATCCGCAGCCAGGCTCGCGGCGGCAGCGCGTCGACCGCGCCGTCGCTGGAGGCGTTGTCGAGCAGCACCACCTCGAAATCACGGAAGCGCTGGCGGTCGAGGGCGTCGAGGCAGCGCGCCAGGTGCCCGCCGGACTGCCAGGCGACGATCAGGACCGAAACGGACGGGGAGGCGGTCGGGTCGGTCATCGGATTCGGCGTTGCGGGACGGGCGGATCGTATAGCACGGCTCGGCGTCGCGCAGCGGCCCGCCGTGCGGCCGGGGCGAGGCGGCGGGGCAGGGCGGCGGGGCAGGGCGGCGGGGCAAGGCGGCGGGGATGCCGTGCTTGACAGCCCCGGCCGCGATCCGCCGAATGCCGGTTTCGCCCGTCCGCCCGTTCCGCGACTTGGGGATTCGTCATGACCCGCATCGTCTCGCGCTTTCCGCTGCCGCCGATGAGCCTCGGCACCGAGCGCTACCTGACGGTGCACGCCTATGGCGATCCGGATGCCGCACCCAAAGCTTACCTGCAGGCGGGGCTGCACGCCGACGAGCTGCCGGGGCTGCTGGTGCTGCACCACCTGATCCGCCGCCTCGACGCCGGCGAGGATCCGCTGCTGGGGCAGGTGGTGATCGTGCCGGTCGCCAACCCGATCGGGCAGTCGCAGATCCTGCGCGGCCAGATGAGCGGCCGCTTCAGCCTCGCCGACGGCGGCAACTTCAACCGCGACTACCCCGACATCGCGCCCGCGGTCGGCGACATGGTAGGCGGCCGGCTCGGCGCCGATGCCGCCACCAACGTGGCGCTGATCCGCGACGCCATGGGCGAGATCCTGGCCGAGCGGGCGGCGCGCTCCGAAGGCGAGGCGGCGTATCTGCGCCTGACCCTGATGCGGCTGGCGCACGACGCCGACATCGCCCTCGACCTGCATTGCGACGACGATGCCGGCTTCCACCTCTATCTCGCCGAGCATCTGTGGCCGGCCGCCGCCGACCTGCCGGCGTTCCTGGATTGCCCGGTGACCATGCTGGCCGACGAATCCGGCGGCAACCCGTTCGACGAGGCGCTGAGCAAGCCGTGGCTGGACCTGCGTGGCCGCTTCGGCAAGACCGCGGCGGTGCCGTCGGCCTGCCTCGCGGCGACCGTCGAGCTGCGCGGCCAGGCCGACGTCGGCGACGCCATCGCCGAGGAGGACGCCGACCGCATCTACCGCTTCCTGCAGCACCGCGGGGTGATCGGCGGCGATGCCGGCCCGGTCCCGGCGCTGCGGCGTCCGGCGACGCCGCTGGCCGGGATGGAGATCGTGAAGGCGCCGCTTCCTGGCATCGTCAGCTACCGGGTGCCGCTCGGTGCCGAGGTGACCGCCGGGCAGCCGCTGGCCGACCTGATCGACCCCACCGCCGACGATCCGGCCGAGGGCCGCATCGAGATCACCGCCGGCACCGACGGCATCCTGTTCGCCCGCAAGTCGCACCGCTTCGTGTGGCCGGGCGAAAGCATCGCCAAGATCGCCGGCGGCCAGCCGCTGCCGGGTCGGACGGGGAAGCTGCTGACGGACTGAGGGGCGGCGGCCGGGTTCCGGCCGGCCGAGTACCGGGCCCCAACCGGAAACCCGCGCTTCAGATCAGCAGGTCGGCGACGAATTTCGGCAGGGCGAAGCAGGCCTGGTGGATCGCCGGCGTGTAGTAGCGCGTGGCGATGCCGAGCGGCGCGAAGCGGGCCTCGATGGTCGCGGCATCGTGCCGGCGCTTGGCGGCGTCGTCGCTGGCCCAGCCCATGGCCATGAAGCCGCCCTGGTAGGTCGGGATCGCCGCCATGTAGAAGCCGACGTCGGCGAAGGACCGGCCGAGTCGCCGGTACGAGTTGGTGACCTCCGAGGCCTGCAGCGCCGGCACGCCGTTCTGGGTGACGACGATCCCGCCCGGTGTCAGGCAGCGCTTGCAGCCGGCGTAGAACGCGGCGGTGAACAGCACCTCGCCCGGCCCGATCGGATCGGTCGAGTCGACGATGATCACGTCGAACCGCTCGGCGGTCTCGGCGACGAATTTCGCGCCGTCGGCGATCACCAGGTCGAGGCGCGGATCGTCGAAGGCGCCGGCCGACAGCGACGGCAGGTGCTCGCGGCTCATGTCGACGACGCCACGGTCGATCTCGACCATGGTGACCCGTTCGACCGCGATATGCTTGAGCACCTCGCGCGCCATGCCGCCGTCGCCGCCGCCGATGATCAGCACCCGGCGGGCGGCGCCGTGCGCCATGATGGGCACATGCGCCATCATCTCGTGATAGACGAACTCGTCGCCCTCGGTGGTCTGCACCACGCCGTCGAGCGTCAGCACCCGGCCGAAGCGCTCATTCTCGAAGATGATCAGGTCCTGGTGCTCGGTCTTGTCGCGGAACAGCACGCGGTCGACCCGCAGACGCTGCGCCAGCCAGGGGTGCAGCGTCTCGGTGAACCACTCGCCGCCGGTCATACCACCATGCCCCGCTTGTGCTCGCCGAGGTTGACGGTGGTCGGCTCGAAGGCGCGCTTCAGCACCTCGATGGCGGCATGCGGGCGGGCGTCGCCGCACATGAAGACGTCGAGGGCGGCGTATTCGCACTCCGGCCAAGTGTGGATCGAGATGTGCGACTCCGCCAGCACCGCCACCCCGGACACTCCGCCGTTCGGCGAGAAATGGTGCAGGTGGACGTGCAGCAGGGTGGCGCCCGCGGCGGTCACGCAATCCTTCAGCGCCGCCTCGATGTGCTCGATCTCGTTCAGGCGCTTGGCACCCCAGAGGTCGATGATCAGGTGGGTGCCCGCGAAGGTCAGGCCGTCGCGCTTGACGAAATGGTCGAGCCGCTCGTCCGAGGCGGTGACCCCGGCGGACGGCAGGCGGACGACGTTGTCGCGCGCGTTGCGGGCGGCGGCGTCCTTGGTATCGGCATGGAATTCGCTCGGCTGAGTGGCCGAATCCATCCCCAATTTGGTGGCGAGCTTGTGATCCATCACTCGGACCTCCCAACCAGAAGATTGACCCAGCTACCCTTAGACCCTCCACCCCCATGGGCCACGGGGGACCCTACGGGACGAGCGGAATGGGCAGACAGAAACGCCCACCCCCGGGAGGGCGGGCGGACACGGGATTTCGCCGGGCGATTACCGTGCAGACTCGTGCGTCGAGCACCTCCGAACGGGCGGAACGCCGCCCCGAAAAGCGATCGGCCAGGCAATGTGGAGGAGAACCCCCGCATGCCCAGCCGCTCACGGGCCGTAAAATGCTGATGAAGAGGCGGGGGGTCAAGGGGAATCCGGGCGTTCCCCCGGTCGGTGCTCTCGACCGTCCGACCAGCCCGTCGGCGAACCTCGGGCCGGACCGTGCCGCCCTCCGATGCGGCACCCTTTGCCTGCGGCTGCCCGCAGCACCGCCGGGGATCACCCGTTTGGGCGATGCTGGCGGCCGACGCGGCGCCGATCATCCCTGTCGACATGCTCGACGACGTTTGGCCGACCGGCCGCAGCGATGGCGGCATGTCCTGCAGGCAACCGGCGGAGCGTGCCGATCATCGATTCTTGATGCGGGGGACGGGACATGAACGGAGAGAGTTCTGCATGCGCCGAGAGCGGGCGTCCGGGCGAAGCGGACGGCTCCATGGCCGGCCCGCGCGACGGGTCGCGTCAGCTTACGGCGCGGGTCGAGTATTTCGATGCGAGGCGGCGTGCGGCCGTGACCAAGGCCGATCCGAGCCCGGTGGAAGCGGCGGTGCGGCGGTGGCGCGAGGCGGCGGCGATGCTGGATGCCGTCTGCCGGGTCGTCAACGAGACCGAGACCGTCGCGACCCTATCCCTGCAGGATGCCGCGGACGACGCCGCGTCGGAGGCCCTGGGGGGCCTCGCCGCGATCTCAGGCACGGATCCGCGGTTGCTGGAGGCGCATGCCGATGCGCTGGAGTGGCTGATCGAGCAATTCGGTGCGCTGTCCGAGGGCAAGCACTATGCCGCCCTCGGGCGATCGATCGTCGCGGATCTCCGGCTGCTGTCGGGGAATGGTTCTGGGCAGGGACGCGCGGTGCGGCGCGTGGATTCCCGCGAGGACCCGTCGGCGACGGTGGCGGAGGACTGAGTGCCGTCTCGCAGGGCGTGCTTGACGTGCGGGAATAGCGAGGGATTGCTGCGCCGGTCACCGGCATTCGCGCCGGCACGCACCGGAGGCCCTCCATGCCGTTCGAGACCTGGCTCGGTTTTGCCGCAGCATCCTTCGCGATCCTGATCATCCCCGGACCGACTGTCATGCTGGTGGTCGGCTACGCTCTTGGCGAGGGCCGCCGCGCCGCACTGGGGACGGTCGGAGGCGTGCTGCTGGGGGACCTGCTGGCGATCAGCGTGTCGGCCCTCGGCCTCGGCGCGCTGCTGGCGGCCTCGGCGACGGTGTTCACCCTGCTCAAATGGGCCGGTGCCGCCTACCTGGTCTGGCTCGGCGTGAGGATCTGGCGGGCGCCGGTCGACGTCCGGGCGGTTGAGCGGGTGGCCACCGGCAGCGACCAGCGCCGCCGGGCGGTGCAAGGCTTCGTGGTGACAGCGTTGAACCCGAAGAGCCTGGCGTTCTTCGTCGCCTTCCTGCCGCAGTTCATGGCGGCCGACGCCCCGATACTGCCGCAGCTGGCAATCCTGGCCCCGACCTTCGCCGGGCTGGCGGCGCTGACCAACGGCGGCTATGCGCTGCTGGCCGGCGCCGTGCGCCCGCGGTTGCGCAGCCCGGTGGTGCTGCGTGCCATCAACCGGGTCGGCGGCGGCTTCCTGATCGGTGCCGGGGTGCTGACCGCGGCGATGCGGCGGGCGTAATCCTTCGTGGCAGCGCTCGCGCGGCTGGACGAGGCCCATCATTTCGAGGTGCTCGCCGCCGTGCGGCGAGCCACGCAGCCTCAGGCCCGGTTCAGCAGCCGGGCGCGGATGGTGCCGGGCAGGGCGCGGATCTCGGTGAGGATGTCGAAGGCGCCCTCGACCGGGCCTTCGGCGTCGAGCACCACGTAGCCGATCTCGCCGTCGGTCTGGTAGTGCTGGGCGGCGATGTTCAGGCGGTGGCGGGCGAACAGGTCGTTCAGCTTGCCGAGCTCGCCCGGCGCGTTGCGCTGCACCTGGATGAAGCGGGTGACGGTGCCGCCCTTCGGCAACTGCACCTGCGGGAAGTTCACCGCGCCGACGGTGGACCCGACGTCGGAGTATTCGACCAGCTTGCGCGCCACCTCGTCGCCGATGCGCTCCTGCGCCTCCTCGGTCGAGCCGCCGACATGCGGCGTCAGGATCACGTTGTCGAGGCCGCGCAGCGGGCTCTCGAAGGCGTCGGCGTTGGACTTCGGCTCGCTCGGGAAGACGTCGACGGCGGCGCCGCCGAGGTGGCCGTCGCGCAGGGCGGCGGCCAGCGCGTCGATGTCGACCAGCGAGCCGCGGGCGTTGTTGATCAGGAAGCCGCCCGGCTTCATGCCGCGCAGCTGCGCGGCACCGAACATGCCGCGGGTCTCCGGCGTCTCCGGCAGGTGCAGCGACACGACGTCGGAGCGGGCCAGCAGATCGTCCAGGCTGTCGGCCGGCTCGACGTTGCCGTGCCGCAGCTTGTCGGTGCGGTCGTGGTAGATCACCCGCATGCCCATGGCCTCGGCCAGCACCGCGAGCTGGGTGCCGATGTTGCCGTAGCCGACGATGCCCAGGGTCTTGCCGCGGATCTCGCGGCTGCCATCGGCGCTCTTGATCCAGCGGCCCTGGTGGGCGGCCATCGACTTGGCGAAGGCGCCGCGCAGCAGCATGACGATCTCGGCGATGGTCAGCTCGGCGACGCTGCGGGTGTTGGAGAACGGCGCATTGAACACCGGGACGCCGCGCCGGCGCGCCGCCTCCAGCTCGACCTGGTTGGTGCCGACCGAGAAGCAGCCGACCGCCACCACCGACGGGGCGGAGGCGACCACCGCCTCGGTGATCTGTGTGCGCGAGCGGATGCCGAGCATCTGCACGTCCTTCAGCGCCGCGATCAGCGCCGTCTGGTCCAGCGCCTTCGGCAGCACCTCGACATTGTCGTAGCCGGCGGCCCGCAGCACCTCGACCGCCGACGGCGAAATGCCCTCGAGCAGCAGGAAGCGGATCTGGTTCTTCGGTCGCGACAGGCCCTTGTGCATCCTCGTCTCCCGGTTCGCCCGGGGGGGCGATCTGGTTGCGGCGCCGGAAACTGGCAGGATTCGCCGCCGCGTTCCACCGTGGAGATTTTGCAACCGCGAAGGCATTCGTTCCGTCCGGGCGCTTGCACCGGCGGCCGGATCGTTTACCTGTTCGTCATTCGGAACGGGCGTTCGTAATGACGAAGGAGCTTGCCATGGGCGACCATCACGATCACGGCGACCACGGCCACGACCATGCCCACGGGCACGGCGAGACCGACTGGAAGCATGACGGCATCAAGGTGATCCCGGGCGACCAGCTGGATCCGAACACCGCCCAGACGCCCGGCATGAACCGTGCCGCCGCCATCAACTTCGCGCGCGCCGGCGCCCAGAAGCTGTGGGCCGGCACCGTCAAGATCCACCCCAACGCCAAGACCGGCGCCCACCACCACGGCGAGCTGGAGAGCGTGATCTACGTGGTCAGCGGCCGCGCCCGCATGCGCTGGGGCAACAACCTGGAATTCGTCGCCGAGGCGGGCCCGGGCGACTTCATCTTCGTGCCGCCCTTCGTGCCGCACCAGGAGATCAACGCCTCGACGGACGAGCCGCTCGACTGCGTGCTGGTGCGCAGCGACAACGAGAACGTGGTGGTGAACCTCGACATCGAGCCGGTGGAGAAGCCGGAAGCGGTGAAGTGGGTCGATCCGATCCACCGCCACGAGGCGTAGGCGGCAGGCCGGGCGACGCACGGCACCCGTTCATCGGAACGTGATCGACATTTCATCGCCTGCCGGCCGACACTCCGCCGCGCAGATCCAAAAGGGGCGGCCCGTCGGGCGCCCCTCCCACCATGCCGGGAGGCTTGCCATGCTGAAGTTCTACTACAACACCGGTCCGAACCCGACCAAGGTCGCCCTGTATCTCGAAGAGGCCGGCCTGGAGTACGAGGCGATCCCGGTCGACACCCGCAAGGGCGAGCAGTTCAAGCCGGAGTACCTGGCGATCAACCCGAACGCCAAGGCACCGTCGCTGGTCGACGGCGACGCGGTGGTGTTCGACAGCAACGCCATCCTGCTCTACCTCGCCGAGAAGACCGGCAAGTTCATGTCCGAGGACACGCCGAAGGCGCGCGGCGCCATGCTGTCCTGGCTGATGTTCGTGGCCACCGGCGTCGGCCCGTATTCCGGCCAGGCGGTGCACTTCAAGCGCATGGCGCCGGAGAAGCTGCCCTACGCCATCAACCGCTACGACTACGAGGCCGAGCGCCACTTCGGCATCCTCGATGCGCAGCTGGCCAAGACCCCATACATGCTGGGCGACACCTACAGCTTCGTCGACATGGCGGTGTGGGGCTGGGCGCGGCTGATCCCGTTCGTCATGGACGACGGCGCGCTGGCGAAGATGCCGAACCTCAAGCGCCTGGTCGACGAGATCAACGCCCGCCCGGCGGCGGCCCGGGCGCTGGCCCTGAAGGAGAAGTACAACCACGCCTTCAAGACCGAGATGGACGACGACGCGAAGAAGTTCATGTTCCCGCAGAACGCCCGTCTCGCCGGCTGATCGCAGCGTCTGTGCCGGGGCGGCGTTCCGCACACGCCCCGGCTGTGGCATCCTGTCCGCCGGGATGCAAAATCCGGCGGGCGGGGGTGCCGATGGTTCGGCTTTCGGGGTGGTGGCTCCTCGGGCTGCTGGGGATGTGGGCCGGCACTGCGGCGGCGGAGCCGGGCCGGTTGCAGCGGCTCGGCTCGCTCGAGCGGACGACGGTGACCGTCTCCGGCCTGTCGTCGGGCGCCTTCTTCGCCCATCAGATGCACATCGCGCATTCCGGGCTGATCGACGGCGCCGGGCTGGTGGCCGGCGGCCCCTATGCCTGTGCCGAGCCGGCGGAGGATCCCTGGTGGGTCGGCCTGCATCCCTATGGCCGGACCCTCACCGCGGTCGGCGTGTGCACCCGGGTCGGCCGGGAAACCGTCGAGACCTGGGCCGGCTGGTGGGGGCCGCTGCCGACGGCGCCCGACGTGGAGCAGTCGGTGGTGGCGATCGACACCGCCCGGGCGGAAGGCTTCATCGACGATCCGGATCGTCTCGCCGACGACCGGGTCTGGCTGTTCTCCGGCACCCTCGACACGGTCGTGCCGGCAACCACTGCGGCGGTGCTGGCAGAGTTGTATCGGCGCCTGGGCGTGACTGGCGAGCGGCTGCTGGTGATCGACGACGTGCCCGCCGGCCATGGCCTGCCGGTGCAGTCGTTCGACGGCGAGAGCCGGTTTCCCAAACGTGGCTGCGCCGAGCACGCCCCGCCCTTCATCGTCGACTGCGACCTCGACGGACCCGGGCGGATGCTGCGTCATCTCCATCCCGACGGCTTCCGCGAGACGCCCGGCGAGCCGCAGCGCGAGCGGCTGCGCGGGTTCGACCAGCGCGAGTTCTTCGATGCCGACGACAGCAGCGCCAGCCTCGCCGATGCCGGCTTCATCTACGTGCCGTCGGCCTGCGCCGAGGGCGGCACGACCTGCCGGCTGCACGTGGCCTTCCACGGCTGCGCCCAGGGTGCCGACGCGGTCGACGACGACTTCGTGTGGGACGGCGGCTACAACCGCTGGGCCGAGGCCAACGCGATCGTGGTGCTGTACCCGCAGGCGGTCGCCTGGTCGCCGGCCTGGGACGTCACCGGGTGGAGCGGCAACCCGCGCGGCTGCTGGGACTGGTGGGGCTATGGCGGCGACGGCTACGCCGACCGGCGCGGCGTCCAGATGCGGGCAGTGCGGGCGATGATCGCCCGGGTCCTGGGAGAGTGAGGGCGGCTGCCCTAGACTGCCCCCGAAGATCGACCCTCCCGCCGCCCGCTCCCCCGTGGACCGAACACTGCCGAGGCCCGATGTCCGATACCGTGCGCACCGCTGCCTTCTGCACCCAATGCCGCTCGCGCTGCGGCTGCGTCGCCGTGGTCGAGGACGGCCGCCTGACCGGCATCGAGCCGCTGCCGGAACATCCGAGCGGCGAGAAGCTGTGCCCGAAGGGCCGGGCGGCCCCGGAACTGGTCTACCACCCTGACCGGCTGACCCGGCCGCTGCGCCGCACAGCACCCAAGGGGGCGGCCGACCCCGGCTGGCAGCCGATCTCCTGGGACGAGGCGCTGGGCGAGATCGCCTCCCGCATGCGGACGGTGGCGGCCGAGCACGGGCCGGAGCAGGTCGCCTTTTCGGTGACCACGCCGAGTGGCACCCACATCTCCGACTCGATCTCCTGGATCGAGCGGCTGATCCGCGCCTATGGCAGCCCGAACATCATCTACGGCACCGAGATCTGCAACTGGCACAAGGACTTCGCCAGCCGCTTCACGTTCGGCACCGACATCGGCACACCGGATTTCGCGAACACCGGCTGCGTCGTGCTGTGGGGCAACAACCCGGCCGCCACCTGGCTGGCACGCAACGTCGAGGTGCTGAAGGCGATTCGCCGGGGTGCGAAGCTTATCGTGGTCGACCCGCGCCCGACGGCGCTGGCGCGGCGCGCCGACCAATGGCTGCCGGTGCGCCAGGGCACCGACCAGGCGCTGGCCCTCGGCCTCGCCAACAGGATCATCGCGGACGGCGCCTACGACGCCGGCTTCATGGCGCGCTGGAGCAACGGCCCGCTGCTGGTGCGCGGCGACGACGGCCGCTTCCTGCGCGAGGCCGACCTGCCGGGCGGCGGCCGGGACGACGTGCTGCTGGCGGCCGGGGCCGAGGGCGGGCTTCAGCGCTTCGACGCCGGGCGCGGCGCCTGGCTGGAGTCCGGCGAGCCGATGCTGCGGGCGAACCTGGACGTCGCCACCGCGGCCGGCCCGGTCGCCTGCCGCAGCGCCTTCGAGCTGTATGCGCAGGCCGCCGCCGAGTGGCCGGCGGAGCGGGTGGCGGCGGTGACCGGGGTGTCGCCGGAGGACCTGGCGGCGGCGGCCGGGCTGCTGGCCGCGGCCCCGTCGGTCGCCTACTACGCCTGGAACGGCGTCGGCCAGAGCCCGACCGCGACGCAGACCGACCGGGCAATCTCGCTGCTCTACGCGCTGACCGGCAGCTATGGGAAAGCCGGCGGCAACGTGCCGGGGGGAGCCGCACCGTTCCTCGACATCTCCGGTGCCGAGCTGCTCGCACCGGAGCAGAGGGCGAAGACCCTCGGACTGGCGCAGCGCCCGCTCGGTCCCGGCCTGAACAACTGGGTCACCGCGCGCGACGTCTGGCGCGCGGTGCTGCACGGCGACCCCTACCCGGTGCGGATGCTGGTGTCGTTCGGCACCAACCTGCTGGTGTCGCAGCCGGACGGCGACCTCGCGGTGCAGGCGCTGGCGAAGCTCGACTTCCACGTGCATGCCGACTTCTTCCTGAACGCCACCGCCCGGCATGCCGACATCGTGCTGCCGGCGGCGACCTCGTGGGAGCGCGAGGGCCTGCGCACCGGCTTCGACTCCAGCCTCGAGGGGCTGCGCCGGGTGCAGCTGCGGCCGCCGGTGATCGCCCCGGTCGGCGAGGCGCGGCCCGACACCGACATCGTGCTCGGCCTGGCCGAGCGGCTGGGGCTGGCGGACCGGTTCTTCGGCGGCAGCGCCGACCGCGGCCACGACCACGCGCTGTCGGCGGCCGGGCTGACGGTCGAGCGCCTGCGCGCCACGCCCGAAGGCGTCGTCGTCGCCGGCTCGGTGGCGCTGGAGGCGCACGCCGCGGCGGGCGCGGACGGCGCGCCGCGCGGCTTCCCGACGCCGACCCGGCGGGTCGAGGTGTATTCCGAGCGGCTGCACGTCCACGGCCAGCGCCCGGTGCCGGCCTTCGATCCCGCCGACCTGGTGCCAGCCGACGCGGCGTACCCGCTGCGGCTCGGCTCGGCCAAGACCGTCGCCTACTGCCACAGCCAGCACCGCAACATCGCCTCGCTGCGCCGGCTGATGCCGGACCCGATCGTCGAGATGGCTGCCGCCGACGCGGCGGCGCGCGGCCTGGCGCAGGGCGACTGGGCCGCGATCCGCACGGCGCGGGGCCGCACGGTGGCGCGGGTGTCGATCCTGCGCGACCTGCCGGCCGGCGGCGTGTTCGGCCAGCACGGCTGGTGGGTCGAGGGCCCGGACGGCAGCCCCTATGGGCCGGGGCACCCGCTGGCCGCCAACATCAACGCCGCCATCGACACCACGAAGGCGGATCCGGTCAGCGGTTCGATCGCGCTGCGCTGCTCGTGGTGCGAGGTCGAGCGGCTGTAGCCGTCAGGCTGCGTGCCGCCCGTCGCTGACCAGGCGGCCGTCGACCAGGTGGATGCGGCGGTCCATGCGCGCCGCCATGTCGAGGTCGTGGGTGACGGCGATCACGGTCTTGCCGCGCTCGCGCGCGAGTGCCGCAAGGATCGCGAACACCTGCTCCGAGCTCTGGCTGTCCAGGCTGCCGGTGGGCTCGTCGGCCAGCACCAGCGGCGGGTCGTTGGCCAGCGCCCGGGCCACCGCCACGCGCTGGCGCTGGCCGCCGGACAGCTGGTCCGGCCGCTTGTCGAGATGGCCGGCGAGGCCCAGCGCCTCCAGCAGCTCGGTCGAGCGCGCCCGCATGCCGCGGCGGTCGAGGCGGCCGAGCCGGCGCATCGGGATCTCGACGTTCTCGCGGGCGGTGAACTCCGGCAGCAGGAAATGGAACTGGAACACGAAGCCGAGCATGGCGAGGCGGTGGGCGGCGCGCGTCGCCTCGCCCATCGGCCCGGTATCCTCGCCAGCCAGCAGCAGCCGGCCGCCGGTCGGCCGGTCGAGCAGCCCTAGGAGATACAGCAGCGACGACTTGCCGGAGCCGGACGGGCCGGTGATGGCGACGAACTCGCGCGCCCCGATCGCCAGGTCGATGTCGGCGACCAGGGTGACCGGCACCACCTCCGGCAGCACCCGGGTCAGCGCCTGCGCCTCCAGCAGCGCGGTCATGCGGCGGACGCCCGTCGCTTCGTGGATCCCGGAGCCTTCCGCTCGCGCGGACTCTCCGGGATGACGGGAGAGGGGATGGGCAAATGATTGAAATCGCGCGCTTCTCCCCCACTCCCCGTCATTCCGGAGAGTCCGCGCGAGCGGACGGCTCCGGAACCCACCCGCCGCTCGAAAGCGTCCGGATACCCGCCCCTCACGTCGCACCCCGGATGATGTCGACCGGGTTCTGCCGCGCCGCCCGGCGCGCCGGCAGGTAGCCGGCGACCGCCGCCGAGGCCAGCGCGAAGCCGGTGGCGATCAGGTAGTGCGCCAGGCTCCAGGCGATCGGCAGCCGGGTCAGCTCCTGGCCGGTGGTCGCCAGCTCGATGCGCACCTGCGACAGGCCGTAGACCAGGGCGAAGCCGAGCAGCCAGCCGAGCGCCGAGCCGGCGGCACCGACCGCGAGGCCCTCCAGCACGAACAGCCGCTGCATGTCGCCCTGGCTGAAGCCGAGCGATTTCATGATCGCGATGTCGCGCGACTTCTCGTGGGTGATGGTGGAGACGATGTTGAAGATGCCGAAGCCGGCGACCAGCAGGATGGCGGCGACCACCGTGTACATGATGACATTGCGCACCACGAGCGCCTCCAGGATCGATTCGCTGGCCTCCTGCCAGGACACCGCCTTGTAGCCGAGCCGAGCCTCGGCCCGGCGCGCCACCTCCGGAGCCGCGCCGGGGTCGGCGAGCTTGATGCGGATCTCGTTGACGACGTTGGTGCGCTCGCTCAGCACCTGGGCGTTCTTCAGCAGCATGTAGGCCTCGCGCTCGTCGCGCGCGGTGGTGCCGGTGTGGAACAGCCCGACGATCCTGAAGCCGCGCGCCAGGCCGGTCGACGACACCACCGTCACGGTGTCGCCGAGGCCGGCGCCCAGGCGCGCCGCCATCCGGTCGCCGATCACGACATTGTTGCCGCCGGCGTCCAACGCCGCGAAGCCGCCGGCGGTGAAGTCGCCGACGATCGGCGAGACGGCGCGCTCGGACCGCGGCTCGACGCCGATGACCGTCGCGCCGACATCGCGGCCGAGATAGCGCACCACCGCCTGGGTGCTGAGGCTGGAGGCCAGGCGGCCCGGCACCCAGCCCTGCAGCCAGGCATGCGCCTCGGCCGGGTTGATGATGCCGCGGCGGTCCTCGCGCGGCCGCAGGCCGGAGATCGCCACCGCGTCGAAGGCGGCCTCGGCGGGCTGCGCCGGCGGGGTGCGCCGGTCGTCGGTGATCTGCACATGCGGCATGGTGTCGACCAGCCGCGCGATGAGGTCGTTCTGGCCGCCCTGCATCAGCGCCGCCATGGCTATCGAGAAGCCGACGCCGACGGCGACGCCGAGCACCGCGACCAGGCTCTGCCGGCCACGGCCGGCGATGTGGGTGACGGCGATGTCGAGGATCAGGCGCATGGCGCGGTCACGGCTCGGCGCGGACGCGCGCGCCGTCCGCCAGCCCGGCCGGGAACGGCGAGACCACGGCCGCATCGTCGGCGAGCCCCGACAGGACCTCGACGTCGCGGGTGCCGCGGATGCCGATCGCGACCGCGCGGCGACGCGCGATGCCGTCCTCGACCACCACCACGCTGTCGTCCTCGACCGCAAGGCCGGGCAGCAGCAGGGCGCCGCGGGCCACCCGCACCACGATGTTCACGTCGACCGACATGCCGATCAGCAGCGGCGTGTCGGCCGGCAGCCGCAGCCGCACCCGATAGGTCTTGGTGACCGGGTCGCCCTTGGGGGTCACGCTGTCGACCGTCGCCTCCAGGCCGCGGCCGGCGAACGCCTCGGAGCGCAGCAGCGCCCGCTGCCCGACCGCGACCCGCGGGATGTCCTCCTCGTTGACGTCGGCGATCACCAGCAGCGGCTTCGGGCGGCCGACCCAGAACAGCACGCCGCCCGGCTCGGCGATCTCGCCGACCTCGCCGTCCTGGCGCAGCACCACGCCGGCGCTTGGCGCCCGCAGCACATGGCTCTCGATGCGGGCGGTCTGGCCGGCGACCAGCGCCTCGTACTGCGCCAGCTCGCTGCGCGCCCGGTCGAGCGCCTGCTGGCTGGCGACGTTGCGGCCGGCCAGCACGATCTGCCGCTCGAGCTCGTCATGCGCCAGCCGCAGCCGGGCCTTCAGCTCGGCGAGGGCGGCCTGCGCCTCGCGGTCGTCCAGGCGGGCCAGCTCGGCACCGACCTCGACGGTGGCACCTTCGCAATTGCACAGCGCGATGATCCGCTCGCGCATCAGCGGCGTGACCTTGGCCCAGGTGCGCGGCTCGACGACGCCGGTGGCGTAGACGACCTCGGCGGCGTCGCCGCGCACCGGGAAGACGGTGACGACCGGAGCCGGGCGCAGGAACAGCCAATACCCGCCGGCCGCGGCGGCGGCCAGCACCGCCGCCAGGAACAGGCTGCGCAGGATCCTCACGGTCCGACTCCGGTGACGGTCACGGCGGACCGGCAGGCTGCGGTGCTGCCGCGCGGGATGTCAACCGGGGCCCGGATAGCTCGGCGGCAACGGTCGCTGGATCCGCCGTTCGATCTCCCGCAGGTCCTCGCTCGACAGCGCGCGGCTGCCGACCGGCACGCTGCACACAAGGAACCGGCCGCACGGCCGGTCGCCGTCGGCCAGCGGCAGGATCAGGCGGCGCCACGACCCGACATTCAGGTAGGACGGCGAGCGATGCTGGGTGAACAGCGGCGCCGGCCGCCGGAACACCGCCAGGTAGCAGGCGCGGTACAGCAGTGCTGCCGGCGTCCGCGTGGTGCGGTTCATCTCAGACACCCGGAACCCGGTCCAGTCGCGGGCCGCCCGGTCGGCGACGGCGGTGCCGTATACCCGGTAGATCGCATCGAAGCCGTCGCGCTCGACCTGCAGCATCAGCAGGTTGCCGAGCGCCGGCACCAGGTCGACGACGTCGATCGCGTGGCGATCCGGGACGCCGCCGGCGGCTTGCGCCAGTGCCAGCCAGTGTCGCAGCAGGAAGCCGAGCTTCGGCTCTTCCATGTCGTCGGGGCCGGTCACCCAGGCGATGCGCTCGACGCAACGGTCGATCGCCGCGAGGGCGGCCGGGTCGAGCGCATCGGGCGCTGCCAGGATACGGTCGGCGGCGGTCGCGATTCCGGCGTCAGTGGGATCCGACCAGGGCGGCTCCGCCGCCGGCACGGGGTTCGTGCCCGGGCGGCGGGCTGGGTCATTCGCGCCGGATCCGGCGCTGCTGCTCCTCGATCTCCTGCTCGCTCAGCACCCGCTCCCCCACCGGCAGGTTGCCGACCAGGAACCGCGAGCAACGCGCCCCGGGACTGGCGAGCGGCAGGATCAGCCGCCGCCAGGTGCAGACCCCGAGCCACCTGGCCGAGGCGTGTTCGGAGAACAGCGGGGCCTGGCGGCGGTACGCCGCGAGATAGCAGGCGCGGTACAGAAGCGCCGTCGGGGTCCGGGTGATGCGGTTCATCTCCGAGACCCGGTGGCCGGTCCAGTCCCGCCCGGCCCGCTCGGCGACGCCGGTGCCGTAGACCCGATAGAGGGCGTCGAAGCCGTCGCGCTCGGCCTCGAGCATCATCAGGTTGCCGATGGCCGGCACCAGGTCGAGGACGTCGAGGTCGCTGCGGTCGGGCACGCCGCCACAGGCCTCGGCGAGGTCCTGCCAGTGCTCCAGCAGGAAGGCCAGCTTGGGCTCGGCGAGCTGGTCGGGGCGCGTGACCCAGGCGATGCGCAGCCCGTCGGGATCGACCGTGCGGACGATCTCGCCCGGCACCTCGCCGTCGACCGCCAGGATCAGTCCGGACGCCATCTCGATCATCGCGTCCGTCGGATCGACCCAGGGCGGCTCTTCGTGGTCGCTCATCGCCGCGCCTGTCCGCCTGCCAACGGTGCCGTCGCCCCTGCCGAACAGGCGACCTGACCGCATCTTAGGCAGGGAACTGGTTTCCGATCGGTTAACGGAACGCGGGACTCCGCCGTCACCCCAGCTTTTCCAGAGCCCCCAGCACCTCGGCCGGGTCCAGTCGCCGGCTGTAGTCGGGGTCGACGTCGGCTAGCGCGATCCGCCCCGTGCGGTCGACCAGGAAGGTTCCGGGGATCGGCAGCTCCCAGGAACCGTCGCCGTTGTGGCGCTCCAGGTCGTTGCCGTTGCGCCGGTAGATATCGACGAGCTCGTCGCTCAGCCGGAACACCAGGCCGAAGCGCCGGGCGACGCCGTTGCCGGGGTCGCTGAGCACGTCGAAGGCGAGTTCGTTCTTCGCCGCGGTGGCGAGGCTGCGGTCGGGCAGCTCCGGCGAGATCGCCACCACCGCGGCGCCGGCCTGCCGGATGCGCCCGATCGCCGCCTGGTAGGCGCGAAGCTCGAGATTGCAGTAGGGGCACCAGCCGCCCCGGTAGAAGGTGACGATCAGGGGACCGCCGGCGATCAGGTCGGCGGACCGGACGGTCCGGCCGTGGGCGTCCGGCAGCTCGAAATTCGGCATGGCGTCGCCGGCGGCCAGCGCCCGGCCTGCGATGCCGGCGGCGCGCAATTCGTCGATCCCGCGCTCGTAGGTGGCGATCACCTCCGCCCCGCGCCGCTCGATGGCCATCCGCTTGATGCCGGCCAGTTCGTCTCCGAAGCCCATCGGTCCCTCCGTTGCTTGTCGCTCGCGGAGAAATGACATGCAGGTTCCGAAGGTAACCGCATAGGGCGCGGCCGGGCAGCGGCCCGGTTCCGTCCGGGCGGGAATCGCCGTCCGCTACGGCCGCTTCGCCACGAAGTCGATCTCGACCAGCCCGCCACGGGCGAGTGCCGTGACGCCGATGCAGGTCCGGGCCGGGCGGCGGTCGGCGGGGAAATACGTCGCGTAGACCGCGTTCATGGCGGCGTAGTCGCGCTCGAACGCCGTCAGGAACACACGGGCCTGCAGCACGTGCTCGAAGCCGAGGTCGAGGCCGGCCAGGACCCGGCGCAGGTTGTCCATGGTTTTGTGGGTCTGCGCCTCGATGCCGTCGGGCAGCGGTGCGTCGTCGTCGTCAGGGTCGGTCGGCAGCTGGCCGGTCACCAGCACCCAGCCGTCGGCCTCGACGGCGTGGCTGTAGGGGGCGACCGGGGCGGGCGCGCCGGCGAGCATGTGGAAGGTCGGAGCGGTCATCGCGTCGTCCTTTGCGTTCAGGCGCGGCTGCGTTCAGGCGCGGCGCCGGCGGTTGCGCCGGCGCTCGCTGTCGTCGCCGATGTCGGCCCCGGCCAGCCGGCCCGACCTCGCCCAGGGCGCGCCCAGGACCTCGGTCACCCGCGCCAGGTCCGGGCGCGGCCCCGGCACATAGCCGGCGAGCGCCTCGGCGATCGCCCTGACATGCACCGCGGTCGAGCCGCAGCAGCCGCCGACGATGCGCGCCCCGGCGTCGCGCACCAGGCGGGCATAGGCGGCCATCGCCTCGGGGGTGCCGTCGTAGACGATCAGGCCGTCGACATATTGCGGGATGCCGCAATTGCCCTTGGCGACGACGACGGCTCCGGGGGCGGCGGCGGTGATCGCCAGGATGCTGTCCGCCAGCTCGGCCGGCCCGACGCCGCAGTTGGCGCCGATCGCCGCCGGCGCGGGGTCGAGGGTCGCCGCGAACGCCGCGAAGCCGGCCGGTGTGAGGCCCATCATGGTGCGGGCGTTGGTGTCGAAGGTCATGGTCACCACGATCGGCAGGCCGGTGACGGCGGCACCGGCGACCGCGGCCGCGACCTCCTCCGGCGCCGACATGGTCTCGATCCACAACAGGTCGGCACCGCCGGCGGCGAGGCCGGCGGCCTGTTCGGCGAACGCCGCGGCGGCGGTGGCCGGCGTCAGCGCGCCTAATGGCTCGAACAGTTCGCCGGTCGGGCCGATCGAGCCGGCGACCAGGGCGCGCCGCCCGGTGGCGGCGGCGTGGGCGTCGACCGCGCCCCGGGCAATGCCGGCGGCGGCGGCGTTCAGCTCGGCGACGCGATCCTGGGCGTGGTGCAGCTTCAGGCGGTGGCGGGTGCCGCCGAAGGTGTTGGTGAGCACGATGTCGGAGCCGGCCTCCAGGAAAGCACGGTGCACGGTCGCCACCCGCTCCGGATGCTCGACGTTCCATAGTTCCGGCGAGTCGCCGGTGGCGAGGCCGAGGGCGAACAGGTTGGTGCCCATCGCACCGTCGGCGATCAGGTGGCCGCGCGCGGCGAGCAACTCGGTCAGGCAGTCGGTCACGCTCGGCTCTCCCCGGTGATCCAGTCGTCTCGCGATCAAGTCGTCCCGCCGGCGGCGCCCGGGTCGGACGACGCCTCGGCGTCGAGCCGCGCCTGCCGGCGCCGGGTGATGCGGCGGCGGTCCTGGCCGGCCGCGCGCTGGCGCTCGCGCAGCCGCTCCAGCACCTCTAGGCGCTGCGGGTCGCCGTAGCGTGCCCAGTGGGCGATCTCCTCGATCGTCCGCCAGCAGCCCAGGCAGAACCGGGTGTCGCGGTCGATCTGGCAGACGCCGACGCACGGGCTGGCGATCGTGCGCTGAAGCTCGGTGGTGCGGGGAAGGTCGGGTGCCGGGGGCATCGTCGTCATGACCTGACTGAAGCGGATTCGCGAAGGGTCGGTCCAACGAAAAACGACGCCGACGGGTCCGTCGGCGTCGTTCTCTCGGGTATCGTCGTCCAGGTCCGTCGTCCGGAGCCCGCCGGAGCGGGACCCGTCGCCGGTCGGGTCGCCGTCAGGCGGCCTGGGCGTCGCTCTCGCGCTCGTAGGTGGCGACCACCTCGATGAAGCGGTCCATCGCCTCGCGCACGCCCTCGACGCCGTTGGCGGTCACCAGCGAGCCGTCGACGACGACCGGGGTCGCCTCCCAGTTGGCGCCGGCGGCCTCCAGCTCGGCCTTGGTCTCCTCGCTGGAGGTGACGGTGCGACCCTTGGCCTGCTCGGTCACCACCAGCAGCCTGCCGGCGTCGCCGATGACGGCGACCGGCATGGAGGCGCGCAGGAACGCCTTCAGCACGCGCTTGGAATGCGCGTCCTCAAGCATCTTTTCGACCGACCGCATCCCACCGGGAACCACCAAGCCGTCGAAGTCGACCGCGAGGGTCTCCGCCAGATCGACGTCCACCGGGAAGAAGTGGCCCCAGGAGCCCTCGTACCAGCCGTTCACCAGACCGTTGGCGCGCGACACCACCTTGGTGGTGGCGCCAGCCTCGATCAGCTTCTTCTGCGGCTCGGTGAATTCGATCTCGTCGAAACCATTGGCAAGCATCACGGCAATGACACGTCCGGCAAGCGGCTTATCGGCCATACAGAACCTCCTCTCGATCGTTACAGCGCTGCGCCGGGTATCGAGCCTCTAATCGGCTCTCTGGGCGCGAGCAACGCGCGGACCGGCCGGGACCCGGCCGTCGGTGCGCGTTCATGACGGGAACTCGAAGGCGCCTGACTTAGCCCCTGAAGCCCCGGATTTCAAGCCCGTTCAGGGGGATCCCGCGACACCATGCCGCGGTCCGGCGGAATATCCCCGACGGAACCGTCGGTCTCCGCCTCGCCGACGGCCGGCTGGGCCTCGGGATCGGCGCGGGGGTCCATGGCATTGATCGCCGGCGAGGTTCCCGGCGTGGCCACGAAATCCGCCCGCTCCGCCGGCGGCAGCGCGGCGCGGGCGCGCATGCGGAACAGCACGAAGGTCGCGAAGCCGGCATACACCGTCGCAATATACGGGAACAGCAGGCTGGGGCCGCCGACGCCGGTCGCCCAGGACGCGATCATCGGCCCCATGATGGCGCCGACGGCATACACCATGAGCATGCCGGAAGAGGCCTCCACGAAGCCGTCCGACTCGACGAAGTCGTTCATGTGCGCCACCGACAGCGAGTACACAGGCATCGCGGTCAGCCCGAACAGGAAGGCGCCGACGTAGAGCCCCGGCGCGAACAGCCCGGCGGTGACCGGGAGCATGCCGCCCATCAGCACGACGCCGACCGCCGCCCCCAGGATCACCCGGCGGCGGTCGATGCGGTCGGAGAGCTTGCCGAGCGGGTATTGCCCGATGGCGCCGCCGAGCACCACCAGGCTCATGAATATGGCGACGCCGCGGATGTCGAGGCCGCTGCCGGTCGCGAACAGTGGCGCCAGCGACCAGAAGGCGCCGTTGCCGAGCCCGACCGTGAACGCGCCCATGAAGCCGACCGGCGAGATCCGGTACAGCCGGCGGAAGCGGATCCTGGTGCTGCGCAGCGGCGACGGCGCCAGCGCGGTGCTGAGCGCCACCGGCAATGCTGCCAGCGAGACCAGGATCGAGGCGAGGGCGAAGGGCGCGAAGGACGACGGGTCGTAGACGGTCAGCAGCATCTGGCCGAGCATCATGACGGTCAGGTTGATGACCGTGTAGATCGACATCACGGTGCCGCGGGTCTCGTTGGTCGCCCGCTCGTTCAGCCAGCTCTCGATGACCATGTAGAGGATGGCGAGGGCGAAGCCGGTCAGCGCGCGCAGCGGCCACCACGCCCAGGGCTCGGTGATCAGCGCGTGCGCCAGCGCCACCGTCGAGGCCAGCGCGGCGGCGGCGGTGAAGGTGCGGATGTGGCCGACCCGGCCGACCACCACCGGCCCATAGAGGCAGCCGAGGGCGAAGCCGAGGAAGTAGGACGAGCCCATGATGCCGATGGCGACCGGGCTGAAGGCCTCGATGTCGGCCCGCAGCGGCAGCAGCGTTCCCTGCAGGCCGTTGCCCATCAGCAGCAGGGCGACGCTGGCGAGCAGCGCGCCGACCGGGGCGACCACCTGCATCATCGGGAAGCTCGATTTCGCATGCGCGCCAGTGTGCCGTGCCGACCGGGTGCTTGAATACCCCCGCGGGGCCGGAAATCCCCACTATGGCGTAGCCACCTCCGGTTGTTTGCGGTTTGAATAAAATATTGCTAAAAAATTCACTCAACTACCGCTGAAGCGGGAGGTCCGGGTCCGTGAAAGGCCGGCCCGGAGGCGCGGGGAGCGACATGCCGGATGCGATGCGGCCCGGGTCGGTGATCGCCGACTACGACCGCGATTCCATACACACCTTGCCATTGTCGGTGTTGCCGGTTGCAACCGCCGCCCTCAGCCGCGCCCGGCTGATCAAGAACCATCGCCTGGAGACCCGCGTCGAGCTGTTCCGGGAGAGCGGCATCGGTTCTGGCCAGATCGCCATCGACGAGGTGCCGGACTTCTTCGTCGGCGACCCTGACGCGCTGCAGGCCGACCTCGTCCTGCTGCGGCGAATCGGCCAGCTGCCGGCCTTCGATCCATACACCTTGCGGATCGGCCTGCGGCAGGCCGGGGTCGACCTGCTCAGCCTGGACGCCCTGCGGCTGTCGCCCGCCAAGCGGGCCGAACTGCTGCCGCTGATGCGCAACATCACCCGGCCGCTGATCGTGCATCTCTACGGCGACGGGCCGGTCGACCTCGACGATCTCGACAGCCTGATCCGGCTGATCGCCAATCCCGACACGCCGAAGGTCCGCATCCGGATCAGGGCGATGGCGGATCAGCTGGGGATCGGCGTCGACGCGCTGCCGGACATGCTGGAGGACTACGGCGACACCTATCTCGCGCTGTCATACTACCGTGGCTACTTCCAATACGCGGTGCCGGTGCTGGCCCGGATCGTCGAGTGGATGCGCGAGGTGCAGCGGCATTCCTTCCTGCGCGACAATGCGGCGGCCCAGCGCTCGTTCCAGGAGGTCGAGGACGTTCTCACCTATGTCGCCGGATCGGTCACCCGGCGCTTCGACGGCTTCGACCGGCACACCGAGGTGAACTGGTCGAAGGTCACGGTCGGCACCTTCGGGAAGGTGCGCGACCTGATCTCGCAGCACCAGCAGTCGCTCGCGCAGGTGCTTTGCGGACTGACGGTCAAGATCTACGAATGGGAGCAGCGGTTCCCGAACGGCGGCGGCAGCCCGGACAAGCGGGCCGAGTTCGTCGCCTCGGATCTGCGTCCCGGCCTCGACGGCCTGTGGGCGGTCGAGCGGCGATCCCCTCGCTTCGACGCCGGCGGTTCGGCCCGCGTCTAGCCCGGCGCTCTACCGCCTTCGCCCGATCCGTGTCCATCCTGTGGGGAACGCGCGCCGCCGCCCGGCGTTGTCGCCAGGGTCCGGGGTCTCGGGACCGGTCGGGGAAGGGGGATTGCCATGGACTTGACGCTGATCGGGTACACCGCCTCGCTGTTCGCGGCGCTGCTCGCGATGAGCACCTATTCGCACTGGGGAACCGCGGAGGTGCACACCTACTCGATCCCGCCCTATCTGGAGGAGCGCGGGTACTCGCCGCAGATCGTCGCCAACCAGGTCGTCGACTCGATGCGGCGGATCCAGATCGAGGTGGCTTCCCTGAAGGAGGCCAACGTGGTCGTCCAGGGGCAGCGGGTGCAGCCGGTCGGCGAGGTCGCCTCGTATTTCGGCTTCGTCGAACTGATGCGGGCGGCGGAGACGGCGCTGGGGCTGGACCCGACGGCGATCGAGATCGAGATCACCCAGCACGGCGAGGTGGCGCACTGGCGCACCCGCGGCGATCATGCGGTGCGCGGCTTTCAGGTGCGGCAGGGCGACGTGCCGCTGGACGATCCGGACGCGCTGATCGCGCATCTCGGGCTGCAGGTCCTGGGCTACGTCTCACCGTTCGAGGCGCTGTCCTACAATTTCCTGCTCGATTCCTCGACCGGCAAGTACGAGACGACCGTCGACATCGCGTCTTCGCTGCTGGTGGACTGCGATCGCTACCGGGCGTGGAGCTGCACCGAGGCCAACATCAAGAACGCCTACCTGCTGCGCGGCATGGCGTTCCTGTACTCGGATCGCTCCTCGCGGGCTTTCGACGACTTCGATGCCGCCAACAAGATCGGCTCCGCCAGCGCGCTCAGCGTGGCCTTCTATGGCGATGCCTTCGCCGCCCTCGGCCAGAACGAGGCGGCGCAGCGGCAGTACGAGCGGGCCAAGCAGCTCGACCCCGATATCGGCGAACGCTTCTACGAGTACGGCAAGGGCTATGCCGTGGGCGGCAACCACCTGCTGGCGCATCGCCGCTTCGAGGCGGCTGCCGACCTCGGGGAGAACTCCGAGAGCTTCCTGGTCGACTGGGGTGACACCTTGGCGGCGCTAGGCCAGCACGAGGCAGCGCTGGAGAAGTATCGCAGCGCCGAGGCCGCCAACACTGAGACCGACCTCTACGCCGACCGCATCGATCGCACCCTGAAGGCGCTGCAAGCGGCCCACGGCGTCGCGCCGGCCCCGGTTCCGCTGCCCGGACAGGCCCCGGCCGTGGCACCGGTCCCCGACGCCGCCCCCGACGCGGCCCCCGGAACCGCTCCCACCCCCGGAAACGCTCCCGCCCCCGGAACCGATCCCGCCCCGGAGACTGCTCCGGTTCCCGCTCCGGCCCCGCACGGCAGCTCCGGTTGATGTCCTCCGGTGCCGCCGCGTCAGCCGGCCTGCAGCACCAGGTTGACGAAGATCGCCGGCAGGTAGCGGCGGGCCAGGGGCAGCTTCGGCTGCTCCGGCTGGCCGCGCAGCAGCGCCAGGTTGCGGTCCTGCGGGAAGTGCAGCTCGAACAGCCGCGCCTCGATCTCGAACGGCGTGCGGGCGAGGTCGACGGCCCCGTCGACGGTGATCTTGTAGGCGGCGTCGAGGCCGCTGCCGGCGGCGCTGTAGTACATGTCGACCGGGGTCAGCCCGGGGAACAGCTCCAGCAGGCCGCGGAACGAGAACCGCCAGTAGTCGTCGGGATAGCCGTGGAACGCCTGTACCCACGGCACCGCGACATACAGGGTGCCGCCGGGCGCCAGCAGGGCTGTCAGGTTGTCGGCCGCCGCGAACGGCCGCTTCACGTGCTCCAGCACGTGCTGGCACAGGATCAGCCCGAAGCGCCGGCCGCCCAAGGCCGCGTCCAGGCGCTCCAGCGGCCAGCACAGGTCCGCCACCACGTCGACGCCGTCGCCGTCGGCGACGTCCAGGCCGGTGAAGTCGTGGCCCGCCAGGATCCGCCGCCAGCTTCGCTCGGCCGCGTCGACCACCGCCACCCGCGACCCGACCTGCAGCACCGCGCCGGTCGCACGCGCGGCGATCGCCGCGGTCTCGGCCGCGGTGGTGCTGGAGACGACGTCGATCTTGCCTGGCCCACCCTGCATCGCCCGAGCCTCGCCGCTGCCGGCGTCGAGCGCAAGCGCCGGCGGATGCCGCCGACGGATCCCGTCTGCGGAAGCCGCCCAGCTTGCCGGCCGGCCTCGGCCGGCCTAGCGTCGGCGAGGGCCGTCTTGGCGGCGGCAGGGAGCGTGCGATGCCCGCGGGTGAACCGCGCTATCTGAGCTTCACGCGCAGCGAGTGGGCGGCGCTGCGGCTGAACACGCCGCTGACCCTGGCCGATGCCGACCTCGACACGCTGCGCGGCGCCATCGAGCAGGTCTCGCTGGACGAGGTGGCGGAGGTGTTCCTGCCGTTGTCTCGGCTGCTGAACCTGCATGTCGCCGCCCGCCGCAACCTCGACCGGGTCAAGGACACCTTTCTGGGCCGGCCGGTCGGGCGGCCGCCTTATGTGATAGCGCTGGCCGGCAGCGTCGCGGTCGGCAAGAGCACCTTCGCGAGGGTACTGCGCGCGATCCTCGGCCGCTGGCCGGATCATCCGCGCGTCGATCTGGTGACCACCGATGGCTTCCTGCACCCGAACCGCGAGCTCGAGTCCCGCGGCATCCTGCATCGCAAAGGCTTCCCGGAGAGCTACGACCGCGCCCGCATGGTGCAGTTCCTGGTCGACGTGAAGTCCGGCGCCGACGCCGTGGAGGCACCGGTCTACTCGCATCTGCACTACGACATCGTGCCCGGCGAGGTGCAGGTGGTGACGCGGCCCGACATCGTGATCTTCGAGGGCCTCAACGTTCTGCAGGCGGGGGCGTCGGGCCGCGGCAGCCACGCCATTGTGTCGGACTTCTTCGACTTCTCGATCTACCTGGACGCCGACGAGGCCGACATCGAGGACTGGTATGTCGAGCGGTTCCGGCTGCTGCAGCGCAGCGTGTTCCGCCGCCCCGGCGCGTATTTCAAGGGTTACGGCGACCTGCCGCCGGACGAGGCGGACCGGGTGGCCCGGCGCATATGGCGCGAGATCAACGGCTTGAACCTGCGCGACAACATCCTGCCGACCCGCGAGCGCGCCCGGATCGTGCTGCGCAAGGGCCGCGACCACGCGGTGCACGAGGTCCGGCTGCGGCAGGTGTGACGGCCGCGGTCACGCTGCGCTGCGGAATGCTCCGGCCCGGTCGCTTGCTCCCTGCCGAAAATGGGAGTATGTCCCCGCCCGCATGCCTCCGGCCGCCGACGGCCGTTCTCCGCCGCCGGCTGTCGCGGGAAATTGGACGCCTCACCGCAGCGACAGGGGAGACCATGGCTCGCAACAAGATCGCGCTCGTCGGCGCCGGTAACATCGGGGGAACGCTGGCGCTGCTGGCGGGCCTCAAGGATCTCGGCGACATCGTGCTGTTCGACATCGTCGACGGCGTGCCGCAGGGCAAGGGCCTCGACATCGCGCAGGCCTCGCCGGTGGAGGGCTTCGACGCCTCGGTGACCGGCTCCAGCGACTATGCGGCCCTGGCCGGGGCCGACGTGGTGATCGTCACGGCCGGCATCCCGCGCAAGCCGGGCATGAGCCGCGACGACCTCATCGGCACCAACACCAAGGTGATGAAGGCGGTCGGCGAGGGCATCAAGAACAATTGCCCGAACGCCTTCGTGATCTGCATCACCAACCCGCTCGACGTCATGGTCGGCGTGCTGCGCGACGCCTGCGGGCTGCCGCATGAGAAGGTCGTCGGCATGGCCGGCGTACTGGACAGCGCCCGCTTCCGGCTGTTCCTGGCCGAGGAGTTCGGGGTTTCGGTCGAGGACGTGACCGCCTTCGTGCTCGGCGGCCATGGCGACACCATGGTGCCGCTGATCCGCTACTCCACGGTCGCCGGCATCCCGGTCCCCGACCTGATCAAGATGGGCTGGACCACGCAGGAAAAGATCGACGCCATTGTCCAGCGCACCCGCGACGGCGGCGCCGAGATCGTCGGCCTGCTGAAGACCGGCTCGGCATTCTACGCCCCGGCCAGTTCGGCGATCGCCATGGCCGAGTCCTACCTGAAGGACAAGAAGCGGGTCCTGCCCTGTGCCGCCTACGTCAAGGGCGCCTACGGGCTGGACGGACTGTATGTCGGCGTGCCCGTGGTGCTGGGGGCCGGCGGTGTGGAGAAGATCGTCGAGATCTCGCTCAATGCCGAGGAGAAGGCGATGTTCGACCACTCTGTCGGCGCGGTCCGTGCGCTGAACGAGGTGGTGGTCAAGCTCGGCCTCTGAGGGTCTGCGGCGGCCCGGCCCGGTTGCCCGGGGCCGGGCCCGTCCGTAGAGTGAGGCCCCGAATTCCGAGGCTCCGACATCCGGGGCAGTGCGCAGCGGGCCGGGCGGCCGCGACACCATGAGCGGGGAAGCATGAACATCCACGAGTATCAGGCCAAGGCGCTCCTGGCCAAGTTCGGCGTGGCGGTGCCGCGCGGCGGGGTGGCGTTCACGCCGGACGAGGCGGTCAAGGCCGCCGAGAAGCTCGGCGGCCCGGTCTGGGTCGTCAAGGCGCAGATCCACGCCGGCGGTCGCGGCAAGGGCGGCGGCGTGAAGGTCGTCAAGTCGATCGACGCGGTGAAGGCCGAGGCCGAGCGCATGCTGGGCATGACGCTGGTGACCCACCAGACCGGCCCGCAGGGCAAGGAGGTCAAGCGCCTCTACGTCGAGGAAGGCTGCGACATCGCCCGTGAGCTGTATCTGTCGCTGCTGGTGGACCGCGGCAGCGGCCGGGTGACCGTGATCGCCTCGACCGAGGGCGGCATGGACATCGAGGAAGTCGCCGCGCACACGCCGGACAAGATCCAGACGATCGCCATCGACCCGGTTACCGGCCTGAGCCCGCACTACGCGCGCCGCATCGCCTTCGGCCTCGGGCTCGAGGGCAAGCAGGTGTCGACGGCGGTGAAATTCATCACTGCGGTCTACAAGTCCTTCGTCGACCTCGACGCCTCGATGATGGAGATCAACCCGCTGGTGGTGACCGGTTCGGGCGACATCGTAGCACTCGACGCCAAGATGAACTTCGACGACAACGCACTGTTCCGGCACCAGGACATCGCCGAACTGCGCGACGAGGACGAGGAAGACCCGTCCGAGCTGGAGGCCGGCAAGTACGAGCTGAACTACGTCAAGCTCGACGGCAATATCGGCTGCATGGTCAACGGCGCCGGCCTGGCGATGGCCACCATGGACATCATCAAGCTCTACGGCGGCGAGCCGGCCAACTTCCTCGACGTCGGCGGCGGTGCCACCAAGGAGCGGGTCACGGCGGCGTTCAAGATCATCCTGTCCGACAAGAACGTCGAGGGCATCCTGGTCAACATCTTCGGCGGCATCATGCGCTGCGACGTGATCGCGGAAGGCGTGGTCGCGGCGGCCCGCGAGGTCAGCCTGCACGTGCCGCTGGTGGTGCGCCTGGAAGGCACCAACGTCGAGCTCGGCAAGCAGATCCTGGCGGATTCCGGCCTGCCGATCGTCTCGGCGGACAACCTCGGCGACGCCGCCGGGAAAATCGTCAAAGCGGTGAGGGAGGCGGCCTGATGTCGGTCCTGGTCGACAAGAACACGAAGGTCATCTGCCAGGGCTTCACCGGCAGCCAGGGAACCTTCCACTCCGAGCAGGCCATCAAGTACGGCACCAAGATGGTCGGCGGCGTCACGCCCGGGAAGGGCGGCCAGACGCATCTGGAGCTGCCGGTGTTCGACACGGTGCACGAGGCGGTCGCCAGGACCGGCGCCAACGCCAGCGTGATCTACGTGCCGCCGCCGTTCGCCGCAGATTCGATCCTGGAGGCGGTCGACGCCGGCCTGCCGCTGGTGGTCTGCATCACCGAGGGCATCCCGGTGCTCGACATGCTCAAGGTCAAGCGTGCGCTGTGCGGCACGAAGACCCGGCTGATCGGGCCGAACTGCCCGGGGGTGATCACCCCGGACGAGTGCAAGATCGGCATCATGCCGGGCCATATTCACAAACGCGGCAAGATCGGCATCGTTTCGAAGTCCGGCACGTTGACCTACGAGGCGGTGGCGCAGACCACGGCGGCCGGGCTCGGACAGTCGTCCTGTGTCGGCATCGGCGGCGACCCGGTCAACGGCACCAGCTTCATCGACGTGCTGGAGATGTTCCTGGCCGACGACGAGACGCAGGGCATCATCATGATCGGCGAGATCGGCGGCTCGGCCGAGGAGGACGCCGCGGCGTTCCTCAAGTCCTCCAAGGTGAAGAAGCCGGTGTGCGGCTTCATCGCCGGGGTGACCGCACCGCCGGGGCGGCGCATGGGCCATGCCGGGGCGATCATCGCCGGCGGCAAGGGCGGCGCCGGCGACAAGATGGAGGCCATGCGATCGGCCGGCATCCTGGTCTCGGATTCGCCGGCCAGGCTCGGCGAGACCATGCTGGCCGCGATCAAGGGCTGAGGCGCCCGGTCACCAGCCGGACCGGAATGGGGGCGGGACCGGGTCCCGCCCTTGATCCGTGGGCCCGAAGCGACGACCATTTATGCAGGGGCCGCAGGCGGGCGGCCCGTGGTGGGACACCGGCGAAGCCGGTTGCGGGATCGGCCCGTGGGGTATCCCTCGGGATGGCGCCGATCCGGTGGTGACGAGAGGCGGTGAGCGCGGATGTCGACTGACTATCTCGATCTGAGCTTCCTGAACGGCGCCAACGCCCCGTTCATGGCCGAGCTTTACGCCCGCTACCTGGGCGATCCGAATTCGGTCGACGCCAGCTGGCGGAGCACCTTCGACCAGATGCACGACGATGCCGGTGCCGCGGAGCACGACGCGCAGGGGCCGAGCTGGGCGCCGCGCACCACCCGGGTAATCGGCGCCGTCGACCCGACGGCGCTGCCCGCAAAACCGGCTGGCAAGCCTCCGGCCGGACCCGCCGGCGCGGCGCCCTCCGCCGCCGACGTCCGGGCGGCGACCCTGGACTCGCTGCGCGCGATCATGCTGATCCGCGCCTACCGGATCCGCGGCCACCTGAAGGCCAAGCTCGACCCGCTCGGCCTCGACGCGCCGACGCCGCATCCCGAGCTGGAGCCCGAGACCTACGGCTTCACCGCCGCCGACTGGGACCGGCCGATCTTCATCAACCACGTGCTGGGCCTGGAGACCGCGACGCTCCGCGAGATCATGGATCTGCTGGAGGCGACCTACTGCGGCTCGATCGGCGTCGAGTTCATGCACATCCAGGATCCGGCCCAGAAGGCCTGGATCCAGGAGCGGATCGAGCAGATCCGCAACCAGACCGACTTCACCGAGCGCGGCAAGAAGGCGATCCTCGACCGCCTGACCGCGGCCGAATGCTTCGAGAAGTTCCTGGCCGTCAAGTATGTCGGCACCAAGCGTTTCGGGCTGGATGGCAGCGAGACCCTGATCCCGGCACTGGAGCAGATCCTCAAGCGCGGCAGCCAGATCGGGCTCGAGGAGGTGGTGCTGGGGATGGCGCACCGCGGCCGCCTGAACGTGCTGTGCAACTTCATGGACAAGCCGTTCCGCGCGATCATCTCGGAGTTCCTCGGCAACCCGGCGAACCCCGAGGACGCCGGCGGCTCAGGCGACGTGAAGTACCACATGGGGGTGTCGGCCGACCGCGAGTTCGACGGCCAGAACATCCACCTCACGCTCAACGCCAACCCGTCGCACCTGGAGATCGTCAATCCGGTGGTGCTCGGCCGGGTGCGGGCCAAGCAGGTGCAGCGCGGCGACCGCGACCGCAAGAAGGTCATGGGCGTGCTGCTGCACGGCGACGCCGCCTTCGCCGGCCAGGGCGTGGTGGCCGAGACCTTCGACTTCTCCGGCCTGCGCGGCTACCGCACCGGCGGCACCATCCACATCATCGTCAACAACCAGATCGGCTTCACCACCAGCCCGCACTACTCGCGCTCGTCGCCCTATCCGACCGACGTCGCCAAGATGGTGATGGCACCGATCTTCCACGTGAATGCCGACGACCCGGAGGCGACGGTGCACGTCGCCCGCATCGCCATGGAGTTCCGCCAGGAATTCGGCGTCGACGTGGTCGTCGACATGATCTGCTACCGGCGCTTCGGCCACAACGAGGGCGACGAGCCGCGGTTCACCCAGCCGCAGATGTACGCGAAGATCGGCCAGCAGCCGTCGACCCGCCAAGTCTATGCCGAGCAGTTGACCCGCGAGGGCGTCATCGCCGAGGGCGAGGGCGACCGGCTGGTCGAGCAGCAGAACGCGTATCTGGCGCAGGAATTCGAGGCCGGCCTCTCCTACAAACCGAACAAGGCCGACTGGCTCGAGGGCAAGTGGTCGGGCATCAAGGTGGCCTCCGGCGACGCCCGGCGCGGCGAGACCGCCGTCGATCTCGACGAGCTGAAGCGGATCGGCGAACGGCTGTGCGACGTGCCGGCGGGCTTCGACCTCAACAGCAAGCTGACCCGCTTCATCGAGGGTCGGCGCAAGGCGGTGGAGTCGGGCGAGGGTGTCGACTGGTCGTTCGGCGAGGCGCTGGCCTTCGGCTCGCTCCTGGTCGAGGGCGACCCGGTGCGGCTGTCGGGCCAGGATTCCGGCCGCGGCACCTTCTCGCAGCGTCATTCGGTGTACATCGACCAGACCACGGAGGAGCGCTACGTCCCGCTGAACCACCTCCACGAGGGGCAGTCGCAATACGAGGTGATCGACAGCCCGCTGTCGGAGGCCGGCGTTCTCGGCTTCGAATACGGCTACAGCCAGGCCGAGCCGAACGCCCTGGTGCTGTGGGAGGCGCAGTTCGGCGACTTCGCCAACGGCGCCCAGGTCATCGTCGACCAGTTCATCTCGTCCGGCGAGGCCAAGTGGCTGCGCATGTCGGGGCTGGTGATGCTGCTGCCGCACGGCTACGAGGGCCAGGGGCCGGAGCATTCCTCGGCGCGGCTGGAGCGCTATCTCCAGCTGTGCGGCGAGGACAACATGCAGGTGGTCAACTGCACCACGCCGGCGAACTACTTCCACGTGCTGCGGCGCCAGCTCAACCGCGACTTCCGCAAGCCGCTGATCGTGATGACGCCGAAGTCGCTGCTGCGGCACAAGCTGTGCGTCTCGAGCTTCGCCGAGATGGGGCCCGGCACCACCTTTCACCGGGTGCTCTACGACAACGAGGTGCTGTGCGACGACAAGGACGTGCGCCGGGTCGTGCTGTGCTCGGGCAAGGTCTACTACGACCTCTACGAGGAGCGGGCGAAGCGCGGCATCCGTGACGTGTTCTTCCTGCGCCTGGAGCAGCTGTATCCGTTCCCGGACAAGGCGCTGCTGCACGAGCTGGCGCGGTTCCCGCAGGCCGAGGTCGTGTGGTGCCAGGAGGAGCCACAGAACATGGGCTCCTGGACCTTCCTCGACCGGCGTCTGGAGACCGTGCTGATCGAGCTCGACGGCGCCTGCCGCCGGCCGCGCTATGTCGGCCGCGCCGAGGCGGCCTCGCCGGCGACCGGCAATCACGCCCGGCACGTGCGCGAGCAGCAGAAGCTGGTCGACGAGGCGCTGACCGTCAGCCAGACCGCCCGCAAGGGCCGCCTGGCGGCCGAGTAATCCAATCTTCGGGGCGGGCGGCCGAGGCCGCCCGCCGCTCCCCGACCGACAGACAAGAGGCGCATAGGCGATGGCGACGCAGATCACCGTTCCGGCTCTCGGCGAATCCGTTTCCGAGGCGACGGTCGCGAAGTGGATGAAGGCGGTCGGCGATGCCGTCCAGGCCGACGAGCCGCTGGTCGAGCTGGAGACCGACAAGGTCACCCTCGAGGTCAACGCGCCGTCGGCCGGCGTCCTCATCGAGATCGCGGCAAAGGAAGGGGCCGAGGTCGCGGTCGGCGCCCTGCTCGGCACCATCGATGAGACCGCCAAGGCGGCCGCCCCGGCGAAGAAGCCGGACGCTCCGAAGGCCGAGGCTCCTAAGGCCGAGGCGCCGAAGCCGGCCCCGGCCAAGGCGGAGGCTCCGGCCGCGGCGGCCCCGGCGCCCGCCCAAGCCGCGGCGTCGACCCATGACGTCAAGACGCTGTCGCCGGCGGTCCGCAAGCTGGTCGAGGACAACGACCTCGACCCGGCGAAGATCAAGCCGACCGGCAAGGACGGCCGCCTGACCAAGGAGGACGTGCAGGGCGCGATCGAGGCCGGCTCCGCCAAGCGGACCTATTCGGCCGCCCCGGCTGCGGCCGTGCCCGCCGCTGCCGCCGGCCCGCTGCCGCCGCGCCCGGAGGATCCGCGCGAGGAGCGGGTGAAGATGACCCGGCTGCGCCAGGCGATCGCCCGGCGCCTGAAGGAGGCGCAGAACTCCGCCGCCATGCTGACCACCTTCAACGAGGTGGACATGACGGCCGTCATGGCGCTGCGCAACGAGTACAAGGACGGCTTCGAGAAGAAGCACGGCGTGAAGCTCGGCTTCATGAGCTTCTTCGTGAAGGCGGCGATCGCCGCGCTGAAGGAGCTGCCGGCGGTCAACGCCGAGATCTACGGCGACGAGATCGTCTACAAGAACTACTACGACATCGGCGTCGCGGTCGGCACGCCGCAGGGCCTGGTGGTGCCGATCGTGCGCGACGCCGACCAGCTCTCCTTCGCCGGCGTGGAGAAGGCGATCAACGAGCTCGGCGTCAAGGCCCGCGACGGCAAGCTCAGCCTCCCCGAGATGCAGGGCGGCACCTTCACGATCTCCAACGGCGGCGTCTACGGCTCGCTGATGTCGACGCCGATCCTCAACCCGCCGCAGTCCGGCATCCTCGGCATGCACAAGATCCAGCCGCGCCCGATGGCGATCGGCGACAAGGTCGAGGTGCGGCCGATGATGTACCTGGCGCTCAGCTACGATCACCGGATCGTCGACGGCCGCGAGGCGGTCACCTTCCTGGTCCGCCTCAAGGACGCGGTCGAGGACCCGCGCCGCCTGCTGCTGGACCTCTGAGGCGCGATGGCCGAGGATAACGACCCTCGCCGCGGTGGCGCACCCGACCCTCCGGGCCCATCTCTGGAGCCGCGGGTCGCGCGCCTGGAGGCCGACGTGTCGGAGATCAAGACCACCCGGCGGGGGCTGTCCCCGATCCTGGAGCGCATCGACCGCCGCACCGAGTCGACGGAGCGGCAGCTTACCGCGCTCGAGGCGAACGTCGCCCGGGACACCGCATCGCTGCGCAACGAGTTGGTGGATCTCAAGGTGAACGTCGCCCGGATCGACGGCCGGGTCGGGCAACTGCCGACCACGGTGCAGCTGATCGGCCTCGTTCTCGGAATCTTCGGCCTCGCCTTCGCGCTGCTGAAGTTCAACATCACGTTCTGACCCACAGCCTCCCACTGCCGAGGATATCCATGCCCGACTCCTACGATCTCGTGGTCATCGGCGCCGGCCCCGGCGGCTACGTGGCCGCCATCCGCGCCGCCCAGCTCGGCATGAAGGTCGCCTGCGTCGAGAAGCGTGCAGCCCTGGGCGGCACCTGCCTCAACGTCGGCTGCATCCCGTCGAAGGCGCTGCTGAACGCCTCGCACAAATTCGTCGAGGCCGAGCACCACCTGGCCGACTTCGGCATCGAGGTCGGCAAGCCGAAGCTCGACGTGAAGAAGCTGATGGAGACCAAGACCGGCATCGTCACCGGGCTGACCGACGGCATCGCCTTCCTGTTCAAGAAGCACAAGATCGACTGGGTGCAGGGCACCGCGACGATCCCGGCCGCCGGCAAGGTCGAGGTGACGCCGAACGGCGGCGGCAAGCCGCAGATGCTGGCCTGCGAGCGCATCCTGATCGCCACCGGCTCAGAATCGACGCCGCTGCCCGGCGTGGAGGTCGACGAGAAGCGGATCGTCACCTCGACCGGCGCGCTCGACCTCACCAAGGTGCCCGGTCACCTGGTGGTGATCGGCGGCGGCGTCATCGGCCTGGAGCTCGGCTCGGTGTGGAAGCGGCTCGGCGCCAAGGTGACGGTGGTCGAGTTCCTCGACCGCATCGTGCCCGGCACCGACACCGACACCGCCAAGCGCTTCCAGCGGGTGCTGGCGAAGCAGGGCATCGAGTTCAAGCTGTCGACCAAGGTCACCGGCGCCAAGTCCGGCAAGTCCGGCGTCACGCTGAGCATGGAGCCGGTCAAGGGTGGCGACGCCGAGGAGATGGCCGCCGACGTGGTGCTGCTGGCGATCGGCCGCCGGCCGCTGACCGCGGGCCTCGGCCTGGAGGCGCTCGGCGTCGAGCTGGACAAGCGCGGCGCCATCGTCGTCGACGCCGACTTCGAGAGCAGCGTGAAGGGCATCTTCGCGATCGGCGACGTGATCCCGGGACCGATGCTGGCGCACAAGGCCGAGGAGGACGGGGTCGTCTGTGCCGAGATCATGGCCGGCCAGTCCGGCCATGTGGACTACAATCTGGTCCCCGGCATCGTCTACACATGGCCGGAGCTGGCGACCGTCGGCCAGACCGAGGAGCAGCTCAAGGCGGCCGGGGTCGAGTACCGCAAGGGGGTGTTCCCGTTCACCGCCAACAGCCGCGCCCGCGCCAATCTCGACACCGAGGGCCAGATCAAGATCCTGGCCGACGCCAAGACCGACCGCATCCTCGGCGCCCACATCCTCGGCCCCGACGCCGGCACGCTGATCCACGAGATCTGCATGGCGATGGCGTTCGGCGGCTCGTCCGAGGACGTCGCCCGCATGTGCCACGGCCACCCGACGCTGTCGGAGGGCGTGAAGGAAGCGGCGCTGGCAGTCGACGGAAGGCCGATCCACATCTGAGGGCCATCGTCGAGACCGAGCCCCGGGGAATGCGAAGATGTCCACCACCGGTCTGACAATGCGGTTCGCAGCCCTGTACGGGGCGGGTCTGCTTCTCGTCGCGATTCTGGTCGATGACCCCCAGCATATCATCGGGGGCAAGTTTATTATCCCGGTGGCGGCTGCAGTCCTATCACTGATCTGGTTTTACCACGCGGCGGGGCGCGTGATGAAGGCGCGAGAGAAGGTCAAGGCGGCGATAGCGATGTGGCTTGTCGAGGTGGCGGTCAGCCTGGGCGCACTGATCTGGCTCGCGGCGGACGGATCGCATGGCGACTACCTAGACTGGGCTCCTGTCCTCGCGATGATTGCTCTGGCAAACGGCTTGGTCATCTACTTCCTGATTGATCTCAGCAGCAAGTTCTACGCTGGCGATGTCAACGCTTGAGCAGCGACTTCGGTCGATCAGTATATCGGTGACAATGCATATGATCGTACTGCCGTTGGCCGGTTCCGCCCGTTTCATGGTTTGCGCAATCTGATCTGTCGTGACGTTAGACGTTTAGAAACATGCACTGTCACCGAAATATCGAGACCCACCCGGCGCGGAGGCCGCAGCAAGCGCACGTCGCGTCGGGGCTCCCGGATCCGTCCCGCCGAGGGCGGGCCGGTCCGGGATGACGACAAGGGAGGAATGCCGCCGCGCCAGTTCGCAATCTCTCGCAGGCCAACCTCCTCGGAGCTCGCGGAGCATAACCGATCGGGCGATCCGGCCGAAGCCTCACCGCACCCGATCCCGCGGATGCGCCGCCCCGTGCACCTCCAGCAGCCGGGCGGCGTCCACCGCCGTGTAGCGCTGCGTCGTCGACAGCGACGCGTGGCCCAGCAACTCCTGGATGGCGCGCAGGTCGCCGCCGCCGGCCAGCAGGTGGGTGGCGAACGAATGCCGCAGCGCGTGCGGGGTTGCCGTCTCCGGCAGGCCGAGCCAGCCGCGCAGGGTCTGCACCGCCTGCTGCACCCGGCGCGGGCCGAGGCGGCCGCCGCGCGAACCCACGAACAGCGGGTCGTCCGGCCCCAGCCGGTACGGGCAGCGCTCGACATAGTCGGCGACGGCGCGGCGCACCACCGGCAGCACCGGCACCATGCGCGCCTTGCCGCCCTTGCCGGTGATGGTGAGCGTGTCGCCGAGCGGCAGCACCCGGCGGTCGAGGCCGGTCGCCTCGCCCACCCGCAGGCCGCAGCCGTACAGCAGCGCCAGCACCGCGGCGTCGCGGGCGGCGATCCAGGGCTCGTCGCTGAGTTCGCCGACGCCGTCGAGCGCGTCCTTCGCCTCCGCGACGGTCAGCGCCTTCGGCACCGATTGCGGCACCCGCGGGCCGCGCACCGCGGCGACCGCGGCGTTGGCGGCAAGGCCGCGGCGCTCCAGGAAGCGGAAGAAGCCGCGCACCGTCGACAGCGCCCGCGCCGTCGAGCTCTTCTCCAGCCCGTCGAGCGCGCGGCGGGCCAGCCAGGACCGGAAGTCGGCCGGAGTCAGTCCCGCGAGGGCGGCGAGCGACACCGTCTCGCCGAGATGCCGGCCGAGGAAGGAGAGGAAGCCGCCGAGGTCGCGGCCGTAGGCGGAGAGCGTGTGCGGCGACACCCGCTTCTCGGATTTGAGCCACTGCCGCCAGTCGGCGATCGCCCCCGACAGCCCGGCGTCGGCGGGCAGCACCGCCGGGTCGAGCGGATCGCTCAGCCGGGCAGGTGCAGCCACTGCCGGATCATGATCTCGAGCGACCGGGCGAGGAAGCCGAGCAACTCGGTGCCCTGGCCGGCGACGAAGCCGTCGGGCCGGCGCGAGCCGAGCGCCAGCAGCCCGACCGGCGCCTGGGTCGAGGCGCGCAGCCGGGTCAGCGCCTGGCTGCGCACCAGGCCGGCGGCGGCGCCGAACAACCGCGGGTCGCCGTTGATGTTGCCGGCCAGCAGCACGTCGCGGCCGCGCCCGAGCATGCCGTCCACCGCGCCCTCGGGCAGGGCGCGGATGCCGGCGGCATAGGCCTTGGGGATCGGCACGTCGCCGGCCTCCACGCCGATCGTCACCGCGTCGACGTCGAGCTGGATGGCGAGGTCGCCGGTGACGGTGTGGATCATGCTCTCGAAGGACGGCGCCCGCAGGATCGCCAGCACCGCGTCGTGCACCCGCGACTGGATCGACTGGTTGGACCGGGCGGTGCCGACCAGGTAGTCCTGGGCGGCCTGCAGCTTCTCGTTCTCGGACTTCAGGCGCTGGACCATGGCGTGCTGAAAGTCGACCACGTTGCCGGCGGCGCGCCGCGGCGGCGTCATGACCTCCAGCAGGTCCGGGTGCTCGACCAGGAAGTCCGGGTGGCCCTTCAGGTAGTCGACGACCCGGTCGGCCGTCAGCTCCTTCAGGTCGCCCGGCGGACGGCCGCTGCCCTTGGCGCTCTTGGCCGGGACCTTGTCCGTCATGCGGCGTCGGTCTCCGGACCCAGGATCGATTGCCCGGTCTTCGCCCAGTCTGCGAGGAACGCCTCCAGGCCCTTGTCGGTCAGCGGGTGCTTGTACATCTGCCGCAGCACCGCCGGCGGCAGGGTGACGACATCGGCACCGAGCTTGGCGGCCTCGATCACGTGCTGCGGGCCGCGCACCGAGGCGACCAGGATCGCGGTGCGGAAGTCGTAGGCGGCGTATATCTCGGCGATCTCGGCGATCAGGTCCATGCCGACGGCGCCGATGTCGTCGAGCCGGCCGACGAAAGGCGAGATGTAGGCGGCCCCGGCCTTGGCGGCCAGCAGCGCCTGCGCCGGCGAGAAGCACAGGGTGACGTTGACCGGCGTGCCGGCGTCGGCCAGCACCTTGCAGGTCTTCAGGCCGTCGACCGTCAGCGGCACCTTGACTGCGATGTTCTTCGCGATCGCGGCGAGATAGCGGCCCTCGCGCAGCATGGTGGCGTGGTCGGTGGCGGTCACCTCGGCGGAGACCGGGCCCGGCACGACATCGCAGATCTCGGCGATCACCTCGGCCATCGGCCGGCCGGACTTGGCGATCAGCGACGGGTTGGTGGTCACCCCGTCGACCATGCCGGTGCTCGCGAGGTCGCGGATCTCCGCCACGTCGGCGGTGTCGATGAAGAACTTCATGGCCGCTTCGTCTCCACTCCTGGAAGGCCGGAGCCCTACGCCAATCACCCGGAGGAGTCTACCCCATCGCCATGATACCGGCCAGCCGCCGGCGGGTTGCCGTTCAGGCACCGCCGCCGTCATCGTCCTCGTCGCGCAGCGCCCGGGCGAGATCGCGCGCGCCGTGGATGATCCTGCGGATCAACACTTGCTCAGGCTCTACGCGGTAGACGATCAGATAGCGGCCGTAGGGGAAGGTGAACAGGTTGCCGGGAACGTCTCGACGGCGCCGATCGGAGTGAGGGAAGCTCCCTCTGGCCTCTCCGGCGGCGACCAGTTCGTCGACGAAGGAGTGTGCTCGGGCCGGATTCGTTTCGGCAATGTAGTCGGCGATCTCGGCGAGGTCCTGGCGTGCTCGAACCGAGAACTCCACCCGCATCATGAGCGGCGATTGCGGGCCGCGATCGCGTCGATGCGCTTATGGAGATAAGTTCTTATCTCGTCCGCCGTCCCGGCCGAGACGTCTGTGCCCTCGACATCGAGCAGCGCGCGCAACTCCTCGGTCGAAAGGCCGTCCTCATAAATGCGCCCGACAGGGGGAGCGGTCGATTTCATGGCGGTGCTCATGTCTCTGACCCTACCACAGGTCGTGTCGTGCCAGCGACGCTGCAAGCGGGACGCCGGTACATCCTGGCTCGAGCGGCGAGGCCATTCTGCCATGAACATCCCCCGCCGGCACGCCCGCGTTGTCGGCCGGCGCGGCTGTCGGCACACTCGCGGCCGATTCGGCGCTTCGCCCTTCCATAGCCGCACCGAACCGGTGAGGACCGCTCCGCTTGACCGATCTGCTGCCCCTCGACGAGCCGTTCGACCGCGTCAGCGTGCTGCTGCCGCTGCCGCTCGACGTCGCCTACGACTACAAGGCCGACCCGGCCCTGGGGCTGGCGCGCGGCGCGATCGTCGAGGTGCCGCTCGGCAAGCGCCGGCTGGTCGGCGTGGTGCTCGGCCCGGGCGGCGACGAGGTCGCCGAGGAGCGGCTGCGCGCCGTGGTCCGGGCGTTCGATGTGCCGCCGCTGCCCGCTGCGGTGCTCGACCTGGTCGACTGGGTGGCGGCCTGGACCCTGGCGCCGCGCGGCAATGTGCTGCGCATGGCGATCAGCTCGCCCGGCGCGCTGGAGCCGCCGCCGCCGGTGATCGTGCTGACCGCGGTCCCGGAAGCCGCCTGGCCGGCCGGCACCCGCATGACGCCGGCGCGGCGCCGGGTGCTGGCCGCCCTCGACGGCCCGGCGCTGGAGCCGCGCGACCTGATGCGCGAGGCGGGCATCGGCCCGGCGGTGCTGAAGTCGATGCTGGAGGCCGGCCTGCTCGAGCGCCACGCGCTGCCGCCGCCGCCGCCGTTCCAGCCGCCCGACCCGGACGGCACCGGTCACGCGCTGACCGGTGAGCAGGCGGACGCCGCCGAGGCGTTGCGGTCGGCGGTCGCGGCGCGCGCCTTTTCGGTGACCATGCTCGACGGCGTCACCGGATCGGGCAAGACCGAGGTGTATTTCGAGGCGGTCGCCGCGGCGCTGACGGCCGGCCAGCAGGCGCTGGTGCTGCTGCCGGAGATCGCGCTGTCGGCGCAGTGGCTGCAGCGCTTCGCCGACCGCTTCGGCACGGCACCGGCGGTCTGGCACTCCGATCTCAAGCCGACGGTGCGGCGCCAGACCTGGCGGGCGGTCGCCGACGGCACCGCCCGCGTGCTGGTCGGTGCCCGCTCGGCGTTGTTCCTGCCGTTCCCCGAGCTCGGCCTGATCGTCATCGACGAGGAGCACGAGCCCGCCTACAAGCAGGAGGATGGCGTCGCCTACCAGGCCCGCGACATGGCGGTGGTGCGGGCCCGGCTGCAGGGCGTGCCGATCGCCCTGGTGTCGGCGACGCCGAGCCTGGAGACCCTGGAGAACGTGCGCGCTGGCCGCTATCGGGCGCTGCACCTGGCGGCGCGTCCGGGCATCGCCGAGCTGCCGTCCGTCGAGCTGATCGACCTGCGCCGCGACAGGCCGGACCGCGGCCGCTTCCTGGCGCCGACGCTGGTGCGCGCGGTCGAGGCGACGCTGGCCGAGGGCGAGCAGGTGCTGCTGTTCCTGAACCGGCGCGGCTATGCGCCGCTGACCCTGTGCCGGACCTGCGGGCACCGCCTGGAATGCCCGAACTGCACCGCCTGGCTGGTCGAGCACCGGCTGCTCGGCCGCCTGCAGTGCCACCACTGCGGCTTCTCTGGCCGGCTGCCGCGGGCCTGCCCGTCCTGCGCCGCCGAGGACAGCTTCGTGGCCAGCGGCCCGGGGGTGGAGCGGCTGGCCGAGGAGGTGCTGAGCCGGTTCCCCGACGCGCGCTTCCAGATCGCCTCGTCGGACACCATCGTCGGCCCCGACCAGGCGGCGGAATTCGTGCGTGCGGTCAACGCCCGGGAGATCGACGTGATCGTCGGCACCCAGATCGTCGCCAAGGGCCACCACTTCCCGTGGCTGACCCTGGTCGGCGTGGTCGACGCCGACCTCGGCCTCGCCGGCGGCGACCTCCGGGCCGGCGAGCGCACCTACCAGATGCTGCACCAGGTGTCGGGCCGCGCCGGCCGGGCCGAGCGGCCGGGCCGGGTGCTGCTGCAGACCCATGTCCCGGAGAACCCGGTGATGGCGGCCCTGGCGGCCGGCGACCGCGACCGCTTCCTGGAATTCGAGGCCGAGCAGCGCCGGCTCGCCGGCATGCCGCCCTTCGGCCGGCTGGCCGCCCTGGTGGTCTCCGCCCCCGACGCCGAGCGCGCCGATGCCGCCGCCCGCCTGGTGGCGCGCGCGGCACCTCGGCTCGACGGCGTCACCGTGCTCGGCCCGGCCCCGGCACCGCTCGCCCTGCTGCGCGGCCGCCACCGCCGCCGCCTGCTGGTCAAGGCGCGCAAGGAGATCAACCTGCAGCGCGTGCTGCGCGACTGGCTGGCGCCGCTGAAGTTGGAGGGTGCCGTGCGGCTGGCGATCGACGTCGATCCGTACAGCTTCATGTAGAGTGCCGTGATGACCGCGCCCGTCCTCCGCCCCTTCGCCGCCGCCGACCTCGTCGCCACCGTCGCCATGCAGAGCCGCGCGGTCGAGGTGCTCGGCCGCAGCCATTACACGGCCGACGAGATCGCGCTGCTGGTGGCGGCGAGCCGGGAGCCCGGCTATGCGGCCGAGCTCTTGGCCAACGACCTGTGGCTGGCGGTCGACGGCGGCGGGACGATCCTCGGGTCGGCCGGCTGGGGCCGCGCCGCCGGTGCCGACGGCGGCGTCCGGGGGCGCATCCGCAAGGTGTTCGTCGAGCCCGGGATCGCCGGCCGAGGCCTCGGCCGGACCCTGGTCGAGGCGGCGGAGGCCCGCGCCCGCGCCGCCGGGCTGCGCGATTTCGTGGTGCGCGCCAACCTGAACGCGGTGCCGTTCTACGAGCGCCTCGGCTATCGGACGACGGGTCCGGGCGGGATGCTGGTGGCGGGCCGGGAGGTGGCGATGACGATGATGGAAAAGCCGGCCGAAACTGCCGGTTAGCGCCAGGGCGGCACGACCGCTGCCGTTGCCGCCCAGGGCTCCGAATCCAGGTTAACGCGCTTTGACGCCGAGGATTGATGCGAGGTAACCGGTATCCCAGCCGGCAAGCTTCCGTCTGAGCTTGAGGGTCTTCTTGTCGGTTGCGGTGCGGACGAGGTTG
>Ga0209347_1001091_pt1 | contig 50383 bp, 49 predicted proteins | sample AutmiccommuBRH23_FD_187382 | JGI IMG/M metagenome (GOLD analysis project Ga0209347, IMG submission 187382) | Deep subsurface microbial communities from Mt. Terri, Switzerland - Autotrophic microbial communities BRH/23 (SPAdes) (version 2) | ecosystem: Environmental > Aquatic > Deep subsurface >... | reverse complement strand
GAAGCTGAGGCAAACTACTACAGGCAACTCGCCGAACAGGCCGAGTCAACGGCCTGCACTTAAACCAAATGGCCTCCACGAAACCCGGGGCGGTTCAGATGTGGCTCACCGGTCGGCTGTCACCCGACTTCAAGACCATTGCTGACTTTCGCCGTGACAACGGGCCGGCGATTCGCAACGTGTGCCGTGAGTTTGTCCTACTGTGTCGGCGGCTGAACCTGTTCTCGCAGGCCATCGTCGCCATCGACGGCAGCAAGTTCAAGGCGGTCAATGCGCACGACCGCAACTTCACCCAGGCCAAGCTCGACAAACGCATCCAGGAAGTTGAACACAGCATCGATCGTTATCTGAGCGCGATGGAAACCGCCGACCGCCAGGCATCGGACGTCACGGAAGCCAAGACGACGCACCTGCACAAGAAGATCGAGCACCTGAAGCAGCAGATGCAAGACCTCAAGGCCATGCAAGCCCGACTGAACGAAACGCCAAGCGGGCAGATCTCGCTGACCGATCCGGACGCACGGGCCATGGCTACCAGCACCAGTCGTGGCCTGGTCGGCTACAACGTCCAGACGGCGGTGGATGCCACGCACCACCTGATCGTCGCCCACGAGGTTACCAATGTGGGGTCGGACCGACGGCAGTTGGCCAAGATGGCGAAGAAGGCCCAGGCGGTCATGTCGGGCCAGAAACTTCAGGCCATCGCGGACCGAGGCTATTTCAACGGAGATGACATCCTTGCCTGTGATGAAGCCGGCATCACGGCTTATGTACCGAAGCCCATGACTTCCGAGGCCAGGGCACAAGGACGTTTCGACAAGTCGGATTTTATCTATGAACAGGACACCGATACTTACAGGTGCCCAGCTGGCAGCCAGCTCATACGGCGCTTCAGCCGGATGGAAAGAAGCTTGCTCATTCACCGCTACTGGAGTTCAGACTGCCCGCGTTGTGCAATCAAGGCCCAGTGCACACCTAGTGATTATCGCCGTGTCAGTCGGTGGGAACATGAAGCCGTACTTGAAACAATGCAAAGACGGCTCGACAGCACACCGGGCATGATGCGAATCCGCAGACAGACGGTTGAGCATCCGTTTGGGACGATCAAGTTCTGGATGGGTGCGCGGCATTTCCTGATGCGAACGCTGGAGCATGTGCAAACCGAGATGAGTTTGCATGTGCTCGCCTATAACCTGATGCGGGCAATCAAGATTGTGGGGATGGGGCCGCTGATGGCGGCAATGAGGGCCTGAGAGGGCCTTTTTTACTTGTTACTTTTACCGATTCTGTTCCAGTTCGGAAATTCATGTGCGTATCGAAATGCCAGCAACTTGCCATGGCCAGCGTCTCAGCACGTTTCCACACAGGCTCCGGCCTAAGCAGACATAAAGATTAAAGGTTTAAAAATGTGCTACCAGCCCAGCACCATGCTCGGAGTTTTCACTTATAGCGCTGTGCAGATATGCGGGACCACTTCTGGCTAGGTGTTCGCCGCCGCTGTGTTGTGATCGAGTAGCCACTTGGCGAGACGTAGCGGCAAGCTGTCGTGGCTCAACGTGGCACGCCAAATCACATATAAGGTTTTTGATATCGGGGCGCCTTCAAGGGGGACCGCAAGCAATGTGCCAGCGCGGCATTCCTCGACGACGGTGCTGGACAGCACAATTGATACGCCTAAGCCAGCTTGAACCCATCGCTTCACGGCTTCAGTGCTGCCTAGTTGCATCGACACTTGTACGCCGCGCATGGCTTCGCCCATGTGATGCACAAGCAATCTACCTGTGCCAGTGCCGGGTTCGCCACCCAAAAATGGCACATCCCTTAACATGGCTCGAGGCACTTCGGGCAACTTCGCCCACGGATGATCGGGCGCCACGATCACCACCAATTTCTCCTGCCGCCATGGGCGCGTAATATAGCCGGGGCGATCATCCCACCATTCCATAGTGGCGACATCAATTTCGCCACACTCCAGTTTGTCGGCAATGGCCGGATTTTGATGGATAACGATTTCGACTGGATATTGTCCATCCGTCTTCGCCAGAAACGACTTAACGTAGGGCTGCAGCAGATAGATGCCAATGTTGGAACTGGCACCAATGCTAATCGCCCGGTGGCAAGACAGATTCAGGGCGCGCGCGTTTACATGCATCAGGCTTTCAGCATACGGCAGCAGCGCTATGCCCGTTGGGGTCGGGGAGCAACCGCTATGGGATCGCTCGATCAGGCATGTGTTGAGCGCCGCCTCGAGTTTCTGGATATGCTGCGACACCGTGGCCTGCGACAACGCGCGCTCGTGTGCCGCGGCACGGAAGCTTTGAGTACGGAGCACGGCCAGAAAACTGGCGACGTGCTCAAGGTTTAGCATCGTCAGGCGATCATCCTCGCCTGCGGTCGGTTGATCGCACCCTGCGGGATTTCTCCGCGCAGCGCCTGTAGGATGTTGCGCGCCGCCTCAAGCTCGATCTCGATCCGTACCGCGTCCACCGCCGAGCCGATGTGCGGCGTGAACAAGGTGCGCTCAGAGTCGTCAAGCAGCGCTTGGGGAATGTCGTGCGGTCGGTGGGGGCGCGCCCATTCCTCCATCTCGAATACGTCGGCGGCATAGCCGGCCAAGCGGCCGGAAGCCAGCGCCTCGACCACCGCCTGCTCGTCCACCACCGAGCCGCGGCAGGTGTTGATCAGGTAGGCCCCCGTCTTCATCCGTGCGAGCGCACTACTGTCGATCATGTGCAGCGTTTCGTCGCGGTACGGCACCATGGGCACGACAAAGTCGCTCGCGGCGAGTAGCGCCGGCAACTCCACACGATCAAGGCTCCATTGCTCTTCCTTCTCCTTCGGCAGTGCCACCGGATCGGTGTACAGCACACGCATTTCGTATCCGACCAGACGCTGGGCGATGGCTTGACCGACCGCACCCATACCGATGATGCCTAGGGTCTTGCCGGTGAGCCCGGAACCATAGAGCGCCGGTCTCCAGCCATTGAACTGACCACTACGCACAAAGCGATCACCAGCGAGTACATTGCGCGTCAGACCGATGAGCAGGCCGATGGTCAACTCCGCCGTCGGAATGGTAAGTAAGTCTGGCACGTTGGTGATCCATACGCCGTGCCGGGTGCAGGCATCGACGTCGTAGTTGTCATAACCCTTGAGCGCGCAACCGACCACGTGCAACTGCGGACAGGCGCGCAGGAATTCCTCGTCCACGCGGTCCGGCATGAAGGTCATGATGGCCTCGGCATCCTTCGCGCGCCGCAAAATCTCGTCCCGCGCCAGAGTCTCATGGGTAGGATTAGGAATGACCTCGCAGTGTTCGGCCAGAAGTTCGATGACTTCGGGGTGCACGCGGTGGGTGAGGATAACTTTTGGTTTCATTTTGAATTACTCCGGTTTTATTTAAATCGTTTTCTCAGCACGCCGCTGAAGGCATCCACCAGCGTCACCATCGCTAGGATCACCAACAACAGTGCCGAGACGTCCTGGTACTGCATGATGCGCAGCGAACCCATTAGTTCGAAGCCGATGCCGCCGGCGCCGACCATACCCATCACGGTGGAGGCGCGGAAGTTGTACTCCCAGCGGTAGATGGAGATGTCCGCCATCTGCGGCAGCACTTGCGGCAGTACACCGTGCAGGATCACCTGCAGCGGCGTGCCGCCTGCGGCGCGCGCCGCCTCAATCGGCGCCGCATCGGTGTGTTCGATGGCCTCGGCGAAGAACTTGCCGACCATGCCGATCGAGTGCAGGCCGAGCGCCAGCACTCCGGGCAAAGCACCAAAACCGACTGCGGCCACGAAGATGATGCCCATGATCAGCTCGGGGACGGAACGCAGGGCGTTCAGTATCCCGCGCGCCGCCTGGTACACGAGCGGGTGTGGCGTGGTATTGTGCGCCGCCAGGAACGCGAGCGGCACCGACAACGCCACCGCCAGCGCCGTGCCGGCGATGCTCATGGCGAGCGTGTCGAACAGCGGCTTGATCCAGTTGCGCCAGTCGTTGAAGTTGGGCGGCAGCATCTCGCCCAGCAGACTTAACAGGCTGGGCACGCCCTCCGCCAGGCGCGCGCCGTCGAACAGCCCGACGTAATAGGCGCACACCAGGATCACGGCGAGCACCGCGCCGAGCCGCAAGGCATCCCGGTTCCAGGCGCGCTGCTCGGCGCCAAGCATCTGATCGTAACTTTGCGACATGATCGTTCTCTATCCGCTTACTGGAACTTGGCCAGATCGATCTTCAGCAGGTATCCGAGGTTGCGCACCACGTCGTAATGCTTGTCAGTGATAGCCTCGAAACCCTCAGCCTTGAACGCCTTGAGCACCGCCGGGTCCTTGAGATTGAGGAAGGCGTTGCGGATCTTGTCCTTCAGCTCGGGCTTGAGGTTCGAGCGCATCGTCCACGGGTACTGCGGGAACGGCTTGGAGTACTCCAGCACCTTCACCTTATCCAGGCTCACCATTTTGCGCTCGACCAGCGACTCAAAGATCGGACGGCTCAGGCCCCCGGCCTGAGCGTGGCCGTTCTGCACCGCCAGAGCCACCGCATCGTGCGAACCGACAAAGTGTTCTTGATAGTCGCGCCCGGCCACGAGGTCCTTTTCGGCCAGCACCGACTTCGGAATCAGGTGGCTGGAGGTCGAGGCCTTGTCGCCGTAGGCCATTTCCTTACCCTTGATGTCGCCAATGGCATTCACACCGGACGCGCTGTTCGCGATCAACACCGACTGGTAGGTGGTGCTGCCCTTGGTCTTGAGCGCCACGAACGGCTCGATCTCGCTCTTCTGTCGCGCCAGCACGTAGGACAACGGCCCGAAATAGGCAAGGTCGATGCGGCCGTGACGCATGGCCTCGATCATGGACGAGTAGTCGGTGGTGACAATCAGTTCGACATTCTTGCCGAGCTGAGCCTCAAGATAGTCCTTGAGTCCCTGGTTGTTCTTGATGATGGTGGCGGCGTTCTCGTCTGGCAGCAGCGCCACCTTCAGGGTTTTCGGATCCGGGTCGGGCGCGGCGTGCGCGGCGTGCGCGCTGACAGCGAACGTAAGTGCGGCGATGAAACTCAGGAGTTTTTTCATGATTCAATCCTCAATGGTTGCGAATTCGTAAATGGGTGTAGTCGGGGGGACGGGCGTGACCGGCGCGCTGTTGCCGTGGCCGGCCTGCTGGTAGATGGCCTGCAACGTGGCTGGCGTGAGCCCGTCCGGCGCGCCGTCGAACACCACGCGCCCGTGGGCGAGGCCGATGATGCGGTCGGCATAGGCCTGCGCAAGGTCCACCTGATGCAAACTCACCACGGTGGTGATGCCATCCTCGCGGCCGATGTGCTGCAACTGCGCCAACACATTGTGCGAAGTCGCCGGGTCGAGGCTAGCCACTGGTTCGTCGCCGAGCATTAGGTGCGGCCGCTGCGCAAGCGCACGGGCGATGCCGACGCGTTGCTGCTGACCACCGCTCAATCGATCGGCGCGCTCCAGCGCCTTGTGCAGCAGGCCGACGCGCTCCAAACATTCGAGAGCGATACGCCGTTCCGCCAACGGCAGCGGGAACATGCTGCGTAGCGCCGAGTGATAGCCGATGCGGCCGAGCAATACATTGGCGAGCGCGCTCTGGCGGCCAATCAACTGGTGCTGCTGGAAGATCATCCCGGTACGCTTGCGGTGCTCGTGCAGCCGGCAGCGGTTGTCGAGGCTGCCTAATCCCTCAACCGTGATACTCCCCCCCGAAGGTGGCGTCAGTTGGTTGAGGCAGCGCAGCAGCGTGGACTTGCCAGCGCCCGAAGCTCCCAGCAAGACCGTGAACTCGCCCTGCCGGAAGTGCAGCGAGGATGGGTGCAGCGCCGTCATGCCGCCAGGAAAAGTGACATGGACATTGTTCATTTGGATCATGGTCCCTCCTCGCATCAAAAAATAGGATTCGATTTCATCATCAAGGTGAGCCAAGATTCATGAAAACCAATGGAGGGAATCCTAGGCGCTTTACGTGACAGGAAAGTGAACGTTATTTGACGTATTTATGATGAAAAGTAGATGGCAAGCACATGCGAATCCAGCTAGTTGGGGCTGTTCACGAGCTACCTGCGGCAGACAAGCTTGATGAAAATATGCCGTTACTAGAGGAACAAAGATGCTGGGTAGTTATTAGTTTGAAATACGCCGCAGCTTTGAAACCACAATCCCTGCGGAACATAAGACATAGTCGAATCGGATAGCGCTCCGATCCTTACCTTCAGTCGATGAGTGGCTGCTTTTGAAAAATGTGAATGGCCGCTTTGGCCGGATTCTGTTGAAAAACTCTTTTTTGGTGGAGCAGAAAAATTTCTAGGGCTTTATGGAGCATGCGTCAGTCATGGATATGGAGGGCTACCGAAATTGCTCTCAAACTTAACCAAGATCACCCACACGAGTCTATGCATGCCTATGGAACAGGATTCCCGATCGGTACGGTTTTTGGCAGAAATTCGGAGCAGCGGAAATTTGAGTTTTTCAACAGAATCGCCGACGAGCTGCCGGTCAGGATTTGTCGGCTACCACATAACATCAGACCATCCAATCGCGCCACACCAATCCAATACCAGTTCTCCATTCTTGTTTTGTGTAACATAATTCAAGAATGAGTGAATCCAACAAATCAACCTATGGCGGCCCGCGCCCCGGTGCCGGCCGACCCAAAGGCGAACCCACCAAGGTCATCCGCTTGCCGATACGTCTTGCACCAGTCGTTCAGGCCCTGGTCGAAGCCCCACCCGGCACACGTATGCCGCACCCCGACGCCACACCGCTTTCCCTACCGATGTTCGGTCACAAGGTACGCGCAGGCTTTCCGTCGCCGGCCGACGACTATATAGAGGCATGGCTGGATCTGAACGAGCATCTGGTGGAACACAAGGACGCCACCTTCTTTGTCCGGGCCACGGGCGATTCGATGACGGGCGCGGGGATACAGGAAGGCAATCTGTTGGTGGTAGACCGTGCGCTGGAAGCCAAGCACCGCGACATTGTGATCGCGGTGGTGGATGGCGAAATGACGGTGAAGCGTCTGGACAAGCGGCGCGGCCGAATCCGCCTGTTGGCCGAGAACCCGGCCTATGAGCCGATCGAGTTCCAGGACGGGCAGGAACTGACGATCTGGGGCGTGGTCACCAGTGTGATCCAGCGGTTCAAGCGATGACGTTTGCCCTGGTAGACGGCAATAACTTCTACGTCTCCTGCGAGCAGGTGTTCAACCCCAGCCTGGAAGGCCGACCCATGGTGGTGCTCTCCAACAACGATGGCTGCGTGGTGGCGCGCAGCGCCGAGGTGAAAGCGCTGGGGGTGAAGATGGGCGTGCCTTGGTTCCAGTTGAAGGAACTGGCCGTCCGTCACAACATCTTGGCACTATCAAGCAACTACACGCTCTATGCTGACATGAGCAACCGCATGATGGGCGTGTTGGGCAGCTATTCACCCGAGCAGGAAATCTACAGCATCGACGAATGCTTTCTGGGCCTGGATGGTTTCGCACCTGACAGCCTCCGCGGGATGGGCCAGCGCATGCGCCGGCAGGTGCGACAATGGGTGGGCATACCCGTGTGCGTGGGCATCGCCGCAACCAAGACCCTCACCAAGCTGGCTAACCACTGTGCCAAGAAGAACCTGGCTGGCGCCGATGGCGTGTGTGACTTCGGCCAGATCAGCGCCGACGAACTGACCGCGCTGTTTGACCGTATTCAGGTCAACGAGGTCTGGGGGGTGGGTCGCCGCCTGACTGAAAGGTTGGCCGTCATGGGGATCACGACCGTGCGCGCCTTACGCGATGCCGATCCCGCCTTGATGCGGCGTGAAGTCTCGGTGGTACTGGAACGAACGGTGCGCGAACTGCGTGGCGTATCGTGCCTGGCACTGGAAGACCTGGCCCCGAACAAGCAGCAGATCATGTCGTCGCGCTCGTTTGGTGAATACGTTTACGAACTCACCGATCTGGAACAAGCCGTCTCCACCTATATCGCCCGTGCTGCGGAGAAGCTGCGGCGACAACGCTCGCTGGCGAATGCGGTACAGGTCTATATCCGTACGAACCCCTTCAGTGAACGGCAGCCGCAATACCAGCGCGGCATCACCGTACCGCTGACGCAGGCCACAAACGACACCATTCGCCTGACGCGGGCGGCTTTGTGGGGCATCAAGCACATTTACCGCCCTGGCTTCGCTTACCAAAAGGCCGGCGTGATGCTGATGGATCTGCACAGCGAAGATCAGGTGCAAGGCGTATTGTTTGCCACCGTCGCCCCCGCACGCCCGGCACTGATGGATGTGATTGACCGTGCCAATGCACGCTGGGGTGGGGGCACGCTCAAACTGGCGGCCGAAGGGGTGAAGAAGCCATGGCAGATGAAACGTGAACGAAAGACGCCGTCCTACACTACACGGTGGGACGAACTGCCGAGGGTGACCTGACATGTGCGGACGCTTTGCCCTGAAAACCCCGACCAGTGAACTCGCCAGTCACTTCAAGCTGGATGAAGCGGTTGAGGTCGACCCGCGCTACAACATTGCCCCCGGCACCGACATTCCAACCATCCGTCACTCACCCGAAGACAAACGGGTGATGCATCTACTGCGCTGGGGGCTGGTGCCACACTGGGCTAAAGACCCGAGCATCGGCAACAAGCTCAGCAACGCACGCGGCGAAACCGTCGCCGAGAAACCGTCTTTCCGTGATGCGTTCAAGCGTCGCCGTTGCCTGGTGCCGGCCGATGGTTTCTACGAATGGAAAGCGGAAGGCAAACAGAAGCAGCCTTATTACTTCAGCATGAAAGACGGCGAACCTTTTGCGCTGGGTGGCGTGTGGGAGTCCTGGCGAGCGCCGAACGGCGAGATCCTGCGAACCTGCTGCCTGATCACCACTGAGCCAAACGAAATCATGACGCCGGTACATGACCGGATGCCGGTGATCGTTTCGCCCGACGACTATGCGCAATGGCTCACCGGTGAACTGGACGAAGCACAGGCTTTGGTCAAACCCTATTCCATTGAAGCCATGCAGGCTTGGGCCGTGAGCAAAAGGGTCAGTCGGTCTGGGGAAGAGGGGGCTGACCTGATTGATCCGGCTGAATCAGATTAAGGCTGGTGACGGCTGCGGACGTTCAGACAGAGTGCTGCGGGAGTCGGGGCATCGGCCTTTGCCGCCTTTAGAGTTCGGAAGTCGGTTAGGCTGTTAGTGGCCGCAAACAAGACATTCGAAAAACAGAGCGTTTAGTATTGGCGGCGAGGGAAAACCTGGAGAAAAAAGTTCATGAGTACCATCCCATTCACGGATCGCGAACTCAAACGCGCCTGGCGAAATTTAAGCCTAACCGCTGGCCCGGAAGGTGGTCGCCAGAATATTCATCGCTTGTTGCTATTCTATGCGGTTGAATGCGGACTGAAAGCCGTTTGGCTCAAACGGCGATGTCGAACTTTGTTCGACCAGGACGACATTGATCAGACGGGTCATGATCTGCGAAAAATCCTGAAAGACTTAGGGGTAGGTACGAGTTTTTCCCTCCCGGTGAATCTACAATTGTCTCCGGTCAATCGAGGCGGTCAATCAATTCCGCGAAATGGAACTATTAGCATCCTACATCAGGCATGGCGTTATGGCGGCCTATGCTGTAGCCCAAGCGATCAGGATTGCGAGACAGCACTGCAAGATGTCCTGCATTGGATCAACAAGGAACTGACATGATGAATTCTTTCACCACTGCTGAGCGCCTGCTGACCTGGCTGGATGTGGAACGGCTACTCAAGCAGAAAACAGAACTGTGGTCAAATCTTCCGGACGGTGTTAATGCGATTGATTGCTTCGCCGAAGGCATGGATATTTCCCACTGCAATGCCGACGGAGACGTCAAAACCTGGCTTCAGGATGTTTTCGGTTCAGCATATGACGGGGAGAACAACGCGATCCGTTTGCGTATTGGCAGTAACACCCAATACCAGATTACCTTCTTGCCAGCGCGACAAAATCTCTCTTCATCAGGCTCGACAACGTATCCGCTATGGCGAGATGTTACTTATATGCGGGAACCAGTTATCAATGAAAACGCATCCACCCCAGAACCTGTTGCGGTCTTCCCAACCCCTTGGGTTGGTGGGCCGCAAATACTCTCCTTTCACTCCTTCAAAGGGGGCGTGGGGCGCACAACCGCATTAATGACCTATGTCGCTGCCTGTATGCAGGACACCAGCGTAACGCCAAAGAAGTTACTTGTGATTGATGCCGACCTTGAAGCGCCTGGGGTAAGCTTTTGGCTAGATGATATCAATCGACCGATAGTCTCATTTGTTCAGTTGCTAGAAGCGTTGCATTATCCTCCCAGCAATGTGGATGACACCTTGGAATTTTTCGCCGACGAACTGCGGAAGACCTCGCTGAATATTGCCGGTAGCCAACGCGAGTTGTTCATTCTGCCCGCAGCTCTCGATCTCGGGGAGATTCAGGATATGCCGGTCCAGCCAGAGCACTTGGCCCGCAATCCTACCAATCCTTGGATTCTTTCGGATCATTTGCAAGCCTTGGGCAAACGTCTGGGTGTTGATGCGATCTTTATAGATTTGCGAGCCGGTTTGAGTGAATTGGCCAGTCCAATCCTATTCGACCCACGCATCGATCACTTTTTCGTCAGTACTGTAGCTACCCAATCGGTGGCAGGGATTGCTGAAGTTCTCAAGCGCCTGCACGCCTTCAACAGCCGTTTACCTGGCAAAGCACGCGAAGGCACCAAACCTTCAGTCATCCTAAGCCTGCTCACCAAGGAACTACGGGATGCACCCGTGTATAGGCAGGCACTGAAAGCCGTGGATGAAGCCTATCCCGCTTCACCCGATGACCTGCTAACCACTGGCGTGGAATGGCTGGAGGCTGAATTTTTGAGCACGCTGATGTCCATCAGCTCAGTTCGTGAAGCGCTGGATGCCCTAAAGCAGTCTACCAAGCTGTACGCAAGCGCCAGCGAATGGGCAAAAGCACTGTATGCCCCGATTGCACAACCCACTCTACCTCAGACTCCTAACAGTTCTGCTACTACAAGCCGGCAGGAGCAAGCGAAAGAGCTGTTCAAAGTTTGCGAACAGGCACAGTTTGCTGAAAGCGATCTCACCACTTCGATGTTGGCGACTGAGCCCTTGCGGAACTTGGGCAAACACTTTGTTAAGGAGTTGCCCAATATTTTGGTGATTGGTGCCAAGGGCGCCGGAAAAACCTTTACTTTCCGTCAGCTTGTGGGTTCCCTACGTTGGCCTGTCTTTCTGAACAAGGTCGGTTTTGATACGTCAGCTGTTGTTGATGCAGGTATTTTTCCGGTTTTGTGGTCTGAAAATATTCGGGATGAACCCAATGGCGAAATTAAGAAGCCACAAAATGCCATACTTCGTGAATTCGGCCTTACAGAGCCCAGCCCGCTGACTTCATCCGAAGTACAAAGAGCGGTTGAGATGGCCTTGAAAACGCCACCGGAACATTGGGATGATTTTTGGGATAATCTAATCAGCCGACAGTTCGGCATTCCCGAAGCCAGCTTGAAGACATTGAATGAGCGGCTAGCCGATCAGGGTAAACAAGTCATTCTCGTTTTCGACGGTATAGAAGATGCTTTCAGTGATCCGGCTCTCCCGAGAGCGCGCGAAGCCATCCAGGCGCTGCTGAAGCTGCCCAACCGATTGAGCGAACTGGCCAACCGCCATCTAGGCATTATGGTTTTCGTGCGAGCGGATTATGTGCAAATTGCAATCCGCCAGAATCATGGCCAGTTTGTTCAGCGCTACTTACCATTTCAACTGCAATGGAACCCCGAAAGCTTTCTTCGTCTAGCCTACTGGCTCAGTTGCCAAGCAAAGATTTTTCCAGGAGACCCCAAAGAAGCCGAAAACCTTCAGCTTGAACAACTCAAGGAGCTCCTTGAACAACTTTGGGGACGCAAACTTGGATCAGAAAAATCGAAGGAGGCGCACTCGGCACGGTGGGTTTATGCCGCGCTCTGCGATCTAAAAGGAAACATCCAGGCACGGGATTTGGTGCGTTTTCTAAAGATTGCCTCGTCGATTGAGTGTAAACGCACAGGTGAATCTTGGCCCAGTCGAATCTTGGCACCAGAGTCCATGCGCAAAGCCATTCCACAATGCAGCATCGAAAAAGTTGATGAGGCCCAGAAAGAAATTGCCCCGCTTCGTGAATGGTTGAACAAACTAACTACTATGCACATCACAAACCGGAAGGTCCCCTTCAGTGCCAACACCATGCTACTCAGTCCCGAGTTGCTCAACAGCCTTCAGGAAATTGGCATCATTTATGAAGATCTGGATGGAGACCTGGGCGAGGAGCGCCTCTTTCTGCCAGAGATTTATCGTTCCGGTCTGGGCTTCGAAACTTCTACCGGTGGACGTCCGCGCATGCAGGCTTTGTTGAAGAAAAACCTGGGAAGCATTCCATTATGATTTACATAGAATGACCATGCCGCGCCTTACCTGGTCAAACCAAAAATAAATTTTGACAAGCACTCATTTGGGCAATACAAATAAATAATACTGAATGACCGCTTCATGAGTCGATAGCGGCCGCTCGATGCTTATAAGTCGTCGGCCTGCTTTGGCCGAAGAAGCGTCAGTGGGCTAGTTGGCTTTGACTGGCAGGTCATTGGCGATTCTGTTGAAAAACTCAAATTTCAGATGCTCCGAATTTCTGCCAAAAGCCATGCCGATCTGGAATCCTGTTCAATAGGCATGCATAGATTCGTGTGGGTGATCTTGGTTAAGTTCGAGAGCAATTTCCGTAGCCCCCCATATCCATAACCGACGCACGCTCCATAAAGCCCTAGAATTTTTTCTACTCCTCCCAAAAAGAGTTTTTCAACAGAATCTGGCATTCACGGACGGTCATCAAGTCCGGGAATTGTGGTCTACCCCTTTGAAGTTTCATCTTCCTTGACGCTCTTCGCTCTGGCGGTAGATCCGCGTGCAGTGCGGTATGAGCAGCGACCCCGGCTCGTATAGACGGATTGGAATGCTCGGGCTAGAATGATTCACAGGTGCCCACCATACTTGCACACGAGTAAAAACAGGCGTTTTGATTTCATTGTCGTTGAAAACCTCTCTTCGAGCTTCGTCGTCGGGGACTTAAACGTGTGCGTCTGACCCGAAATCGGCGTGGCATTTAGAAAGGGTTTGTCATGACAGTCAAAGAACTTGCGTACTCCACGCAGCAACATCTCCAGGCCAGCACAGGTGCCAACTTCAAACGGGCCCACATCTACGAACTGCTGGCGGCTTCTTTCGGCTTCAACTCCTACGCAGCACTTGGCGCGGACTCCGTTTTTGCGGAACGACGGTCTACCAACGGGCATTCATCTATTAACGAGGCAGTGATCCGAGCTCGTTGCGTGGCGCTTCGATATCATCCTGATGTTGCGAAGACTACCTCTCTGGCGCTGTCGGCCTTTGTGGTTGAGCAACAGATCGTTGTCGTCAGGATCGCGGATCTGGTGGCTGAGCTGCGTGATGAAGGCGGTGAATTGGATGACCTGGACGACATCTTCGATGAAGATCGCTTGGCAAATTCACTCGATTTGAGTTCCTCTATTCTGTTGGACGGGCTGGAAGGTGCTGCAAGCAAAGGCAATGCTTCGGCCCACTATGCCCTCGCGCTGATCAATGCTCCAGATGAAGCAGACGAGGGGCATGAGATCGGCAGTGAGTACTGGTATGCCCAAGCTCAACAGGGGCGGAGCCTAAGTGGCGTTGAAAAGGAATGGGCCGATGCCCACGCGACGCGACTCGCGACTGTAGCGAAATACGTTCATCACCTTCGATCGGCTGCACGACTGGGTCAGCAAAACGCACTCTTGGAACTGGCGAATCAGTTTGACGATCCGGCCTTTTTTGAGCAAGTCGAGCCCCACGTCAACTCAGACCCTGCACTTGTCGCGGAAATCGCAGAGCGCCTTGGTAGGAAGGAGGATGCGAAACAGTGGCTTACGGCAGCGGCTGAATCTGGAGACATTGAAGCCATGCGCCAACTGATTGAGGACTACGACCATGATGATCTGCAGCGTTGCTGGACTTGGGTTTACTACGCTGAGCTAGTCGGAGCCGATCTGACCAAAGACGAGCACTATGCCATCCACGAAGACGTCTCAGAATACGACGATGACGTTGGCGGAACAGCGTTCGTTGCTGGGCGGGACGGCGTTAAACTTGATCCTCTCGGTATGGAGCATGATGCCTCAGCTCGACGCGCAGCGCAGGAGTTCTTCAAAAAATCAAAAAGCAATGGGACAGGTCTGGCTTTGTAACATTCTCATGCGGCTACAGGGAGCAGGTCAGGCCACGTCTATCGTCCAAAGCCTGCTTTCGCCGAGGAGGTGACTGTGGACAATGTCGTTTTGAGCGTCAGGAGTTCGGTGCCTTTTCGGACGTCCAGAACAGGGGAATAAACTGTCGGGCAGTAGTGTTAAGAGAGGCATGTTCATATGCACGGTAAAGAGACAACAGATAAAGCGCCAGAACCATTGTCTGGATCAGCGCTTAATGACTACTACAAAGACTGCAGTGCTGCGCTAACGCAATCTTTGATCGATGCAGTTTCTGCATCGCGAGAGACTGAAGGTCTTCCGGGCGGAGACGGAGCACGCAGATTTTGGGCATCGGTACTCTTCGCCAGAATTTGCGGCTTCGGATTTGCGATGCATCGCTTGATTCCTGGTACACCTGCCAACGTCCAGGGAACCATCTATGACTTCGGTTCTGTAGGAACAATCTGCCGAAGCCTATTCGAGGCGTACGTAACATTTATATATCTGTGTGATGCTTCCTTGGAGGTGGACGAGTATTCATTGCGCCTTCTCGGTATGCAGTTACACGATTGCACAAGAAGGCCGAATATTCTCTCGAAGATCACAGGAGATGAGCCCGACTCACGATTTGTGGAACAGGCTGCGGCGCTAAAGGAGGGAATCAAGAAAAATCCGGCGTTCGCCGCCAAAGAACCGCGCCAGCAGCAGAAGCTCCTAAAAGGGGAATCTGCTTTTTACTTGAGCCAAGATGAAATCGTCGCTGGCAATCGAGATGAGTCCAGCCAGAATCGTGGGGTGTACGAGTTTCTTTCATCACAAACCCACTCTTTTCCTTTCAGCTTCATACGAGCACATCTTCACACTGACCGTGGAACAGGCCGCGAAAACGATGTAGACAAGAAGTATCTCGCAATCGCTGCGGAGATAGCAGCTCCGATTCTTCAGGACGCAACAGGTCACATGGCAAGGCTATTTCCGGAGGTCGGTGAGTTCCGGCGATACAGCGTCAATTGGGATACAGCAGTATGTACTCGCGTGCCCGAGGATGGTTTCAACATAAAAATGTGAAATCCCGGGGGTTAAATCCACCATATATTTAGTGATTTTATATGCTTGGTGCCCCCATGGACTTACTCGCTAACTGCCTGCTCAGGCCGAGGACGCGACGGTCGACAACCAAGCCATGGCAGGGAGGTCATCGGCCAAAGAAGACAGTCAACGTACAGGTTTATTTATTTATCGCGGATTCCAGCAAGAACAGCGCGCCAGCCGCCATAGCGTTTACTGCGAACCGTGCGTGTATGGATGTCAGTGGCGTATGTTCGTTTGTCCGTCCGTGCGCTGTCCCATACTTTGTTCGCAGCGTACCAACGGCGGCAGCGATATTACCGACTGCCCCCAATACTCTACGTATCTCATCTTCTGCCGCATTCTCTGGTGCCAAGTCCAACGCCTTCATGGTTTCCTTCATCAGCGGCTGGATGCTCTGGTCCGATGGGAAGGGCCGCCTGCGCTGAGAGAGAATCGCCTTGCACACGCTCTCTAGCGTAGACGAAGCAGCGGCTATTGCATGGGATGGATCGCTTGCAACGCTGGCTACTGCTCGCTCAAAGTCTCGTCGGCAGGCGAGTAGTCCAGGGTGGCTCAGCATATCCCCTAAAGCATCGACGGCAGGTGCCATATCGAGTGCATCGGCAGCCAGCTCACCTTCGTAGGTGAGACCGCGCACAAGTGCAGCTCCAGAAAACTCGAAGCCTTCACCATAGGGTTCACGTTGAAAAAGTAAGCTCTTCGTTGGGATTAAGTTTTGCTCTCTCAGAGCGATGAGACATTTGACCTGTCTATCGAACTCTCGGCGCGCCTCGTCAGATTCACCAACCGGGCTGAACGATGTTTCCCCTGCGCGTATCTTGCGCAGCAGCACCTTCATTCGGTCATCAAGCTTGCTTCTATCCATCAACAGATCCTTAAAACATCCCAGAGAAATCTTACGAATTTCCAATCAGTTTGAGGACCTGGCCGTCTTGGTGAGGATATCCACAGTCTCAAACTCTGCCTGTGCAATTTTTGTCAAAGTCGGCAGTGATCTAAGGTTTTTCGACATTTTTGCCGGTCGCGTACTTGTTCAAAGCAAAGGTCATTTGTAGCAAACAGGACTAGAGGCATGGCAGTCAGAATGGGGGCTGTGCCCGCAGTGCTCTGTATATGACATTACAGCTTATAACGACAAAACCTTCATCAATGTAGCTTCCGCCCGGAGCCTGGCCTGATCAATGGCCTCGGTGATGCGCCATTCTTTAGTTTTCGGGCCGAGTAACTGGTCAATAAAAAACACCGATGTCTTTGGATCAGAGTGTGCTGCCGCCACCTCGCGTAAAAAGGCTACCAAATCGATCTCCCCCTTGAGGACGCAACCCATCAGGTGCTCGAATTCTTCGATAGACGTGATCACAATGTTCTTCAACGGCAGTCTTTCTAACTGTTCAGTTGTAGGCGTTCTCACCTTCCCTAGCGCACTCTGGGTTGGTTCAAAGATGTCATGCTTAAACATTCGACGGAAGTGTTCACCTGTGGCGCAACTCATTTGCTGACTGGTAACGATGACGAGAAAGTCTTCAATTGCGCTTGTACAGTTCCAGGTCGGTGTGTCGCCGCCGCGTAACCTAGAGCTGACCATCCAGCCCTGATTCATCGCCTCACGGACCCTTTTCAAGTTCTGCCAGACCATGGGTCCCCGGTCGCTCAGGATCAGATTGTCAGAATATGCTGTCATCTTCGATTCGATGAATACATTCGCATCCACACTGGTGATGATCGCCTCAACCGCATGGTTATCCGCCCCAACCCCATCTTTGTAAGTCTTCTCGTCTAAGTAGCAAAGCTCTGCTTCAGCAAGCAACTCAAGCACGTAATCCTCAAAGACTATGCTAAAGTGCTTGGCGTAGTCTTCCCTTCGTTCTGAGAGTCGTTTGTGGACAGCAGATTCCAAGCCTCTGGCGAACACAATGGGATGCCAAACAAGGAGGCGTCGATCCGAAATCTTCAGCAATGGATAATTCGAGAGCCAAGGAAACTCAGATAACTCCTTCCTTGATCGAGCTACCTCATTCGCTGCAATGCGGGCTCCGAGTTGGCGCCTTAACTCAGTTCGAAGACCAGCCAGATCACGCGAGAACTCATCCAGAAAGCGATCTAGGGCGGCGCCGAAGTGCGGCCGTAGCGGCTCAAAGAAATCGAGCTTGAAGATGGTTTCGTTATTGAGCGCCGGATAATACGCTGTAAAACAAAGGCAGGCGAAGTCTTCAGGGGCCATGCCCAGTCGATCTACAAACTGCACTCGCGTCGGATGGTCAGGAGCAAGCCTTGCGATCAATGCTGGCCAGCGGAGGAAGTCCCAAGAGATGTTCTTCTGAAAAGGCAGTTGTGCTTGTAGCAGGGAGCGAAGCATCAGATATACGTTGCCCATGTTATCGCCCCCCCCTGGCCCGAAGCGATCACGGCCAGCTTGCGCATCCCATAACTCCTGCCGACAACGATCAAATACGTTCTGCGGGCAATTCTCACCGGTGTTAAATGAGATCATCTTGTCTTCAAGCACAAGCTTCACGAGCAGGAGAGTGATCCAAGGCCATGTTTGAAGCTGGTCAAAGATGTCGGCATTACGGACGCTGTTTATCAGTGTCAGCGCGCGTTGCACTACCGATGTCGCGTTGTAAGGACGCAGTTGGTTGCGTACTTTCTTAGCGGTCTCTTCATAAGTCGGATGGGAAGGCTTCATGACCACGAGCCTACGACTTGGGCGCAGCAGGTCAACTCATTTCGGAAATGACTGCTTTAAAGAACGATGGCCGTCTTCTTTGGCCGAACAACCGTCCCTCAATCGATCAAGTATCCGTCTGCTCGAAGTCACAGAACAGTCATTGGGTTCGCTGACACCAACGGCAGAAACGGGTCTATAACGTTGAACATCCCCGCCGCGCTGTGCTTGGCACACATCATAATTCTCCGAACAGGCTGAACCTGCTTGGTCTGCAAGACGTCACGTGCCATCGTATCTGCCCTAGTGCATAAGCCGCTGTTTACTTACTGCAGCGTTCCGGCACCTCATGACGACACCACTCCTGCAAGGCATGGCCGCATCACCGACTGGATAGGCAGCGCAGCTTGGCGCACGCCGCACGCCCGTCAACCTCCTGCCCGCACCAACCGAGTTGGGGGTGTGACAGCCGCGCTTTGCGCGTGCGCCCGGATCGCAGCGCTCCAATCGGGGGCGTCCATTCAAGGAGTTGCGATCATGAACCTCATCACCGAAACACTGCGCGCGCAGTTGCTGGTCAACGGCCGGCAGTCCCTCGACAACGACGACTTCGACCCACCACCCGTAGTCAAGTTGTTCATGCCTGACGCGGATGCGACCTGGCTGCTCACCGAGATCGATCCGCATGACCACGACCATGCATTCGGGCTGTGCGACTTGGGACAGGGCTTCCCGGAACTGGGCTATGTGAGCCTGGCCGAGCTGCAATCGGTGCGTGGCCGATTTGGCCTTCCAGTCGAGCGGGACCTGCACTTCATTGCGACGAAGGCGATCAGTGCCTATGCGCGCGAAGCGCGGCTGGCGGGACGCATCATGACGTAGCCGTCATGCGGGCACTGCCGCTGGGCAGCGCCCTTCCCCCGCCTATTTTCCCTTCCGGGCCTGGATAGCGGCCAGCTCGCGCCGCACGCGCTCGATGACTTCGCTCACACCCTTGCTGTCGCCGCCATAGGCCAGCGTCAGCAGCGTGAGCGGATGCACGCCCATGACCTCGCACAGCTCGGCAACCTTGCTCAGGGTCGGACTTTTCAGTCCACGTTCGAGCGAACTCATGTAGGTGCGGCTCGACACGTCCGAGAAAGCTTCCTGGCTGAGGCCACGGGCTTTTCTGACTGTCTTGAGCGCCGCAGGGAATGTATTCTTCGGTGACATCAGGTCGTTTCGTGTAAAACGACGATGACATCCGATAGCGCCCTATAGGACTACAATCTATAGTGTTCATTTATAGTACTCCCTGCTTAAACTTGAGCCGGGCGTGTCTATGCTGAAAACCGCTTTTACTGAAATCATGGCTTCCGTACTTACGTATTCGTCGGTTCGACCCTCCACGGATTCGGTGGAATCCGCTTTTGCGATTGGGTGCAGAAGTGCACTTGCACAGTCTCGCTTTGGCGCAACAGCACGTTTGCGTAAAACCGGCGCGGCGATGATCGTGACCGTTTCCGGGCAGCGACCATGAAACCCCTCATCACCGACGCCCAGCGCGTCCAGCTGCTGGATAACGGTGCTGCCGCCGCGTGCGGCGAGCAGCGCGACCCGTTGCCGGTCGTCAAGCTGTTCACCCTGGACGCGCACGCGACCTGGCTGTTGACCGAACTCGATCCCGCTGATGGCGACACCGCCTTCGGCCTGCTCGACCTCGGCATGGGCATGCCGCAACTCGGCCATGTACGCTTGTCCGTCCTGGAAGGCATTCGCGGGCCACGGAACCTGGCCGTCGCACGTGATCTGCATTTCACACCCAAGCGGCGACTGTCCGAGTACGCCCGGCTGGCTCGGGCTGACGGATCGATCAACGATTGATGATCCCTGACTCGCCGCTGGCGGGCCACTCCATGCGATGCCGCAACGGTTCGCATTACGTCTTCCTGGCTCTGGATCCAGACATTCTTGTACTGACACTAATCTGTAAAGCAGCTGTGCTACGCTGTCGAAAATAATACGAATGCACGGCCTTTTGTTAGGCCACCTTATTGACTGCTGCAGAGTGCCAGGCTTATCCATAGCCGTGGCAACACCTTTGCCGACGCAGGTCGATGATGGGGCTTCGGCCGTGTCCCCCGTGGCGATTAACTTCCTTCTATCCGAGAGGAGGTATCGCCATAACAGATTCAAGCACCGCTCACTGGCATGCCAGCGCGGCCTACCTGTACGTACTGCATCTGGACGGCCCCGCGCTTGCATGGGAATACCTGCGGCGCAACCCGGAATACCGGCTCGCCTGGCAACACCACCAGCACCACCAGCACCGTCCGCAACACGAAGCAGAGCGCTGGGGCTTGCGCCTGCTGGAAGACCCTGCGCGCGATGCACGCGACGCACACCCCGACTGGTTCCCTGACCCCGCCTCGGTCGTCCATGTCTATCCGGATGCCGACCCCACTGATGATGCGCTGTTGTTCCAGCTCTGGCGCATCCCCGGCCGTAAGCAGCTGATGCACGACGGCAAGCGCCTGGTGCTGACCGCCCATCTCGTCGACCGCATGCTGCGCATGGCGATATCGCCCGCACTGGAAGACGGCATGGCTTACGCCTATGCCGTCCGCGCCGGTTGCCAGCTTCGCGAGCGCTGGCGCGCAATCGAAGCCGATCTGGCGGTGCTCGACGCCGCCAGCGCGCACCGCAGCGCGATCGCCTTGGTCCGACCTGGCCGCACGTCCATGCTCCACATGCGCACCCTGCAGGCACTCGACGGCACGCTGGCCGGTGCGTCGCAGCGCGGCGTGGCCGAAGTGTTGTTCGGCCACGCCGCCGTCGCCGAGCGCTGGTATGACGACAGCGATCTGCGCGCCCAGGTTCGCCGCCTCATCCGACGGGGTCAGACGCTCATGGATGGCGGCTACCGTCATCTACTGCAACCCGGCAGCACCACACAGGGACGTTAGCACGGCAACGCAAAACGTCCCTGCGCAGCACGCCTGGCTTTCCCGAAACTGCTTCCATCCGGCGGCGATTGCTTCGTCGGCGATCTTGACCGATGGAGGCCCATGCCATGCGACCCGCACCGTTACGCCCATATCCCCTACCCGCTGCCACCCAGCAGCCTGCCCAGACCACGCAGTCTGCGCGCTACCTGACTAACAGCGAAGCCGCCGCGTTCCTGCGGCTGTCGCCGCGCACGCTGGAGAAACAGCGCGTCATCGGCGGCGGGCCGCGCTTTCGCAAATTCGGTCGGCGCGTGATGTACGCCATCAGCGACCTCGAAGCGTGGGCCGACGCACGCAGCTTCGAAATGACCTCCGATCCGCACTACACCGAACAACACGCCGTACGCCGCCCCGGCGAACGCTGAGTGACGATGGACACTTTCACTTATGGCCATCGGGCACAACCCGCAGCGCGAGCAGCTCGAACTGTTCCACGCCTTCTCGGGCGAGCTGCCAGCACGCGACGCGCAGGACCTGATGGCGTACCCCTTCTTCTCACTGGCCAAGCGCAAGCGCACGGTGCCGATCGATTTTTGCAGCAGGAACGTGACAGTGCGGGTCGAAGGCACCGCCGAGCATGGCCTGGCGACCATCTGGGATGCCGATATCCTGATCTGGGCGGCAAGCCAGATCGTCGAGGCACGCGATGCGGGCATCCGCTCGTCGCGGCTGATGGCAGCCACCCCCTACGAGATCCTGCGCTTTATCGGCCGTGGCACGTCACTGCGCGATTACCAGCGCCTCAAGGCGGCGTTGGATCGCTTGCAGTCCACCAGCGTAGCCACCTCGATCCGGCAGGCGAATGCGCGGCGCCTGCACCGCTTCTCGTGGATAAACGAGTGGAAGGAACGCGCGGACGGCCAGGGTCGGCCACAGGGCATCGAGCTGATCCTGCCGGACTGGTTCTATGCCGGTGTGTTCGACGAGAGTCTGGTGCTGACCATCGACGCCAATTACTTCCGCCTGACCGGCGGCATCGAGCGCTGGCTGTACCGCCTGGTGCGCAAACACGGCGGCTGGCAGCACGACGGCTGGCGCTTCGACTTCCCGCAGCTGCACCGAAAATCAGGCAGCCTGGCACGCTTCACCGACTTCGCCTACGACCTGCGCTGCATCGTGGCGCGCCAGCCCCTGCCGGGTTACACACTCGCCATTCTGCGGCCAAGGCATGGGCCGGAAGTGTTGACCTTCCACGCCGTGCCGTCCACGGCACCACTGCGGCCCGGCGGCAGCTTTGGTGCCGGTGTGGTGCCTGTGGAAAAACGGTGAATCCAGTCGTGCTATCAGGAGTGAGAATCCTCGTGCTATCAGGCGTAGCGCTATCGTGCTATCAGGAGTACGAGCGGGTTGCAAAGCCTTGCTCAGCGCGGATTTCGGCGTTTCCTAACTTAGGTTCTAACTTAAAATCTATAAAACTAACAATAAGAAGAGCCTGCGCGCTGTGGATAAACCGGCATGCAGCAGGCAGCGCATCATGATCATCGCGCTGCTCAACCAGAAAGGCGGAGTCGGCAAGACCACCCTCGCCACGCACATCGCGGGCGAGCTGGCGATCCAGGGCAGTTCGGTGATCCTGGTCGATGCCGATCCCCAGGGCTCAGCGTTGGACTGGACACAACGCCGCAGCCAGAACGGCTTGCCCAGGCTGTTCGGTGCTGTCGGCCTGGCAAGGGAAACCCTGCATCAGGAAGCGCCGGAACTCGCCAGACGCTGCGATCACATCGTGATTGATGGTCCACCCCGCATCGCCGCCCTCGCACGCTCCGCGCTGCTCGCGGCTGACGTCGTGCTGATCCCAGTGCAACCCAGCCCCTACGACGTGTGGGCCAGCGCCGAGATGGTGTCATTGATACGCGAAGCGCAGGTGTTCCGGCCAGCGCTGCGCGCGGCCTTCGTCATCAACCGGCGCGTCAGCACCACGGTGATCGGACGCGAAGCACGCAGCGCACTCGCCGATCAAGCGCTGCCATCGCTGCTCTCGGAAGTTCGGCAGCGCATCGTGTTTGCCGACAGCGTGGCCAGAGGTCAGCTCGCGCTCGAACTCGACGTGGACAGCATGGCTGCACGCGAGATCGCGGCGCTCGCCAATGAAGTGTTGAGGATGGCGCGATGAAGAACGGCAAACGCATTGCGATTGGCGCACGCCCGCCCGCCAACCCGCACGCGGATGCCTGGGTGCGCCAGGGCGAGGGTGCAGACATCGGCAAAACCGATCTCTACACCGCCCGGCTGACCCTCGACGTGACGCCGGCGCTGCGCGCCCGCATCAAGGTCGAAGCCTTCACACGCGGCCTCACGGTCGCCGAGATGCTGCGTGCGCTGCTGGAACATGAATTCCCGGAGAAGCAGCCATGAACTCACTCCTGCAGGCGGTCAGCAATGCGCCACCCCTACCCCATCCCGTGCTTTCCAGCGTCACGAACGACGCGCCGCTGACACGTGTATCGCTGGCGTTCGTCGAACACCGGATCAACGTCTACCTGCGCTTCGGTCATCCGGTTCGTGAACTGCGGCTGGATCGCTGGCGGCGCTACGCGGTCTTCACACCGGCGGCTGTGTTCTGCCGCGTGCGCTGGGAGTCCAACGACTACGGCACGACACGCTGGCAGCTCATGGTGCTGCAAGCGTGCACGCCACTCGATGCGGTGCAGCGCATCGCTGGCATCCAGCCGGGTGCGCTCCTGCTTCTGTGCGCCGAGGGTGAACGGCAGGTACAGTTGCTCTTGCCGCAGATCGACGCCATCGAAGCGCTCGGCATCGATCCGGCAGCGGTGTCGCCCGCGTACTGGCGCACGCTGGGCAACCGGCTGTCTGCGCGCCTGCCGCTGCCGACGTACACGGTCGAACGGCATGCTGCTTACCTCGCGGGCGAGGGGTTGCGATGAACGCCCGCCTCCACCGCTTGGGGGTCGTATTGTTCACCGTCCTCGGCATCGCTGCACTCGCGTCGTCATCGGTTCATACACCGGTTGCGCGCATCGTCTACAACCCCAGCGACAGCGTACCGCCTGGCTGGTACCGCATCGGCCCGCCCTACTCGCTGCACGTCGACAGCATCGTGCTTGCCCGGCTTCCGGCAGACGCCGCTGCGCTGGCTGCGCAACGCGGCTACCTGCCTCTGCACATCCCGCTGCTCAAGCGCATTGGCGCGATGTCGCCGCAGCAGGTGTGCATCGAGAAACACATCGTTCGCATCGACGGCGTGGCAATCGCTGGCGTCCACAGAGTCGATGGCCGTGGCCGTCCACTGTCGGCTTGGCAGCACTGTCGGCGGCTTCATGATGGCGAGCTGTTCCTGCTCAGTGCGACGAATCCAGCGTCGTTTGACAGCCGGTACTTCGGTCCCGTTGCTGTCTCCGCCGTGATTGGCAGCGCACAGCCGTTATGGACGTGGGGCACGCCATGAACGTGCAGCGGTGTTTGCTAATTCTCGTGCAGTCCCACTGCACATCGCTTGCCCCACAGCCTGCGGCAGCGGTGCTTCACCCGTGCAGGCAATCGCAGCCCGCCCGTCGGAGCCGGTCGCGCCAGCGATCGGGAAAGACGGAGGGCAAGATAAAAGGGCCGGCACGAGCCCGGCCGCAAGGTCAGTCTGCACGTGGGTTGGGCGTGGCACGGCGGCCTGCGGCCGGTGTGCCGTTACTGAACGCAAAACAGGATGGCATCAAGGTTTCCCGCGTGCCGTCTTCGACGAGGGTTGCCCGCCTACGATGGAGCATGTGTCATGGCCTCGCGTGACGATGAGCGTTTGCGCATCAAGCCGGGGGCGCCCAAACGCCCGGATGGATCGCAAAGCGGCCAGCGCACACAGCGCTTTGTCTCGCAGGTCCTGAAGCAGGTCTCGAAGGCGGGTGCGAAGACCTCGTGGGGGCGTGGTGCGCATCACGCATCGACCTTCGGACGGGGACGCGTGGCCGCCGGGTTGGCGGGCAGCAGGCTTGGAGCCGACGCGCGTCGCGTGGTCATCAAGTCCCGTTATGTAGTGCTGAAGAAGGCTGGCGCCCATTCCGTGTCCACGCACCTGCGCTACATCGAGCGCGATGGCGTGACGCGTGATGGAGAGCGAGGACAGGCCTACGGCCCCGAGACCGACACGGCCGACCTCAAGAGCTTCGAGGAACGCGGCAAGGGCGACCGCCACCAGTTCCGTTTCATCGTCTCGGTGGAGGATACCGGAGAGCTGGAAGACCTGCGCGCTTACACGCGCGAGTTCATGCAGCGCATGGCCACCGATCTGGAAACCCGGCTGGACTGGGTGGCCGTCGATCACTGGGATACGGACAACCCGCATATGCACATCGTGCTGCGCGGGCGTGCAGCCAATGGTCAGGATCTGGTGATCGCGCCGGACTACATGGCGCACGGCATGCGCACACGCGCCAGCGAACTGGCGACCGAATGGTTGGGGCCACGCAGCGAACTGGAAATCCGGCAGGGGCTGATGCGGGAGGTTGAAGAGGCGCGGCTGACGAGCCTGGATCGGGATCTGTTGCGGCAGGCCAGGCTGGACAGGGTGGACCTGGCCCAGCAACCCAACGACCGACCGCGCCAGACCCTCCTTCGTGCCCGGCTGCAGCGGCTGGAAGCGATGGAGCTGGCCGAACGCATCGATGCGAACCACTGGCAGCTATCCCCGAACATGCAACAGACATTGACCACCATGGGCGAGCGCGGCGACATCCTGCGCACGATGCACAAGGCCTTGCGGGGGCAGCAGCGGGAGTGTGTACTGGAAGCTGAACCAACAAGACCTGTCATCGGCCGCATCGCCGCCAAAGGCCTGGCTGACGAGCTTAATGATCGGGGCTATCTGGTGGTTGATGGCATAGATGGCCGCGCACACTATGCTCGCCTGCCGGTCGGCGCCGACCTGGCAGCACTGCCGGTGGGTGGCATCGTGGAAACGAAATCTGCCGGACGAGAACGATCAGTCGATCGCAATATCGTGGGCCTCGTGCGAGACGGTCTTTACCGCAGCGTTGACCATCTTGTGCAGCTTCGACAGCAAGGCGTCGCAGACCCACAAGCCGGGGTCGATGCCCATGTGCGCCGACTCGAAGCACTGCGCCGCTCCGGGCTCGTGGAGCGCGTGGTCGATGGCGTTTGGCGCGTACCGCCTGACTTCCTGTCACGCACTCAAACGCACGATGCGCAGCGCGCCGCGGATGGCATCATCGAATTGCGCTCGCACCTGTCTATCGAACAGCAAGTGCGCGCCCAGGGCGCAACATGGCTGGATCATCAAATGGTGAGTGACACCCGGAATCTGTCGCCGCAGGGCTTCGGTGCGCAGGTGCGTGGTGCGTTGCAGGACCGGAGGGATTTCCTTGTCGAGCAGGGCCTGGCCAAACGGCGCGGCTCGCGCGTGGTTTTAGCGCGCAACCTGTTAGCCACCTTGCGCGACCGGGAATTGGCTGAGGTGGGCAAGGTGATCCAGCACCAGACCGGGCTACTCCATCGCCCGCTGCGCGAAGGCGAGCGCGCAAACGGCATCTACCGCCGCTCAGTCCAGCTCGCCAGCGGTCGCTTCGCGATGCTGGATGACGGCATGGGTTTCAGCCTGGTGCCTTGGCGGCCAGTGGTGGAACAGCGGCTGGGGCAGCAGGTATCGGCCATCATGCGGGGCTCATCGGTTACGTGGGGGCTGGGGCGGCAGCGTGGACGGTAGACGTAGGCTAGTATGGAAACGGTGGTTGCTGTTTCCAGCAAAGCAGGTGCAGCCACCCCTTGCGGCTGGCAACGCTCCGCAACGTACGCGTTGCCAATGAATGCATTCACAGAAATTGGGCATTGCCAGCAGACTGCATATTCACAATAATCCGTACCGGACTTTTACAAACTCACCCAAGGGAGCTTTAAACATGAACAGAAAAGAACTCATCGAGGCACTGGCCGCCAAGACCGAATCCACCAAAGCGGATGCTGAGCGTAACGTCGGCGCACTGATAGACATCATCTCGGGCACACTGAAAAAGGGCGACTCCCTCTCGCTGGTTGGTTTTGGGACATTTGAAGTGCGCAAACGCGCCGCACGCACCGGCCGCAACCCCAAGACGGGTGAAGCGCTGAAGATCAAAGCTGCCAAGGTCCCAGCATTCAAGGCGGGCGCAACCCTGAAGGCTACGGTAAACGGCACCAAGAAGAAGTAAGTAAATATTACGCTTCCCATATCGATGGTAAGCGAGTCGGGTACTGCCTCCACGCGGTAGTGCCCGGCTGGGTATCCAGTCCAATAATCGATTAGGACAGTCTTATTTGCCGATCAGTTTTACAGGTCGCTCAGTAACAGCGGATCGTAATCCTCGTCCACGTTGTTTTGGTTCCACAAGCCAGACAGATGAAACCTATCGCAATGACGGCAAGTCGGCCAAAGAAGCCATAAGGACAAAGTAGATAACGCGTATGGTTTATGGCACTAAACTGGCATTCGGTAAGCGCTACGTCGAGAAGGCAGCCAGGCAGTGGCCTGACGTCAGGTTCTGACCGACCTTCGCTTTTATGACTTGCGGCACGAAGCCACTTCGCGGCTGGCCTCGATCTTCCCCATGCACGAACTGACGAAGACATGGGCCATAAAGGCCCCCGGATGTTCATGCGCTACTACCATCCGCGTGCCGAGGACTTGTCGAAGCGTTTGGCATAGGCTCAAGCCAAGGCGACGACAGTACTTGCAGCTTCGGGAACCGTATGCACTTCTCTAAGCTCGACTTGGCGATGCGCGGCTTCTTGCTGAATCTCAACGACATTGGATTTCAGTCGATCCCGTTGCTTGTCGCTCAATGTAATATCTTCTTCTTCTGGAGTACCGAATACGAGTGCGGCAACCAAAGCAGGATTCCGCTCCTTTGCCAGGGCCAGTTTCCACATCTTTGCCCGAGCATCTTCCATTCCTTGATTCTGTTGTGAAGGCCGCAACAAGCCAAACTGAGCCGCCAGGCGATTGGTTAGCACAGCAAATCGGACTGGTACGCCACCATCAACCAAGATGGCCTCACGATTGAAATACATGCTTAGCTCTGGGCGAAGCATTTGTATGGCCTCCTTGACCCTGGTGGTCCACTGCTGATTGACTTCCCTCTCTGGCGTCGGAAGGTCATCACTGGTCGGTAGCGGCTCATCGGCAATTGCGCTGAGGCTGCAATTCATCAACACGATCTGCCGCAGCAGATCGTTTTCATTGCTCGCCCATGTTGCACGCAGTGCAGTCAATGAGAAATTGCTGAGAGGAACTGACGCAAGCGCAGCTTCTAGCCCATGACTATTTGCGACTGAGGACAGCGCTTCGATCACACCCTGTACCATATGAAGAACACCATCGCCAGCCGCACCATACATGCATCGCAGCACGTCTTCCCGGACAAGAGGCTTCGCAACGAATCGACCGTCATACTCACACAGAGCTGCGACATTAATGCGCTCTCCCGATCCTGGTACAGGTTCCCAACCAACAACGCTATAACGGGCGTTGCTATCGACAAACGCTGAAAGAGTGATCATGGCTGCTGCCTCGCGAACATGGGGGTCATCGCGTTTGCAGTACTACTCGCAAGTGACCCCAGATTGCCCTGGGCGAGGGATGTAAACGCGGAACAATGCTGCCCGATAGCCGATGGGGCCGATGCAAACTCGGCCGCAATCATTTTCCACACTGTTAAACCTACGCTGAGCAATGCTTGATGTGCAAGCGCAGCACTAGTGCTTGCACTTTGGACGCCTGCGACCAACTGAGGCTGAAATTGATTTGTCGCAAATAGCGCCAGTCTGTTCAGGTGCATCGGTTGGATCCCCAAGGCTCGCTCATGATCGATGATCGTGAACTGAACACCGTTCCAAAGAATGTTGCCAGGGTTTCGGTCGCCGTTGGCTACCAACTCGTCAAAGGAAATTGCCTGCCCGACCTGTGACCACGCCGAAAGAATGCATGCAAGGGCCTGCATTTGCAGAGCATCGGCGTTTGTTCCGATCCGTAGTCTGCTAGATAAGCTGGGATATCCAACTTCGCGGGCACCGAACCAAAGGGTGTTATCACGCGGGTCAGTGACCACAACTGGTATCAAGGTAGGAAGGCCTAAGGCATCGCCAAGCAAGGCACACAAGCATTCTGCGGCAATTTCACGATCCCCGGCACGCTTGACTACACACCTCTGTGAAAGGCCTGCGATGACCACGATTGCATAGCTCGCGCCAGTTATTCCCTCACCCACGGGTGCAAACGTGCTTGGAATCAAGATACCTTGTTCGATCTTCACCGGAGCCTCCTGAAGTGCGTTCCACATAACCTTGCCAAAGCGAGCACGTGCATCAGCTCACCAGTTCCTCAAGCGTGCTCACCACCCTGAACTGCACCTGCTCGAAGTTCTTAAAGTGCCGTTTACCGCACTCGATGCGCAGGTCCTCAATCGGTCGTAGCAGGTCGAGCTGCACGTGATCGCCGTTCCCGGTCTTCTTCGTTTCGGCTACAAAGTAGAGTGTCGTGTCGTTGCGGTAGGCCACTGCCCAATCGGGGTTATATGGCCCGACCGGCGTTTCGATCTGAAACCAGCGCGGAAGCTTAATGTAGAACAGCACGTCCGCGTTGTCCTCACACGCTTGCGCAAAGGCATGCTCAGGCCCTGAATTGGAGTCGATGACGATGTGCGAGAACAGTGTCTTTTCCTGCTTCTCGACGGCACGGACGTTGGATGCGAACACATCCATCAGGTCGTCGCGCTCGAATCGACGCATCTCGTAGACTGCATCGTCCAGCTTCACGTATTTCACGCCGCTGCCCTCCGAGCCGTCGCCGTAGACCAGGAACTCGCGCTTTACAGCGTTGACCAGTTCTTGAGCGTGGTCGATGAAGGCCTGGGGGTTGTTCACCGCATCATTCAGGCGCCCAGATTCAAGCAGGATGCGCGCCACGGTGGACTTCGCCAGCCCCGTCTTGGCCTGCACCTGGCCGACAAAATCCGGCATCACGTACTTGGCTTCCACGGTCTGCGTGCGATATCCGGTCTGCTTGCCGACCACGCCGTCCGTACCGATGGCAATCTCCGCTCGGGTCAGCGCCACCTTGGGACGTTCGATGGCGGGCATTTTCGACTTGATGCGGCTGGCGGCCTTGGTAATCAGCTCGCTGGTCTGGTACGCCACGCTGTAGCGGGTGCGCGCCCGTATCCGCTTCCACAGCTCGAGGAACTGCGGATCGGTATCAAAGCCTTTCCTCAAGCGCACTGTCACCTTGTCGCGCTCGTTTTGCACCATCTCGCGCTTGAATCGCACGCCCGCCTCGACCATCTCGGTCTGCAACTGGTTGGCGAAGTCCTCGTAGCTCTCGTTGGCGATCACGGTCAGCCGGTTAATGGCGGGGTCGCGCACACGCTCGCCGTCCTGGTTCACGGCCAGTCGCAGGCCGCGTCCGATTTCCTGCCGCTTTTTGATCTCCGAGCTGGATTCGGCCAGTGTGCAAATCTGGAACACGTTAGGATTGTCCCAACCCTCGCGCAGTGCGGAATGGCTAAAGATGAAGGCCAGTGGCTCATCCAGCCCCAGCAAGCGCTCCTTGTCGCGCATGATGAGTTCAAAGGCGCTTGCTTCAGCGTCTGCGTTGGTCTTGCCAGTCAACGTCTCGAAGGGTGACACAGCCCGCTTGTCTTGGGAGAAATAGCCGTCGTGTACCGCCGTAGCGTCGGCGATCAACAGGTCTGCGAATTCTTCCTTGGCCTGGTACTGCGCGTATATTTCCTCGAACCACTCCGCGAATTTGCCCTTGGCCGTGGTGCCTTCCTCTGCATACACCCGGTAGTTCGCCACCCGGTCGATAAAGAAGACCGAGAGTACCTTGATGCCCATAGGATGCAGCTTCTTCGCCTTCTCGAAATGGCGGCGCACAGTGGCCTCGATCTGCAAACGCAGGATCGCGTCGGTCAGCGCGCCATGCGGACGACCTGCGGCCACGCGCACGTCGTTGGCAAAGGTGACAAAGCCCTCGCCCGCATCGATCTCGTTGACGATGAAACCGTTGCGGTAGATTTCCCGTTGATTGGACAGCGCATAGAGGTCGTCGCCATTCTTCACGCTCACCGATTTCTTGGCGGGGCCACTGGCTTGGTTGACCCAGATAGCCAGCTTCGCCGACACGCTGCGCTTGCCCGCCTTGAAGCCCTCGACCGCGATAAAGGCCTGGTTGGCATCTTTCAGCTCGATCACCGAATCGACGCCGATCTGCTTGACCAGCCCCAGTTCATAAGCACGCACCGGGTCGAGCGAGTAAATCAGATTGTAGGCGTTGCGGTGCGTGGCCGAATAGCGCAGCGTGCACAGCGGGTTAAGCCGCGCGATGGCCTGCTTGCGAATGTCGGTTTCCAGATTCTGCGGCTCGTCTAGGATCACGACGGGGTGCGCTGCCTGAATGAACTCGATGGGCTTCACTCCCGTCTCGCGTACCTGGTTGATGACGTTGCCCTTGGTCTTCTTCTTGGTCTTGCCACCCGCCGTGTCATCGCTGGCCTCTGTCGAATCCTTGGCGAAAGCATCGATATTGATGACCAGAATCTGAATGGCGTCAGACAGGGCAAAATTGCGAAGCTCATTCACGTTGCCAGAGCTGTACACCATGAACTTGACCGGCTCATAGTCGTACAGCGTCTGGAAGTGCTCGCGGGTGATTTTCAGGCTGGAAAGCACACCCTCGCGGATCGCCACCGACGGCACCACGATCACAAACTTTTTGAAGCCATAGGTCTTGGACAACTCGTGAATTGTGCGCAGGTAGACGTAGGTCTTGCCGGTGCCTGTTTCCATCTCCACCGTGAAGTTGGGGAAGCTGGCCACGGACGTGCCGTCATCCAGCATCATCGTTGCCAAGGCATCCGATGGATCGATACTGTGCGCTTCCTGCACCACGTGCAGGTTGGCAAGCCATTGCTCATCGTCGATCACGCGCCGGTTGGCAATGCCCGTTTCGGTGAGGGCCAGGCTCGAAAGTGTGTCGTCCCTGGTCACGGCTGATTGTGAAGCGTCCGGCTGCCCCTCGAACAGAGCCACCACCGCGCGGATCGCTTCGAGTTGGTAATCTTGGTGAGGGTCGAATTGAAGTTTCATCAAACGGTCCCTCCCAAGGCCCGCAAACCCTCTAACCAACCGCGAAAATGTGGACATTCTCGTTCCATGGCCGCCAACGTGACCCGTTCAGCGGCGAGCGGTCCGTGCCGAGTCTTCTTGTAGCTGGGTTGAAGCAACAGCTCCAGCCGCCGCGACGGTTTGGTTTCATAGCTGTTGTTGATGTGTTCAGGTGTCTGAAAATCCGCGCGCACCGCTGCAAGACTTGTCTCACGGGCGTGCCAGCCGGGCTCAGTACGTGCCAGCGCCGCGGTGTCGGAAAACAACAATCCTTCAAACTCATAGGGCTGAATGTGGGGGATAAACCGCTCAGGCATACAGCCTACGTAGCTCACCAGCGCGGCATGCAGCGCCATGTTCAGGTGGCGAACGCGATCGTCCAAGTCAGGTTTCGTGCTGGCCTCCTCGTAACCTGGAAATGAGGTGTTCAGCCCATACAGGTCAATCAAAGTGGACAGCACCACATTCGGGCTTTGTCGCAAAGTGTTTCGGGCATTGAACTTCAATCGGTCGAAGTTTAACGCGCCGCCGCGCGCCTCTTGGGACGTCTTAAGCATCTGCGGTTTAATGTACACCTGCAAATGGTGCAACGCCGGGGCTACAACTCGCTTGATAAACTGCTCTTCAGTGGGGCCTTCGGCAAAAACCACAACTTCCACCATTCAGGGCCTCCCGCCCAACACATTGCGCTTCCAGAGCTCTCCCATGGAGTACTCGTCCAGCCACCCCGAAAGCTCGTCTTGTGTGAAGCGCCGGAAGGTCGACGCACCATCCACCTGATCGACGACGATCACGTCATCAGGTGTGAGTTCATTAAGTAACTCAACAGACTGTGTTGACACGATTAGCTGCCGCCTTTCTGCGACTTGCTTGAACATGTCTGCCAGTACCGTAATGGCATAGGGATGCAAACCCAACTCGGGTTCATCGATCAACACTGTTTCAGGTAACTTGTACCAAGGCTGAAGCAGCAAAGTCGTCAGACATATGAACCGCAAAGTGCCATCAGACAGCATGTGCGCTTTGAAAGGCGTATCGGGGTTGCCTTTTTGCAGCCATTCAAGTTCGATACTCTCTGAGTCACCTTCACGGTGTACGAAGTCGTCGAAAAATGGCGCTACCAATCGTATGGTGTTGACGATGTTCAGATACTCGGGCTCATGCATTTCCTTGAGCAAGCGGAGATAAGCCGCCAAATTGGCGGCGTCCGGCTTCAAGCGCAGGTTGTCGTTGGTGGCGTGTTTTTGCTTGACCTTGGCGCGCTCGCTGGTGTCGTGGAAATGGTAGACCCGCCAATTGGTAACGGAAGATCGAACGTAAGGCGAGTAGTTATCGGTCGCGGTCTTTAGCTTGGACTCCTCATGGCCTGAACCGAGTGAAGCGCTGTAAGAGCCCGGGTACATCGTGCCGCCGAACCAGCTTCGTTCGTTCTCAAACACCAGTCGGTTATCTGAAGTCGGTACCAAGTCAAATTTGTAGCCGTTTTGCGCAAAATAAAACTCCGCGTGCAATCGCTCGGTCTGACTGCGCCCGCCATGCAGCAAAGCATCCGGCCCGCCTTGTGTCTGTACATAAAGCTGAAAACGCTCATTAACGATCTCACCCAGGAGCCGGAACAAGCCGATGAAGTTGCTCTTGCCCGCGCCGTTGGCGCCAATGAGCACGTTCAGGTCGTTCAGAGGAAAATCCCGCAACTCGCGGATGGATTTGTACCCTGTCACAGTGAGAGAACGAACACTAGACATGGCGCGGCCTCATAGACAGGTGAACCGAATGCCCGCATCGCGACACTGCAAGTCCAGATTGGTCTTGAGCATGTCCGAGTCGTTGAACACGCTGTCGATGGCGATGATCTCGCGCGGCTTCATGTCCACCAGCGGCATGATCATGGCCTCGTTGAAGGACTCCAGCACGAACAGCATCTTGCGGTCGTGGACGGCGAACACCTTGCCCCCCGCCACCTCTAGCGGCTCGATGGGCGTGGTGAGTTCCTGCCCGAACTTCAGCAGCAACTCGTACAGAATGTGCTCGACTTCAGCACCTTCCTTCTCGGACTTGGCGAACATCTGCATCTGCTCGGCCAGTTGCTCGGCCGTGTCGATGCCGTCGCCGCGCCATTGTTTGAAGTTAGAAGGTGTCAGTAGAAAAGACTTGAAACCAAGATCATCAGAGATCGGAGATGCCAAATCGTATGCTGCCTTGAGTTGCTCAATGACACGCACGATGCGATCCCTACTCAATGCTGCAATGGTTTGATAACCAGCCTTGAATGCTGCGCTTTTCTCCTCACACGGCTCAGTAATCTGAACGGCCAATACGCGCCGACTCCCTCCTTCTCTTGCATTCAAAGTGAGAACTGCTTCTACGGTGCTTGCAGAACCAGCAAAGAAATCCACCACCAAGCCGTTGTCGTCGTCACCCATGCAATAGCGAATGAGCCGCGCCAAGACTTCGTGGTCCTTAGGGTTATTGAAAAGCTTCCCTCCCATCAGTTTTCGCAAATACTTCACGGAGACTTGGGATTGCTTGTAAAGAACACTTCCGAGAACCTGAAGGCCAATCTCGTCGTCGGAAATCTCCTCGTCATCGAAGTCGGTATCTTGTTCATCGGAAAGCTCATCGGGAATAGGAATAAGGTGAGCTTTCCGGAATGGCGGTTCCTCGTGATCGTCACGATACTCAACCAGCCCCAGTTTAATCTGGCGCTGCATCTCTTCCGAAGTTGAATAAATCCATCCACGTTCGGGCACCTTGCAAGGCTTTTTCGTTACGGGGTGCAGAACGTCATATCGTGGCCCACCGCCGCCTGGCCAGGAAATGTCTCGGTCGCGCCATGGCCCCCACTTATCCACCCATTTGTGACGGCTCAGTTTTTTTGACGGATGTGTATCAGGGAGCGACTTGTACCATTCACGCAGTGCCTGCTGTTGCGCTTCATAGTTGCTGTCTCCGCACTTGGCCTTTAGTTCACGCCACTTCTCAACGATCTCTTTGGCCCCCGGTTTGGGTTCGCGCCAAATCGTCTTGTTCACCTTCAGCCTCGTCATGCTGCGTGCATAAATCAGCAGATACTCGTGACCGACAGAAACGAGCTTGGCGTCGTTCTTCCGCCCCTTTTCCCAAACCATCTGGGCAATCAGGTTCTCGGGGCCGAACACCTCATCCATGAGCAATTTAAGATTAGCCACCTCGTTGTCGTCGATGGACACCAAGATCACCCCATCCTCGCGCAACAGATTGCGAGCGATGTACAAACGCGGAAGCATCATCGAGAGCCAGTTACTGTGGTAGTGACCGCTCTCCTTGCTATTCTTGCGGAAGAAGCCTTCCCGCATCAGGGTGCCGTCGTCGGCCAGGTCGTTTAAGCGCTTGAGGTAGTCTTCCTTGCTTTCCTGAAAGCGGTCGGGGTAGATGAAGCTGTCGGAACCGGTGTTGTAAGGTGGGTCGATGTAGATCAGTTTGACCTTGCCAAAGTAAGCCTTTTGCAAGACTTTTAGCACTTCCAGGTTCTCGCCTTCGATGAACACATGCTGGGCCTGGTCGAAGTTCATCGACTTGTCGCGCTCGGGCCTGAGCGTCGCAATGGACGGCGTTTGCAGCACCTTGTAGGCGTCACTCTTGCCTGCCCAGGTCAACGCATAGCGCTCGCCGCCTTCGATGACAGCGGCCTCGCCCAGAGCACGCTTGAGCGCGGCCAGGTCGAGCGTTCCTTCGGAAAATGCCTCGGGGATCAGCGCGGCCAGTTGCGCGCGGCGCTCGTCGGCAGGGTTGGGTGACGCGGCCAAATTGGTATCGTTTTGCGGGTCGCTCATGTTCTGTCCTGTGTCTTCTCGGCAATCTGCGCTGCAATCCAGCGATCCAGCTCGGTACGGCGGAACCGCCAGGTGCCGCCCAGCTTGAAGCCCGGTATCTGGCCCTGCTGAGCCAGCCGGTAAACGGTTTTCTTGCCTGCTTTCAAGTAGGCGGCCACTTCGTCAAGCGTGAGAATTTCGCCATCGGCTTCGTTCATGTCAGGCAGCTCGGTTGGTATCGCGTGGCGGAATGTTCCCAAGTTTGGCCAATTTTGCCACATTCTGATGGATGGCATACGGCCTTGCGCCAGGAACACACTCAGTCCAGTCACTCTTGGCGCCGATTTGATGCTGCGGATCGGTATTTTGAAGCATCAACTGACACGCAACTCACGTTTGCCATTCAGGATTTGCAGCGCATAGAGTGGGCATTATTCGACCTCGTTGAGCCGAATCCTGTTCACGAGCATCTTGTACGAGTTCGTCGAGCAACCAAGGCATCAGAGGATACCGACGAGTGCCCGTTGAATAGCGCATAGCAGTCGGATTGAACTTACTCATCCACCGGCAGCAAAGGCCGAAACTGAACTCCCGCATCTCGACGGTAGTGGCGGTTGATCTAATGCTCCCAAAAGCCACCTCTGGAAACTGAAATAGCGTGCCAAGCCACGTGAACCGGACCGTTTCACAAAACTAAAATCTGTCAATACAACTTTAGTTTAAGGTACGTTTTGGTCATGCAGCGACAAACAATTACGCACATGATCGTCACGCCATTCACTTACCTTGCCAATTTAACAATCGGATGGGAAACCACAGCCGCTGGCGCACGGCCCGTGCAAAATCTCAATCAAAGGCCGCGTCAAAGGCGAAGTCCCGCCTTATAGCCGCGCTTGGTTGCAAGTCGTCCGTTCGAGCCGACGGACGAGCGGCACTGAACATGACAGCAACATCATCGTTGCACTCCCCTCTTGGCTGACTTACGCCGGAGCAGGTTTTCTCCTGCGCGCGGTGCTCTCAAACTTGTGATGTCAAAAGCGGTGCTGGATCGGCGCCGCCCGAACCTTGACGACAGGCCGATCCTGATTCGCGGGTGCCGCGCTGACGGCACGTCGAGGGACTGGATCGAGTAATCCACAGGAGGGGTGGGCATGGTGCCAACCGGCGTGCTGACTGGCCAGATCAGGATGGTGTTTACCATCGTATTACTGGGGCTATGGAGTGCCACCCAGTGGACGGCAGCTGCACTGGGATACCAGATGCGACTCGGCACGCCGTGGTTCGACCTGCTCGGTATGCCGGTCTATCACCCGTGGAAGCTGTTCGAGTGGTGGTACTTTTTCGATGCCTATGCGCCCGACATTTTCCTGCGCGGCGGTGCCATCGCGGCATGCAGCGGCTTCGCTGGTGCCCTCGTCGCCATTGCGATGTCGGTGTGGCGCGCACGGCAGTCCAGGCTGGTCACGACCTACGGTTCGGCACGCTGGGCACTACCCGCTGAAATCCGTAGTTCCGGGCTGACTGGCTCGTCTGGCGTGTTCCTCGGCCGCAAGGACGGAGACTACCTGCGCCACGAAGGCCCCGAGCATGTAATGGCCTTCGCGCCGACCCGCTCCGGCAAGGGTGTCGGTCTGGTCATCCCCACCCTGCTCTCCTGGCCCGGCTCCGCCGTCATCCACGACATCAAGGGCGAGAACTGGAATTTTACCGCCGGTTGGCGTTCGCGCTTCTCGCACTGCCTGCTGTTCAACCCGACCGATGCGCGCTCGGCTGCCTACAACCCGCTTCTCGAAGTGCGGCGCGGCATGCATGAAGTACGCGACGTGCAGAACATCGCCGACATCCTGGTCGATCCCGAAGGCGCGCTGGAGCGCCGCAACCATTGGGAGAAGACCTCGCATGCCTTGCTGGTCGGTGCGATCCTGCACGTGCTCTACGCCAGTGACGACAAAACATTGCGCGGCGTCGCCAACTTTCTGTCCGATCCGGCCTGTCCCTTCGAGGTCACGCTGCACCGGATGATGACGACGCACCATCTCGGCGATGCACCGCACCCGGTTGTCGCGTCTGCCGCACGCGAGGTGCTCAACAAGAGCGACAACGAGCGCTCGGGTGTGCTGTCCACCGCGATGAGTTTCCTCGGCCTGTACCGCGATCCCACGGTGGCCGAAGTGACTTCGCGCTGCGACTGGCGTATCGCCGATCTGATCGATGCCGATCATCCGGTGTCGCTATACCTGGTGGTGCCACCCTCCGACATCAGCCGCACCAAGCCGCTGATCCGGCTGATCCTCAACCAGATCGGACGGCGCCTCACCGAATCGCTCGACGGCAGCGACGGCATCGCCCGCCGCCACAAGCTGCTGCTGATGCTGGACGAGTTTCCTGCGCTGGGACGGCTGGATTTCTTCGAGTCGGCGCTGGCCTTCATGGCGGGCTACGGGTTGCGTGCCTTCCTGATCGCGCAGTCGCTCAACCAGATCGACAAGGCCTACGGCCAGAACCATTCCATCCTCGACAACTGCCATGTGCGCATCACCTTCGCCACCAACGACGAACGCACTGCCAAGCGAATTTCAGAAGCCTTGGGCACTGCCACCGAACTGCGCGCACAGCGCAACTACGCGGGCCACCGGCTGGCACCGTGGCTCGGTCACCTGATGGTGTCGCGGCAGGAAACCGCACGACCGCTGCTCACGCCCGGCGAGGTGATGCAGTTGCCACCTGATGACGAGGTGGTGATGGTGTCCGGCCATCCCCCGATCAAGGCCCAGAAGATTCGCTACTACCTGGATGCGAATTTCAAGACACGCATTCAGGCGCCACCCCAACTTGTGCTGGGTCACTATGCCGATGGTCCGGCGCCACGGCCCCACGACTGGACCGGATTGGCCATTCCCGCTGCACCGATTCCAGGTCTGGTCTTCTCCGCGCACGGTGAGGCCATCGACGACGGCGGTCATCAGCAGCAGCCGGAACTGGCCGAAGTCATGTTCACGCCAGAGCCCGAGCACGCGGTGAATGAGCTTGGGCTGATCGATGACGACGACCTGGCGCTGCCCTTGCCCACCCAACTCGATCCGCGCCTGCAACGTACGGCGCGGCTGGCTGCGCTGGACCCTGACGACGGGATCGCGCTGTGAGCCGCACTCGCCTGAACCTCTTCATCGAACCCGAGCACGCCAAGCGGCTCGACGAGCTGTCGACCATGAAGGGCTTGTCCAAGTCCTCGATCGTCGCCGCCGCTCTGGCCTCGTTCCTGTCGCCCGATTCCGGTGACCAGCGCGAAGCGGCCATCGCCAAACGGCTGGATCGCTTGTCTCGCCAGCTCGACAAACTGGAACGCGACCAGAACATCCTGATCGAGACGCTGGCGCTATACGTACGCTACTTCCTCACCGTCAGCACGCCGGTGCCGGAAGCGCATCAGGAAGCGGCACGCGCTCAGGGCCGGGCGCGCTTCGAGCAGTTCATCGAACAGCTCAGCCGGCATCTGCTGCGCGGGCGCAGCCTGGTCAAGGATGTGGTCGAGGAAATCCAGCCTGATCAGAGCCCATTCTTCGGCCAGCAACAAAACGTTCGCGCTGCTACGCCTGACGACGAATCAGGAGTAGTCCCGTCATGAACAGCGCACTGCGCGATCAAGACGTGTCGGCCTCGCTGGCGCTGGAGCGTCGTGTGCGCATGCTGCGCACGGCGATGGGGCCGGACATCGCCAAGGCTTTGGACGACCCCGACGTGGTGGAGGTCATGCTGAACCCGGACGGTTTGCTGTGGGTGGATCGGCTGGGCAGCGGTCGCGAACCGCTGGGTATCCGCCTCACCCCCACCGATGGCGAACGCATCATCCGCCTGGTCGCAGCACATGTATGTGCCGAGGTGCATGCGGGCAAGCCGCTGCTGTCCGCCGAGTTGCCGGAGACAGGCGAACGTTTCGAAGGTGCGCTGCCACCGGTGACGCCGGGGCCTGTCTTCGCGATGCGCAAGCGTGCGGTCGGCCTGATCCGGCTCGACGCCTACGTGACCGATGGCGTCTTGACCGAAGTTCAGGCTGCATTCCTGCGTAACGCGGTGCGCGAACGCCAGAACATCCTGATCGCGGGTGGCACCAGCACCGGCAAGACCACGCTGGCCAATGCCCTGCTCGACGAGATCGCCGCCACCGGTGACCGCGTGATCGTGCTGGAGGATACGGTGGAACTGCAATGCACGGCACGCGACCACGTCCCCCTGCGCACCCGCGCGGGTGTCGTGACCATGACCGAGCTGGTTCGCTCGACGCTGCGGCTGCGCCCGGACCGCATCGTCGTCGGTGAAGTGCGCGGCGCCGAAGCGCTGGACCTGCTCAAGGCCTGGGGCACCGGCCATCCAGGCGGCATCGCCACCGTCCATGCCGGTTCCGCTGCAGGCGCATTGCTGCGGCTGGAACAACTGATTCTCGAAGTCGCGGTGACGCCACCGCGCCCGCTGATCGCGGAAGCGGTCAACGTCATCGTCTACATCGCCGGTCGCGGCCATGCGCGCCGCGTGCAGGAAATCGCCTGTGTCACCGGCTTCGACAGCCACGGCTACCAGCTCAGTAGCGAGCTGATGCATTTCTTCCCATCCCTTTCCTCAACCACCGGAGAACCGTCATGACGACTTCACGTATTTCCGTAAAACCGGCCTTGCAGTTCGTAGCCCTCGCCGCATTGCTGCTGGTCATCGCCATTCCCGCGCACGCGGCGGGCTCGAACATGCCCTGGGAAGCGCCGCTGCAATCGGTGCTGGAGTCTATCCAGGGGCCGGTGGCCCGCATCATCGCGGTGATCGTCATCATCACGACCGGCCTTGCGCTGGCGTTTGGCGACACCTCGGGTGGCTTTCGCAAGCTGGTGCAGATCGTGTTCGGACTGTCGATCGCGTTCGCTGCGTCGTCGTTCTTTCTGACCTTCTTCAGTTTCAGCGGCGGAGCGGTACTGGCATGAATGCGCCAACCACTAATGCAGCTGGCTTCGCGAATGGTTTCGAGATTCCGCTGCATCGCTCGCTGACCGAACCGATTCTGCTGGGTGGCGCACCGCGCACCGTGGCGATTGCCAACGGCACGCTGGCCGCCGCCGTGGGGCTCGGGCTGCAACTCTGGCTGCCCGGCATTGCGCTGTGGATTGTTGGGCAGTCGCTGGCCGTGTGGGGCGCGCGACTGGATGCACAGTTCATGGCGGTCTTCGCGCGGCACATCAAGCACCGGCAGCTACTGGACGTGTGAGGACGATCCCATGATGCACCTCGCCGAATACCGCAAGCGCCCCGCCCTGCTGGCCGACTGGCTACCCTGGGCCGGACTGGTCGCGCCCGGCGTCGTGTTGAACAAGGACGGCTCCTTCCAACGTACGGCACGCTTTCGCGGGCCTGATCTGGACAGCGCAACGCAGGGTGAACTGGTCGCGACATCTGCGCGATTGAACAACGCACTGCGCCGGCTTGGGTCGGGCTGGGCTTTGTTCGTAGAAGCCGAACGGCGCAAAGCGGCGGACTATCCAAATTCTATGTTTCCCGAGCCGCTGTCCTGGCTGGTCGATGAAGAACGCCGCGCCGCTTTCGAGGAAGCCGATAGCCACTTCGAGAGTTCGTACCACCTGACGCTGCTGTACCTGCCGCCCGAGGAATCGACGGCCCGCGCCGCGAAGCTGCTGTACGAGAACAACAAGGTCGAAGGCGTGGATTGGCGCGAGCGGCTGGAGGGCTTCGTATCGGAGACCGAACGCGTCTTCGGTTTGCTTGAAGGGGTGATGCCGGAGATCGCCTGGCTCGATGATGGTCAGACCCTGACCTATCTGCATGGCTGCATATCCTCCCGTCGGCATCCGGTGGCCGTGCCCGAGGTGCCGATGCACCTTGATGCGCTGCTGGCCGATGAGCCATTGATAGGTGGCCTCGCACCCATGCTTGGCGCGCAACATCTGCGCGTGGTGTCGGTGCGTGGCTTCCCGACCTCGACCTGGCCGGGTCTGCTCGACGACCTCAATCGCCTGGGCTTTGCCTACCGCTGGAGCACACGCTTCCTGTGCCTTGACAAGGCCGAGTCCGAGCGCGAGTTGGGACGCTTGCGCCGCCAGTGGTTCGCCAAGCGCAAGAACATCGTGGCGCTGCTGCGCGAGACCATCTTTCAGCAGGAGAGTCCGCTGGTCGATTCCGATGCGTCGAACAAGGCGTCCGATGCCGACGCGGCTCTCCAGGAGTTGGGCAGCGATCAGGTTTCGTTCGGCTACGTCACCGCAACCGTGACGGTGCTCGATTCCGATGCGACCACTGCAGACGAAAGGTTGCGCGCCGTAGAGCGAACCATTCAGGGCCGTGGCTTCGTGACGATCCCCGAGACCTTGAATGCGGTCGATGCCTGGCTGTCGTCGATTCCGGGACACGCCTACGCCAACGTGCGCCAACCCATTGTCTCGACCTTGAATCTGGCCCACATGATGCCGGTCTCCGCGGTGTGGGCAGGGCAGGAGCGCAATGCACATCTTGATGGTCCGCCGCTGATCGTGACGCGCACCGATGGCGCGACGCCGTTCCGGCTGGTCACGCACATCGGCGACGTGGGCAACACCTTGGTGGTCGGCCCCATCGGCATGGGCAAATCGGTACTGCTCGCGACGCTGGCATTACAGTTCCGCCGCTATGCCGGCTCGCGCATCTTCGCCTTCGACATGGGGCGTTCGATTCGCGCCACCGTGCTCGGGCTCGGCGGCGAGCACTACGACCTGGGCGCAGAGGGTGCCATGGCTTTCCAGCCGCTGGCCCGCATCGACCAGGACAGTTACCGGGCGTGGGCGGCCGAGTGGGTCCAAGGCCTTTTGCTTCACGAAGGCGTGGTTGTCGGGCCGACCGAGAAGGAGTCCGTATGGTCGGCGCTGAACAGTCTCGCCAGCGCGCCGCTCGATCAGCGCACCCTGACCGGACTGTCGGTACTGCTGCAATCGAACACACTGCGCCAGGCCCTGCAACCCTATGTGCTGGGCGGCGCACACGGCAAGCTGCTCGATGCCGACCATGACCGGCTCGGTTTCGCCGACGTGCAAGCGTTCGAGATGGAAGAGCTGATGCACAGCAAGGCGGCGGCGCTGGCGGTATTGCGTTACCTGTTCGCGCGCTTCGAAGAACGCCTTGATGGTGCCCCGACATTGTTGATCCTCGATGAGGCCTGGCTGTTCCTCGACGACCCGGTGTTCGCCGCGCGCATCCGACAATGGTTGAAGACGCTGCGCAAGAAGAACGTGTCGGTGATCTTCGCCACGCAATCGCTGGCGGACATCAAGGATTCCAGCATTGCACCAGCCATCATCGAGAGCTGCGTGAACCGTATCTTCCTGCCCAATCCGCAGGCGACCGAGCCGCAGATTCGCGTCATCTACGAAGGCTTCGGTATCAATGCGCGGCAGATCGAGATCGTGGCGCAGGCACAGCCCAAGCGCGATTACTACTACCAGTCACGGCTCGGCAATCGGGTCTTCGATCTGGGACTCGGGCCGGTGACGCTGGCGTTTGCTGGCGCAGCCAAGCCCGAAGACCAACGCGCCATCGACGCCGTTTCCGCGTCGGTTCCGCCGGCGGATTTCGCAGCCGCCTGGCTGCGTCATCGCGGCCTCGACTGGGCCGCCGACCTGATCCCCTCTTATCCGTCGTTCCCCTTCACCACCCAGGAGAAGCTCCCATGAAAAAAAACCTGCTTGCCATCGCCGCCGCCATTCTCATGACCGTGATTCCCGCTGCGCAGGCGCAATGGGTGGTGATCGACCCCACCAATCTCGTGCAGAACATCCTGACCGCCGCCCGTGCTCTGCAGCAGATCAACAACCAGATCCAGCAACTGCAGAACGAAGCGCAGATGCTGACCAACCAGGCGAAGAACCTGACCAGTCTCCCCTTCAGCGCGCTCAATCAACTGCAATCTGCGCTGTCCGCGACGAACCAGCTGCTGCAGCAGGCGCAGGGGCTGTCATTGAACCTGACGCAGATGGAGACCCAGTTCGCGCAGCTCTATCCCGCTGCCTACACCGCCTCGACCCCGGCAAACCAGATGGCGCTCGACGCCAGCCAGCGTTGGCAGAACTCATTGGAGGCTCTGCGCACCGCGGCCAAGGTGCAGTCGCAGTCGGTGCAGAATTTCGCTTCCGACGAGCAGACCTTGAGCGACCTCGTAAACAACAGCCAGTCGGCGGTGGGCGCCTTGCAGGCCACCCAGGCAACGAACCAGTTGCTCGCCTTGCAGGCCCGGCAGGCGATCCAGGCGCAGCAGCTCCAGGTCACGCAAGACCGCGCCGTCGCCCTCGAACAGGCGCGTCAGGTCGCGGTGCATGCGCGTGCCGCCGAGGTGCGCAACCGCTTCCATGGCACCGGCACAGCGTATACGCCATCTTCCATCAACTTCTACGGCAACTGAGGAACCCATATGAAAACCTTCCTGACCACCCTCGCCTGCACCCTGCTACTCGCCGCATGCAACAAGCCGGCACCCACCGACACCGTTGAATCGCTGCTGGCGAACCCTGCGCGCCTGAAGGAAGTCCGCGCGCAGTGCAAGGCCGACCACGACAAGGCGGGCGACGCCCTGTGCAACAGGGCGAGTGAGGCCACGCGGCGGCGCTTCATGGGCAGCGGCACGCCGTACACGCCCGCGCCACCGGCTGCACCCGCTTCTGCACCGAAAGACTGAACCATGAACGACCTGTCGGTCATCGACCACTTCCTCGATGTCTTCTCGCACTACATCGACTCGGGTTTCGGCCTGCTGCATGGCGAGGTGGCGTTCCTCACCGCGACGCTGGTGGTGATCGACATGACGCTGGCTGGTTTGTTCTGGGCGATGGGCGGCGAAGAGGTAATCGGCAAGCTGATCAAGAAGACGCTCTATGTCGGCGCCTTCGCGTTCATCATCGGCAACTTCAACAATCTGGCCGGCATCCTGTTCAATTCGTTTGCCGGACTCGGGCTGGTGGCGTCGGGTTCCACGCTGACGCAAGCCCAGTTTCTGCAACCGGGCCATCTGGCCAAGGTCGGCGTCGATGCGGCGCAACCGATCATGGCGCAGATCAGCGACCTGACCGGCTTCCCCGAGGTGTTCGCGAACCTCGATGTCATCTCGGTGCTGTTTCTCGCCTGGCTGGTGGTGATCGTGAGCTTCTTCGTGCTCGCGGTGCAGCTCTTCGTCACGCTGATCGAATTCAAGCTGACCACACTCGCAGGCTTCGTGCTGGTGCCCTTCGCGCTTTGGAACAAAACCGCATTCCTCGCCGAGCGGGTGCTGGGCAACGTGGTGTCGTCGGGCATCAAGGTGCTGGTGCTGGCGGTGATCGTCGGCATCGGCACGGGACTGTTTGCACAGTTCCAGGTGCCGCCCGGTACCGAGCCCTCTATCGACCTGGCGCTGACCATCATGCTGGCCTCGCTGGCGATGCTGGGACTCGGGATCTTCGGGCCGGGGATTGCGACGGGTCTTGTTTCAGGTGCACCGCAGCTCGGCGCCGGTGCGGCAGCCGGAACGGCGCTGGGTGCGGCGGGTTTGGCGGTGGCCGGTGGTGCGGCACTCGCCACTGGCGGTGCGGCGGTGGCGGCGGGTACACGCATGGTGCCGGGTGCAACACGCGCCGCCATCGGTGGCGCTGCATCGGCCGGGCGTGCAAGCAGCGCGATGGCCAGCGACGCGAAGTCTGCCTACCAGACGGGTGCTGCCGCATCGGGTGGCGGTGGCGTTCGTGCTGCAGGTGCGGGCCTCGCCAATGTGGCCAGGAGCGGTGCCGGTGCGGTCGGCCAGCGCGTCGCCGCCGGTGCGAAAGCGGTCAAGGATCGCGTAGCGAACTTCGTCGCGGAAGCTGCTGCGCCTGCGGCAGGCAGTTCTACCGAATCAGCCGATGCCAGGCCCCCTGCGGGAGAGCCCGCCTGGGCCAAACAAATGCGGCGCAAACAGCAGGTGAGCCATGCCGCCACCACGGCGGCGCACACCCTGCGCTCAGGCGATCACGGCGGCGGCGGCGCCAGCCCGAGCCTGCGCGACGATTCGAACCCTTGAAGATCAACTCTAACGGAGATCAGTCCATGCGATTCAAACGACCGCAGGTGCGCTACTCGGACACACCCGAGCCCATCACCCCCTATCAGGCCGCCGCACAGGTGTGGGACCAGCGCATCGGCAGTGCGCGCGTGCAGGCGAAGAACTGGCGGCTGATGGCCTTCGGCTGCCTGTCGCTCGCTTTGCTGATGGCGGGTGGACTGGTGTGGCGCTCGGCGCAATCCATCGTCACCCCTTATGTGGTCGAAGTGGCCACCGGCGGTCAGGTGCGTGCAGTGGCTGAAGCAGCCACGCCGTACAAGCCGAACGATGCGCAGATCGCCTACCACCTGGCGCGCTTCCTTACCGACGTGCGCTCGCTGTCGATCGATCCCATCGTCGTGCGGCAGAACTGGCTCGAAGCCTACGACTACACCACCGACAAGGGCGCGGCCACGCTGAACGACTACGCGCGCGCCAACGATCCGTTCGCGCGCATCGGCCAGAGCTCGACAGCGGTGGAGATCACCAGCGTAGTCCGCGCCAGCCAGTCGTCGTTCCAGGTGCGCTGGATCGAGCGCACCTATGTGAATGGTTCGCCCTCGGGCATCGAGCGCTGGACGGCTGTGCTGTCCATCGTGCTGCAACCGCCGCGCACCGAAGAGCGACTGCGCAAGAACCCGCTGGGCATTTATGTCAACGGCCTGTCCTGGAGCCGTGAATTCGACGCAACCGAAGGAACCCCAAAATCATGAAAATCCAAATCCGCAATTACACTTTGCCGTTGATCCTGAGTGCCACCATCGCGACCGTCACCGGCTGCGCCACGCACGGCAAGCCGCCACCCGACATCACACTGGACGAACCTATTGCGGCACAACTGCTACCGGAGCTACCCAAGCCCATCGAGGTGGTGGAAGTGCCCAAGCCTCTGCCCTTGCCCGAGCAGTTGAAGGCCTTTGGGAATCTGCCCGAGGACAAGCCTGCCCCGGAATCACCTGACGAGAAAGCTCGTGTGGCGCGTGCCAACGCCGAAGCGCGCGTAGCGCCGAGCCGCGAGGGCTACATCAACGCGATCCAGGTCTGGCCCTACAGTGATGGCGCGCTGTATCAGCTTTACACGAGTCCGGGGCGCGTCACCGTCATCGCCCTGCAGCAAGGCGAGGAGCTGGTGACCGTTTCGGCCGGCGATACGGTGCGCTGGATCGTCGGCGACACGGCGAGTGGCGCAGGTGCCAGCCTGCGCGTGAATATCCTGGTGAAACCGACACGCGTCGGCCTAAAGACCAATCTCGTCATCACCACCAACCGCCGCACCTACCTGCTCGAACTGTCTTCGACGCCGCAGGCGTGGATGGCATCGGCATCGTGGGACTACCCGAAGGACCGCATGCTGGCCTTGCAGAAGCAGGCGCAGCAGGCTCAGGCGGCAGCACCGGTGGACTCGGGCTTGTCGCTGCAACAGATCAGGTTCCGTTACGCAATCACCGGCGACAGCCCACCGTGGAAACCGCTGCGCGCCTTCGACGACGGCGAGCGCGTCTATATCCAGTTCCCCGCCGGCATCACGCAGGGTGAGCTGCCGCCGCTGTTCGTGATCGGGCAGCAGGGCGATGGCCAGCTCGTCAACTACCGCTTCCGCTCTCCCTACTACGTGGTGGACCGGTTGTTCGGCGCGGCCGAGCTGCGGCTGGGCACGGACAAGGCCGCTGTGGTGCGCATCGAGCGCACCGATGGCGTGGTCAGCACGGCACGGAGTCATTGAGCGTGAGCACGCCCGCCACGCCACAATCTCCACCGGCCGGGACGAATAAGGTCGACCCTGACACCTTGAGTCTGCGCGCGCCGCCGCGTCCGGTCACGCGTCTCAACCGTCGCATGCTGGCGGTGCTTTCAGGGGCGCTCGGCATCGGCATCCTGGGTGCCACGCTCTGGTCCTTGCAGCCGAACAAGCGTGAGCGCAACCCGGCCACCGAGCTGTACAACTTGGATCGCGTCTCGCGGGCCGAGAGCCTGGATCAATTGCCGAAGGACTATTCCAAAGTGCCAACAGTAGCAAAACCGATTGTGCCCGCATTGGGCGAACCCCTGCCGGGCGATCTAGGGCCGGCCATCGTGCATGCGCAGCGCAATGCCAATTCCGGCACGGGTGCGTACAGTAACCCGACTCAGATGGCTGGCGTTCGCGATGCCGAGGAAGCGGCGAGATCGGGAGTGTTCTTTCGTGGCAGCGGTGCTGCGAAGGCGGCGACGGCTGCAACAGCAAACACTGCTATGCCAGAACCGGTATCCGGCAATCAGCCATTCAATCCGATGGTTTCGGTATCGGCACAGCCTACCGATCCGACGGCCGCGCAGAACCGACAGGATCAGAAACAGGCCTTTGTCGCGAATGGCGGCGACACCGCCACCCGCAATCCTGCCAGCCTGCAATTGCCAACCTCGCCCTACCAAGTGATGGCGGGCACCATCATTCCGGCGGCGCTGGTGACGGGCATCAACTCCGACTTGCCAGGGCAGGTCATCGCCAACGTCACCGAGGCGGTCTATGACACGGCCACGGGTCGCTTCCTGCTGATCCCGCAGGGCTCGCGGCTGATCGGTCGCTATGACAGCCAGGTTTCATTCGGTCAGCGACGGGTATTGCTGGTGTGGACGCGGATGATCCTGCCCGACACCTCATCCATTTCGCTCGAACGACTACCCGGCATTGACCCAGCGGGCTATGCCGGGCTGGAGGATGGGGTCGATTGGCATTGGGATCGCGTCCTTGCCGGTGCTGCACTGTCCACGCTGCTGGGTGTGGGCGCCGAGCTGGCGGCGCCTGATCGCAGCGGCAGCGATGGCAAGGTCATCATCGCCACGCGCCAGAGCGCGCAGGACACCGTGAACCAAGTCGGTCAGGAGATCACCAAACGCAACGTGAGTATCCAGCCGACGCTCACTATCCGGCCCGGCTTCCCGATGCGAGTCATGGTGAACAAGGATCTGATTCTGCGGCCATACCAGCCGCTGTTCTTCCAAAGGGGATCATCGCAATGAACCTATCCACCAGCAAGCTGCGGCTGGGGCCGCTGCCGAAAACCGAAACTGTAAAACTCACGATCACACTGACGGTAACGCTCAAGGCTGATTTGGAGCGCTATGCCGCGCTGCATGCTCAGACCTATGGCGAACCGATTGAGGCTGCGACGCTGATCCCGCACATGCTCGAAGCGTTCATGGCGCGGGATCGGGGATTCAAGAAGTCCAGAGGGGAGTGACTCACAGTGACACCGCACAGGCACGATCGGAATACGCCCATGCACGCCTGAGCGGGTTTCCAGTCAAGACCTTCTGAGTCAATCTGAGGGCATGGTCACTTTCTTAGGACTTTCCATGCCGCTCACACAACCTACCGATCACCGCGACACCCGTCACGTGTCCAAGGTGCCTCCAGCATTCTTCCGCATGACCGACGTGATACGCATTACAGCGTTGAGCCGTGCCACTTTGTACCGTCGTATCGCTGAAGGGAAATTCCCAGCGCCCGTTAACCTCGGGGGACGGGCGTGCGGTTGGACACCAGCAGCGCTGCAAGCCTGGATTGACGATCCCGCAGGCTATTCGATCGCGATGTCCCATCCCGACGCGTGATCGATTGACATTGGCTCGAACTTGCCGAGCAGCGGATCATTCGTGACGCCCTTCATGGGAAAGGGCTGGCACTGCCCGGGCAGTGATCCGGTTTTCTCGTCAGTTGGTCGTAACTCAGCGCGATGTCGTCGCGTGTAAACGAGCGCCGCAAGACCGATCCCGAGTAAGGGGAGCGTGGCGGGTGATGGAACCGTGGGCAAATCTACCCAAACTCCCGGGGTAGTGACTTCAGCGAAACTGTTTGGAAGCCCGAACGCATTAAAGCTCCAACTATGGCGCCAACTCTTTGTTTCATGATTTTCATTTTAAGTTGTATTGACTCCGCACCGTCCCTGATTACAGCCTGACAACATCATGCTGTAGTAGCGTGAGCGCCGACCCATACCCTACGGGGGTACCATGAAACGAATGCGTCTTGGAAGGTGCTCGGTCTGGCCCGAACGGCTTATAACAAACAGGTGGCCATGTGGCTCAACGTTGGGATTTTTTCGTCAGGCGTCCGGGAATTTTGCGGGAATCCTGCGGTAGAATGCGCACAGGTTGCCGAGGCGGTCAGCCAGAGAAAAACGGCCAAGCAGCTGCCAATTGATGGGTGAATAGATGGGCAGGATTCCAAAACTGCTCGGAAACCCGCATCAACACTGGCTGTTCGGCAGACTCCGTCTCCGCCAACATCAAAGAAGTTTGGGCTATTACGCAAAACTGCGTATAATCCGCAACCTTCAAAATGCGCCGGTAGCTCAGCTGGATAGAGTACTTGGCTACGAACCAAGGGGTCAGGAGT
>Ga0209347_1001090_pt1 | contig 50414 bp, 46 predicted proteins | sample AutmiccommuBRH23_FD_187382 | JGI IMG/M metagenome (GOLD analysis project Ga0209347, IMG submission 187382) | Deep subsurface microbial communities from Mt. Terri, Switzerland - Autotrophic microbial communities BRH/23 (SPAdes) (version 2) | ecosystem: Environmental > Aquatic > Deep subsurface >... | reverse complement strand
CTTAGAGCCAGTTCAGCCGGAGGATAAGTAGATCGGACTCAAACCCCTCCACCGGCCACAGAGTGACCCAGGAGCGACCCCAGAAAAACTCTGGGCTACATAAAAATGCTTCGGCGATTTAGCGCTTTAATACTTTAATATGGTATATACTTTCCTTAACGATGAAAAACCGCCTGGCGGTGCCGTCTTGCAGACGGCGGAATCCAGAAGCCAGGAGTCAGGAGCCAGAATAGTGACAGGCACTGCCCTCAATATGACACACACTTTCCTTAACGATAAAAAGAGAGCCGCAAACGGCTCCTTTTTTGATCCCTTTTTAACAGACGCTTTGGGCTCCAGACTTCTGCATTTTGCTGGCCTATGCCGGGAATAGTATATAAAAGTATAAAATAAGCTCGTATAGATCTGTGTTTTTTCATTTTAAGGGAGCGCAAGTCCTATAGAAATGGATTGTCCCGATTGCATCATTGCTATGGTTGTCCCATTTACATATTCCTTGTCACAATATAGCTCAACCTGGTATGTGCCGATAGAAGGTAAAGACAGAATCACTACCCCATCAGTATTTGTTTGTGTTTCTATGGAGCTGCCTTCATATTTAACGACTTTATAATGCCTATTTTTCCGACCTCAAGTCCCGGTAATTAATGGCCGCCCCTATGAAGTCCCGGAAAAGGGGATGCGGTCTGTTGGGCCTGGATTTAAACTCGGGATGAAACTGCGTGGCCACAAACCAGGGATGGTCAGGCAGCTCCACTATCTCCACCAAATATCCGTCCGGAAGAGTCCCGCTTATGATCAGGCCGCTTTCCGACAATTCTTTTCTGTATTGATTGTTTAGTTCATAACGGTGCCTATGCCTTTCGTTGATCAATTCCTGGCCGTATGCCCTGTTGGAAAGGGTCCCCGGCATAATACGGCAGGGGTACTGCCCCAGTCGCATGGTGCCGCCCATCTGGTCCAGCTTTTTCTGCTCCGGAAGCAGGTCTATCACCGGATAACAGGTTTTGCCGCTAAATTCGGAGCTGTTGGCATCCTTCCAGCCCAGTATATTTCTTGCATACTCAACCACGGCCAACTGCATTCCCAAACAAATCCCCAGATATGGAACCTTGTTCTCCCTGGCGTAGGTTATGGCGTTTATCTTTCCCTCAATACCCCGGTCACCGAAACCTCCGGGCACCAGAATACCGTCAACATCACGCAGGTAGTCACCGGCCTGCTTCTTTTCAAGCTCCTCGGAGTTTATCCAGCGGATCTCCACCGCCGTCCCGTGATGCAGCCCGGCGTGGCGCAGGGCCTCGGCAACGCTGAAATACGCATCCGGCAAGGATACGTACTTGCCCACAAGGCCGATTACCACCGATCCAATCAGGTTTTTCATCCGAAAAACCATGTCCCGCCACTCGGCCAGATCCGGAGGGCCGCAGGCAAGACCCAGCCTTTGCACTGCAGTCTCGGCTATACCCTCCTCTTCCAACATTAAAGGAACCTCATAAATTGAGGATGCGTCAACAGCCTGAATAACCGCATCCTTGTCGATATCACAGAAAAGGGCCAGTTTTTCCTCCAACTCCCTGGAAAAACGCCTTTCTGTACGGCAGACAATAACATCCGGCTGTATGCCTATGCTGCGCAGTTCCTTGACGCTGTGCTGAGTGGGCTTGGTCTTCAGCTCATTGGCCACCCTCAGGTACGGCACCAGGGTAACATGAATATACATTACATTTCCCCGTCCCAGGTCGGCCCTCAGCTGCCTGATGGCCTCCAGGAAGGGTAAGGATTCAATGTCCCCCACCGTTCCCCCTATTTCGGTAATAACCACTTCAGCCTGGGATTCCTGGGCCATTTTCACTACGCGGTCCTTTATTTCATTGGTGACATGAGGAATTACCTGCACTGTGGCCCCCAGATAATCTCCCTTGCGCTCCTTGCTTATTACCGACCAGTAGATTCCCCCGGTGGTAACATTGCTGCTGCGGCTCAAATTTTCATCAGTAAATCTCTCGTAATGACCAAGGTCAAGGTCTGTCTCCGCTCCATCATCGGTTACAAAAACCTCGCCGTGCTGGTAAGGGCTCATTGTTCCCGGATCAATATTGATGTAGGGATCCAGTTTCTGTATGGCAACCTTAACACCGCGGCTTTTTAGAAGGCGCCCAAGAGAAGCTGCGGTGATGCCTTTACCAAGAGATGAAACCACTCCGCCGGTGACAAATACAAACTTCGCCATGAAAGCCTCCTGTATCTGGAAATAAATCTTTCTTTTTCGTCCTCTCATATTCTATCCGTGGATAAAGGGGCATGTCAACCTCCATGAAAATTTTAAGGAGATCATTTCACTTGCCCCAGCCCAGCTTAACGGCAGCCAGATAGCCCAAAAACAGCCCCACAATCCCTGCGATCCCGGACAAGGTGGGAGGGGCCGGCACCGGCAGCCGCAGAAAGGCAAACAGCATCCCCACCAGAGTACCTGTTCCCAGGGAAAACAATACTTCCTTCATCAGCGGTACACCCCTTTGTCAACCAATAGCTGCCTCCTACATTCTTTCAGGCGCAGACAGGCCAAGGATCTTGAGCCCGTTTCTGATCACCGACCGGGTGGCCATTACCAACACCAGCCGGGCATCGGTCAAATCCTCCCGGTCGGAAATAACCCTGTGGGCATTATAATAACTGTGCAGCAGTCCGGCCACCTCGTGTATATAGCGGGCTATCCTGTGAGGGGCCATATCCCTGGCCGAAGCCGCCACCTCTTCCGGAAAATCCGCCAGTTTACGAGCCAGTATTATTTCCGGCTCCTCCGCCAGCAGCGACAGGTTTGCCCGGGACGGTTCCGGCAGTTCCCTTCCCTGATCCTCCAACTGCCTCAAAATGCTGCAAATACGGGCGTGGGCGTACTGTATGTAATAAACCGGGTTCTCGTTGGTTCTGGCCTTGGCCAGGTCCAGGTCAAATTCCAGGTGGCTGTCCGGGCTGCGCATAACGAAAAAGTATCTGGCCGCATCCCTGCCCACTTCCTCCATTAGCTCCTCCAGGGTGACAAACTGCCCCGTGCGCTTGCTCATGCGCACGATTACCCCGTTTTTGTAGAGCCTGACCAATTGCATAATTATTATCTGCAGTGCGTCAGGGTCATAGCCAAGGGCCGCAACGGCCCCTTTCATTCTGGGAATATGCCCGTGGTGATCGGCTCCCCATATATTTATCACCCGCTGGAATCCCCGTTCAAACTTGTTCATATGATAGGCTATGTCGGCCGCAAAATAGGTGGGCACACCGTTGCTGCGAACCAAAACCTCATCCTTCTCCACCCCGAAATCTGTGGCCTTAAACCACACGGCATCTTCATGATTATACAGGTGTCCCCGCTGTCTCAGGCGGTCTATGGCATTGGCCACCGCCCCGGATTGGTGTAGGGACTGCTCGGAAAACCACACATCGTACTCCACCCCGAATTCCTTCAGCGCGGATTTAATGGCGCCCATTTTTTCCGTCAGGGAGTATCCTACCATGGCCTCACGCCTCTCCCCTTCGGAAACCTCAAGGTATCTGTCAGCGTATTTCTGTATAAACCCCTTCATGGTATCAATTATATCTTCACCGTGATACCCCTCTTCGGGCACCTCGGCCTGCCTGCCCAAAAGCTGCAGGTAGCGCGCCTCCAGGGATCTCCCGAAACACTCTATCTGATTCCCGGCGTCATTTATGTAAAATTCCTTTGTCACCTCAAACCCGGCAAATTCCAGCAGCGCAGACAGGCTGTCACCCAGCGCCGCACCCCGGGCATTACCCATGTGCAAAAGCCCGGTGGGGTTGGCGCTGACAAATTCCACCTGAATGCGTTGACCTTCGCCTATATCCACCCTGCCGTAATTCTCGTCCTGGGACAGTATCCCCAACAGCTCAGAGAAGGTCCAGTCTGATTTCAGGTAGAGATTAATAAACCCGGGGCCGGCAACTTCCACCTTCTCCACCGGTGAATTCTTCAGTTCCAGTTCTCCTGCCAGGGCTTCGGCGATTTTTCGGGGTGAGCTTCGGGCGGGCTTGGCCAAAAGCATAGCCATATTGCTGGCAAAATCCCCATGATCCTTTTCCCGGGGTACCTCCACCACAAAGTCGGGCGCCTCCAACGGCGGCAATAAACCCTTTTTGCCCGCTGAAATCAGTGCCCTTTCCAGCATGCCGGCTATTTGTCTGCGCGTTTTTTCCACTATTCCATTCATTGCCTTGAAAAATGCCCCCTTAAATCTAAAATGACCGCATCAAAAATCCCCGGCGGATTTCGACGGTCTCCCGGACTAAATTGACGACCCCTGCCCTTCCCTTGATTCTGTTTATTATACTCTTTTTTGGCCGTAACCAAAAGTAACCATGTTAACATTCTTAAAGGAAAGGGGACACAAAAAAGAGAACCCATGAAACACTGGTTCTCTTTTTATTTGATAATTCAACTCCTGTATTCTTCCTAAAGTTTATATCCCTTGCTGAAGGCCGCCCTGTTTACCTCCAGGAATTTGGCCGGCACCCTGGCCGCCAGAGCCTCCTGCCATTTTTCCTCCGGAATGGGCAGCCTCCTGGCCAGAACTCCCACCAGCACAACATTGGCAGCCTTTGGGTTGCCGCAGTCCCGGGCAATAGCCAGGGCATCCACCACTGCGTTGTCTTTTACCCTGGCGCTCAGGCAGCCTGTTACATCCTCGGGGTACACGGCCAGGCCGGCCAGCACAGGCACAGGGTAAATGGCCTGATCGTTTACTATCATGCTGCCGCCCGGCTTCAGATAACTCAGCCAGCGCAGTCCCTCCAGTTTTTCAAAGGCCAGTATGATGTCGGCCGTACCTTCTTCTATAAGCGGAGAAAACACCTTTTCTCCCATTCTTACCTGGGTGACAACACTGCCGCCCCTCTGGGCCATGCCGTGTATTTCCGAAACCTTTATGTCATAACCCATGGACTGACCCACATGGGCCAGTATCCTGCTGGCCAGTATTGTCCCCTGGCCGCCTACTCCCACCAGAAGAACATCTATACTACGCACCGGCCCCGCCTCCTTTTGCCGCCACCAGCGCCCCGAATTTACATACCTGCGGACACAGGCCGCAGCCAATACAGGAAACCGGGTCCACCGAACATTTTTTATCATTTACTGAAATGGCAGGACAGCTCAGCCGCAGGCAGGTCTTGCAGCCGGTGCAGGCCTCCTCATTTACCGTAACCGGGGATCCGGTCTGCCTTCTCAGTAAAACGCAGGGTTTGCGGGCAATTATTACTGAGGGGCCGGAGGCCGTCACCTCTTCTTTGATTGCCTCTTCCAGCTGAGACAGATCAAGGGGGTCCACCGTTCTGACCCGGACCACCCCCAGGGATTTTACCAGACCCTCCAGGTCTATGACAGGCGCATCCTTCCCCATCAGGGTCTTGCCGGTGGCCGGGTTATCCTGATGCCCGGTCATGGCGGTGGTGCTGTTGTCCAGAATGAGAACGGTGGTGTTGCCGCCATTGTAAACAACGTCAATAAGCCCGGTAATCCCGGAATGAAGGAAAGTGGAATCCCCTATTACAGCCACGGTACGGCCCCGCAGCCCCGGGGCGGCCATATCTATGCCGTGGGACATGCCTATACTGGCCCCCATGCAGACACAACTGTCCATTCCTTCCAGGGGCGCCAGCCCTCCCAGGGTATAGCAGCCTATGTCCCCGGTTACAACCAGCTTCAGCTTGCGCAGTGCATAGAACACTCCCCGGTGGGGGCACCCGGCGCAAAGAACCGGAGGCCTCACCGGAACCGCCGGCATATCCTGGTATTGCGGCACCGGGGCCGATGCCTCCTCCGGAATGACACCGGCAGCGATAAAGCCCCTCCTCACCGGGGCGGCACCCAATTCGCCCGTTTCGGGAAAGAATTCCTTGCCTTTGGCATTAAGGCCCAGGCCCCTTACAAAATCTTCAATATAGGGCTCCAACTCCTCCACCACAAAGAGTTTTTCAACCCCGGCGGCAAACTGTCTGATCAGCCCGGCAGGCAGAGGGTAGGTCATCCCCAGCTTTAAAACAGAGGCCCCGGGCAGGGTGTCCCGAAGGTACTGATAGCTGACGCCGCTGGTGATTACCCCCACTTTTTTGTCACCCGGCAGGATAAAGTTCACCGGCGTCTTCCCGGAATAGCGGGAAAGCCTCTCCATTCTTTCTCCCAGGGAGGCCCTGCGCATCCTTCCGAAGGCGGGAACCATCAGCCACTTGCGGGTGTCCTTCTTATACTCTCTGAGGGATGGCGTTACCTGTTCCTTTAAATCAACAAAGCTCTGGGAGTGCGCCACCCTGGTGGTAATGCGGAGCATTACCGGAATGTCGAACTCCTCACTGATCTCCAGGGCCAATCCCATCATATCCCTGGCTTCGGCGCTGTCTGACGGCTCCAGCATGGGTATCCGGGCAAAACGCGCATAATTGCGGTTATCCTGTTCATTTTGCGAGCTATGCATCCCGGGGTCGTCGGCCGAAATAATGACCAGACCGCCGTTTACACCGGTATATGCCGCCGTCAGCAAGGGGTCGGCCGCTACGTTAACACCCACATGCTTCATGGTCACCAGTGCCCTGGCCCCGGCCATGGAGGCCCCTATCCCAACCTCCAGGGCAACCTTTTCATTGGGCGCCCACTCGGCGTATACCCCTTGATAGCGGCAGAAATTTTCCAATATCTCAGTGCTTGGAGTTCCCGGATAACCAGAAGCCACCGTCACACCGTTTTCAAAGGCTCCCCGGGCAATGGCCTCATTGCCCGTCATAAGCTCTCTCAAAAACTGTCCACCTCCTAAGTAAGCTGTAAGCTGTAAGCTGTAAGCCATTATCCCAATAAAAGACATTTGACTGAAAGTCAAATGTTAACAGCATGCTATAGCTTAATGCTTATAGCTTATCGCTTACCGCTAACTGCTTTTCGGTCTGTTATCAATAACCCTTTTGGCCTTCCCCTGGCTTCTTTCGATGGAGAAGGGCTCCGCCAGCCTGACTCTGGCGCCTATGGAGAGCACGCTCTGAAGCCGGGACTTTATTTTAACCTCCAGAGCCTCAAGATCCTTGAAGTTGCCTGTAAATGCCTTTTCTGTGGGCTCCACCCGGACTTCCAGCATATCCAGGTATCCCTTTTTGGTAACAATTATCTGATAATGGGGGGAAATGCCATCTATTTCCACAAGAACGCTTTCAATCTGAGAGGGAAATACATTTACCCCGGAAATAATCAGCATGTCGTCGGTCCTGCCGGTAACCTTTCGCATCCTGGCCAAGGTTCTGCCGCAAATACAGGGATCATAATTCAGGGTGGTTATATCCCTGGTACGGTACCTGATAACCGGAAAGGCCTCCTTGGTCAGGGTGGTGATCACCAGTTCTCCCGGCTCTCCCGGCCCTTTGGGATGGCCTGTTTCCGGATCTATGACCTCCACCAGGAAGTGGTCCTCGTTTACGTGCATACCCAGAGCCTCTGTGCATTCCCCGGATACCCCCGGCCCCATCACCTCGCTGAGACCATAGTTGTCGGTGGCCTTAATGCCCCAGGCCTTCTCCAGTTCGCAGCGCATGCTCTCCGACCAGGCCTCGGCCCCAAAAAGGCCCACCCTCAGCTTCAAATCCCCGGGGCCGATACCCATTTTCGCGGCGGCCTCGGCCAGGTGAAGGGCGTAGGAAGGTGTTCCCACCAGAACGGTGGCCCCAAAGTCCTTCATCAGCATAATCTGCTTTTCAGTATTTCCCACCGATGACGGCACAATGGTGACTCCAGCCCTTTCCAGCCCGTAGTGAAGACCAAAGGCCCCGGTAAAAAGCCCGTAGCCAAAGGTAATTTGAGCCACGTCCTCGTCTGTGACACCGGCCATGGTAACGATACGGGCAATGAGTTCGGACCAGTTTTTTAAATCATTTTTAGTGTATCCCACCACGATGGGCTTTCCGGTTGTGCCCGAGGAGGCGTGCAGCCGGACCACATCTTTCATGGGTGCGGCAAACAGACCGTAAGGATAATTGTCCCTTAAAGCCAGCTTGGCGGTAAAAGGAAATTTCCTTATATCTTCCAGGCAACTGAGGTCTTCAGGCAGCACCCCGCACCGGTCAAACTGTTCTTTGTAATAGGGAACCCGGTTATACACCAATTTCAGGGTTTCCTTAAGTCTTCTGAACTGTAATTCTCTAAGTTGTTCCCGGCTGATACATTCATGTCGGGGATCCCAAATCATGCAACTCCACTTCCTTACCCTTACTACACCCGCTAAAGGTTGACCACGATTTTTGATTGTACGCCGTTTCGTTTTACAAAGCCAGACATCCTTCTGAAGGCCTCTCCCAGGTCTTCCATGGACGCAGCGTAAGCACAGCGCACAAAACCACTGCCACTGGGCCCGAAGGCATTACCCGGAATAACTGCCACCTTTTCCTCCATCAGCAGCTTTTCGGCAAACATCTCGGAGGTAAGGCCGGTGGAACTGATGTCGGGAAAGGTATAAAAGGCCCCCCCCGGCTCAAAGCACGGTATTCCCATATCCTTAAAGGCCTGCATAACCAAGTGCCGGCGTCTGTTGTAGTGCTGCACCATTTTCCTCATTCCCTCCCGACCGTTTTTAAGGGCCTCCAGGGCGGCCATCTGGGCCGTTATAGGGGCGCAAAGTATGCTGTACTGGTGAATTTTATTCATGGCCCCTATAAAATCAGAATTGCCTGCCGCATATCCTATACGCCAGCCGGTCATGGCGTAAGACTTGGAAAAACCGTTTAGAAGAACGGTACGATCCCGCATCCCGGGTATTGATGAAAAACAGGTATGGCTTCCGATATAGGTGAGCTTGTCGTAGATTTCATCCGAAATAACAATCAGGTCATGGTCTCTGACCACCTCGGCAATCTCCAGCAGGTCCCGGCGCCTGAGCACGGCCCCGGTGGGATTGTTGGGATAACAAAGCAGCAGTATCTTGGTTCGTGGAGTGATGGCCTTCTCCACCCTGTCCGCCGTCAGTCTGAACTCCTCCTCAACACTGGTGGCAATGGTCACCGGAACTCCGCCCGCCAGGGCGGTGGCGGGCGCATAAGAAACATATGAAGGCTCCGGAATAAGCACCTCGTCTCCGGGGCAAATAAGCGCCCTCATGGAAAGGTCCAGGCCCTCACTCACTCCAACCGTCACCAGCAGTTCCCTCCGGGCATCGTATGTCACCCCGTAAGTAATGTCAAGATCCCGGGCAATCTCTTCCCGCAGTTCCAGTAGTCCCTGGTTTGAGGTATACATGGTGTATCCCTTTTCCAGAGAATAAATACAACCCTCCCTTATATGCCAGGGCGTAACAAAATCCGGTTCACCCACACCCAGCGAAATTACACCTTTCATTTCGGTGGCCATATCAAAAAATTTACGTATTCCGGAAGGCGGTATGCTTCGAACCACAGGGTTAATTCTTTCAGACCAGTTGTTTTTATTAATCACGGCGACACCACCAACCTCCTATCTTCTTCATCATCCTCGATGATTACCCCATCCTGCTTATAAGTTTTTAGCACAAAATGCGTTGTGGTGCTGACCACCCCTTCAATGGTGGATAATTTCGTGGCCACAAAATGGCTGACCTCTCTCATGGTCCTGCCCTCAATAAATACTCCCAGATCATATGTCCCGGACAGCAGACGAACGCTGCGCACCTCTGGAAAACGGTATATCCTCTCGGCCACTGAATCGAAGCCCACATCCCGCTGGGGTGTGGTACGCACCTCGATCATTGCGGAAACCTTCTCCTCTCCCACCTTTTCCCAGTTTACCAGTGTAATGTATTTAAGAATGGTCTTGTTGTTCTCCAATTCCTTTATCTTACTTCTTACTTCTTCCACATCCATGGAAAGCATTATGGCAATATCGTTTTCGGTAAGCTTGGAATTGGACTCCAGTAATTCCAGTATTTCTTTCACGCCGGCACCTCCCTTACATTGACCCCCCGGGGGTATATTCAAATAAAAAACTCCCGTCCCCAATAATATAAGGGACGAGAGATTCTTCTCGCGGTACCACCCAAATTGGCCATAATACATACGGCCCTCTTCAGCGCCCGTTAACGGGGGCTTCCGGCAGAGCTTACTACCCCTTGGGTTTTAGTCCTGCAGCTCCGGGGCGGCACGGGCAACTTCGCCTACCAGGCTTTCACCATCCCCGGATCGCTAAAGACTACACCTGCCCATATTCCCCTTCATAACCATAACTATAGAAATTACGGCAATTATAGCACAGGGCTTTTTTTAAAGTCAACAGGGAAAGTTTAGAAGCAAGAATTATGCATGTATTAGAATACAGGAGACAGGAGATTTTAAGCATTTACCCCACTTCCCGCCAAGGAAACCATTCTGGCTCCTGACTCCTGAATTCTGTATTCTGACCCAAAATCCCGACTACATAGTAAGTACTCCTTCATTTGTTCTGATCACCCTTAAGACCTTCTCTTCCTCGCCTGTCACTGCGTCTATGTAAATGAGGAATACGTCATTGTCCAGCCGGCCCTGAAATTCATAGGTAAGCACTTCCATGTCCACCGTTTTTGGTATAAGGGCCAGTCTGCCGGGACTAACGTCCTGCAGCCTGGGGCTGAGCTTTTCTCTGGCCTGGGCCACGGTCAGCACCGGATTGGGCAATTCCCTGGTCCTGTGGGCCATCCAGTAGTTGGTGGCGTCAAAACCCACCACCTGGCCATCGTCCAGGGCCACAGAAACCTTTATCTGGTCGGGGTAGATTATAACCCCGCCCTGGGTGGCGGCGTAATTAAACACAGCCATGTTGCTGCGTATCTCATAGTACGCCGGCTCCATATCCTTAAAGCCTCTATCCGCCAGAAAACCACCGGCCGTGTCCCCGGCTTCCCGCACTGAAATACCCGTACTGTCAATAGGCCTGGTATTCAGCATCCAGATGGGCAGGCCGCCCTGCCTGGAAACACCCATTACGATCTTCTCCCCGGCCCGGGCAGGGTTGGGCGTTATATCCACACGATACAGCGGAATCCTTCCGTTGTCTTTGCTGACAGCGCCGGCAGTGTAGTTTGTATTGGGCCTTGGTCCCACAAAGGCCAGCGCCTTGTTACCGGCCTGGTCGGGACTTATCTGGGGGCCGCTGATCCCGGCCGGGGTCTTACGTTCCAAATGATCCGAAAAGGGCCCGTCATATATCAGGGTGGGGAACTGCTGCATATTCCTGTCCATAAACTGAAAATTGCTGTTTGCCAGCTGTGGCCCCGCCCTGCGCAGCATCAGCCCGCTTTCCCTTTTGAGCTCGCTCATGGTTAGGGCGCCGCTGGACAGGCTGGCCCCCACCCTGTGCATTTCACTGTTAAGCTGGCCTGCCTGCCTGTAGAGATTTTGCAGATTGCGCCACTGATCCTCGGTTTTAGACATTCCCCCCGCCGTTTGGGCGGCCAGGGTTTGAGAGAAACCTCCCACCTGGTTTAAGTATTTAATGGTCCGGGCCACGGTGTTGTCGGGAACCGGGATTTGCCCAAGATTAGCCTGGGCTGACAGCGACTCCTGCCACAGCCTCATAAAAAGCTGAGAGTCCTGCCAGGTCTCCTCACCCACTAGGGTCTTGGAAAGAGTTACCTCAATATTTTGGATATTGTTTAAGAGATTATAAAAAGCCAGGTTATACTTGTTGTTTAAAGCGGTTTCAGCCGCCCTCCGGGCTACCATCTGCCCATAACCCCAGCGGCCCACCCCGGCCAGCAAAACAATTCCCAGGACTAAAGATAAAATCCACCTGTATTTCTTGAACACCTGCAACAACTCCTTATCTGGCAAATACATGCCGTCCTATTTGAGTTATCACCGGCCTGGACCATATCCAGGCACTGACCTTTTTATAGGGATTCCAGAAAAACAGAGCACCCCCGGTGGGATCAAAACCATTTATGGCCTCCTGGGCGGCCCTGAGTGTCTCAGCGGACACAGGTCTTGTGTACTGGCCGTTGGTTACAGACTCAAAGGCATGGGGCTGATAAATAACCCCGGCCAGCGAATTGGGAAAGGCCCCGCTCTGGGTTCTGTTCACAATCACTGCGCCTACAGCCACTTTGCCCACATAGGACTCATCGGCTGCCTCTCCCTCGATAACCCTGGCCAGCAGATAAACATTGTCTCTGTCTGTTATCCCCCTGGAGGACCCTCCGGCCGCCGCCTGCGAGGTGGCCTGCCGCCTTACGGCGGGATGGCCCAGGGCCGACCAGGTCTGGGGACCCACCACCCCATCCACGTTTAAGCCGTTTTTCCTTTGAAAATCCTGCACCGCCCTGAAGGTTTTTCCCGAATAATACCCGTCAATAGCGCCATTGTAGTAGCCCCACCTGTTTAGCAAGGACTGCACCTTTTTAACCTCGCTTCCGCTGCTCCCCCAATAGAGAACTCTGTTTTGCCCAAAGGCTTCAGGCCCCTGCCAGGCCATTATCCCGGCTATTATTAAGGCCACAAGCGTTACCACAACCCTTTTTTCATTCCGGCAGTTCAAAATCTCTCCCCCCCCAGCAATAGAGTATGATTATATTTTGCGTTGGCGGGGCTATAAGTATGTAAAAAAAGAAAAAACCGCCTTGTCGGCGGTGCCGTCTTGCAGACGGCGGAATCCAGGAGCCAGAAGCCAGAATAGTGACAGCATACTTTAAAAGCGACCCTCAAGCGACCCCGGAGCGACCCCCGGAGGAACTAGTGCCGATAAGGCTTTAGCGCTTTAATGTTTTAATGTGGCACATGCTTTCCTTAACGCTGAAAAAAGCTGTCAGCTCTCAGCTTCCCTCCCTGAACTCCAGCGCCCTCTTCACAACCGCCGGGGCCCATTCCGGGCAGGACCGGGCGTGCATGTGGCTGTAGCAGGCCAGTACATTTTTATATACAGCCCCGTCCCTGCGGCCGTCAATGCCCCAGCCCCTGGTTACCCTGAAGGCGAAGGAAACCATGCTTTCATCAATATTTTCAACACTGGAATGGTGGAATTCATGTCCCCTGACAATACTGTCCATGGAAAAGAAAGGATTGTCCGAACAAACCTCCACCACCTCGTACCCATGTCCCTGGGGACGGTCGGACATCACCACGTCAAAGGGAAGGCAGCCTGACATCTGGTATTTCCGGTCTTTCCAGACGAGGTTCCGGGCAAGGTACATAAGTCCCCCGCACTCGGCGTATACCGGCAGCCCGGACTCCACCCCCTCCTTCACAGCCTTCCTCAGCCCCTGGTTGGCTTCCAGCCCGGCTGCAAAGACCTCCGGAAATCCCCCCCCGATGTAAAGAGCGTCAATACCGGGCAAAACCTGGTCATTTATAGCGTCAATCTCCACCAGGCGGGCTCCGGCCTCTTCCAGAGCCTCAATGTTTTCCGGGTAATAAAAGGTGAAAGCCCTGTCCCTAAATACCCCCACAACGGGTTTTTGACCGTTTTGGTCAGACCTGCGGCAGAAAATCCGCCGGAAGCCGGAAGAACTCAACAAAGGAGCAGACGCCGCCACCTCCAAAATTCTGTCCATATCAAAGAAGCGTATGGCAGCCTTTCCTATTTCATCCACCGAGGCTGCCAGATCATCCCTCTCTGCTGCGGGAACCAGGCCCAGATGACGGTCTGGAATGGTAAACTGCCGGCCCTTGGGGATTACCCCCAGGACAGGTATGCCGCAATATTTTTCCACGGCCTCCCTGAGCATAGCCTCATGCCTTGGCCTGGCCACCTTATTCAAAATTACCCCTGCCACTGTAAGATTAGGGTCAAAACTTGTGAACCCTTTTACCAGTGGGGCTATGCTTCTGGTCATCCTGGTGGTGTCAACCACCAGCAACACCGGTGCGGCAATGGACTTTGCTATTTCTGCGGTACTGCCGCTGCCTTCAATGTCAACCCCGTCAAAAAGCCCCATGGCCCCCTCCACCACGCCAATATCAGCGTCGGCGGCGCTTGTCATGAAAGAATCAAGTATTACCTGTTTGGTCATCATAAAGCTGTCCAGATTCCGGCAGGGCCGCCCGGTAACCATGGTCATCCAACCGGGATCAATAAAGTCGGGGCCTTTTTTAAAGGGTTGAACCCTAATTCCACGGCTTTTCAAGGCTGCAAGCAGCCCCAGTGTAACAGTTGTTTTTCCGGACCTGCCGCAGGGGGCGCCTACCACCACCCGGGGTATTCTTCTTCTGTTTTCAACCACATTTAACGCCCCCCCGTCAATCAAGCTGTAAGCTTATAGCTTAAAAACAATAGGCACTAAGCTTATGCTCCGCCGGCGGCAAACGCCGCCGGCAGACTCAATGGCCTGTGCCCTATATTACACAATAATTAAAACTGTTTACCTGAAACCCAAGAAAATTACACGCAACCGGTGGGCTTGGGCAGACCTGCCAGTTTGCAGGAACCTTTTGCAGGACCGGTGGGAAATAGCTCATAAATGTACTTCAGGCTGCAGCCGGTTTCTTTGCACAGCTTACGAATCATGGGAGCAATCTGGAATTGCTTGTAATAGTCACGCAGGTAGAAGATAACCTTCCAGTGATCTTCTGTCATTTCGGGAATTCCTTCGCCTTCAGAAAAATATTTGGCACAATCCTCGGTCCAGGCCTCCGGATCAACCATGAAACCATCCTCGTCCAATTCGACTTCTTTACCACCAATATTTACGAATGGCATCTCAAAAAGCACCTCCGCTAAATTTTTGATATGGCGATATATATCTTTCGCCTGTTTTAATAACCAGGGTAAAAAAACCAAGTCACGCCGGCACCCCCACAAGTACCCGCAGACATGTTCCCCCAGATACAAGGATACCATTGACAGGTCCCATAGTCAATCACATGTCTTTTAAATGGGGCCTGCCTAAAAATACCATTCGCCCGTTTCAGGCGATATGGCAGTCCCAATATTTTTAACTAAGTTTTATTTCCAGACCAGGGCCTTGCCCAGCAAGTCAATCAAACCTTTTACCTCTACACCCAACTTGTGTTCTTCCACCATGGGATAGAGCTGAGCTTTGCAAATGGAGCAGGGAGCGCACAGATAACCGTCGCCGTTGGCGCCCACGCCGGTTGCCCTGACCTGCTCGGCCTTCTTGGCAGAAAACTTGATGCGCAGATCGTACATTTCCGGGTCGTCAAACAGTATTGCCGAACCTCCGCCACAGCAGAAGTTTTTCTCCTGGTTGGGAGTCATTTCACGGAAATCTGTCACGCAGGCCGAAAGAACATCCCTCAGTTGCTTGGTCATGCCGCAGGCCCTGCCATAGTTACAGGGATCATGCAGTGTTGTGGGATGGTTGTTTTTACCGGGATCCAGTTTCAACTGATTGGTATTGACGTAATAGGATGTTTCATCATGCAGATGCACGATGGGCCATTTTACCGGGCGGTCCGCCAGGGTCGGAATGTACATTTTGGCTGCCCGCCAGCCGTGGCCGCACTCACCCCAGACAATCTTCTTGATGCCCAGCTTTTGGGAGGCATCCAGCAATCTTGTGACGTTGTGGCGCTGGGTGAACCTCTGGTCAAACAGCAGACCGAAATTCCCGGCCTCAGCCACCGTGCTGGGTATGGTCCAGTTGGCGCCGATATACGTAAAGAACATTCCGGCGCCCATCAGTGTATATGGATTCAGAAGGAAGTCAGCCGACGAGGGAATATAAAGAATGTCGGAATCCGGCTTATCCACCGGGAAATTGACTTCCACACCAAACTCTTCCTGTATCTCCTCGGAAAGAAACTCCAGGGTATCTATCAGACTGGGCTTGGGCAACCCGGTGTGGTTGCCCGCCTTTTCCATGGCGGCGCCCACATTGGCGTGCAGCTTGGGAACCATCCCCAGCCAGTGCAGTATCTGGCGGCCCACAAAGGTGACCTCGCAGGTGTCAATGCCGAAGGGGCAGGACATGGCGCAACGCCTGCACTCATTGCACTGGTAAAAATAAGAATACCACTGTTCAAGCACATCCAGGGTCAAATCCTCGGCCCCCACCAGCTTTCCGAACCAGCGGCCCTCCAGGGTAAAATACCGTTTATAAATCTTGCGGATAAGCTCGGCCCGGTTGGTGGGAATGTTGTTGGGATCCTTTGTGCCCAGGTAAGTGTGGCAGTTTTCGGCGCAAGCGCCGCATTTAACGCAGGATTCCATGGCCATAACGAAAGAACGGAACTTCTTGCGCATTTCGTCCAGGTGTTGTAAGGCCACCTCAACCTTCTGGTCATCGGGCACCGGATCAATGTGAATATTTTTCATTTCCTTTTCTGACGCCTTGGCAGGCATCTTCAGACCATTAACTTCAGGCACTTATTTTCACCCCCTAAGCCGCGCCGTCGCCAGACGGCAGACCGGCGCCCGCAGCCCTGGCTGCTGCCACATCCACATTGGGCAGCCCTGGTGCGGGTTCCTTGTACACGCGGTTTATAATCCAACGCTCGGCAAACATGCCAAAGACATGCATTAATTTACTGAATGGGAAGATCATTAGAAGTATTTGCACAAATAAAAGGTGCAGCACAAAAAGCGGCTTTGTCAGGACCTCATGATTCATGGGCACTGGCTGCAGCATAACCAGATGAGTGACGTAATCCTTCACCGGAGCATAGCTTATTCCCAGATCGTGCTCCCACAAACGCATAATGTTTCCGATAACAACAATAGTCAGCAGAAGCACCAGGTGCAGGTAATCGCTGGGACCGGTGACTTCCTTAACCTTGGCGATGGTGAAACGCCTGATCAGCAGGTATAAAAGCCCGGCGAGCATAAGAAGCCCCATACTGGTCCCCAACACGGCCGACATATTCTCGCTGAGGCTGGCCGACATACCAAGGTAGACAAACTGCCTGCCCAGGAAGTAAATACCCACCACATGGCCGCCAATAACCGAAAACAGAGCTATGTGCATAAGCCAGGCGCCTATCCACAGCGGCCGGTCAAAGTTGAACAGGCTGCGGAAGAATATCAGTTCGGCTCCTAAAATACCAAGCGCCTGGGTATTGCTCTGGGGAAACGGCGAAAGCGTGATATTATGAACTATCCTGGATCCGGCCCAGCGACCCAGCCTGTACAGCAGTCCAAAAGTAAAAATCACCATGGTGAGATAGGGTAAAATCTGAAGAATAAAATAAGACACATCAACACCTCCTTAGGGTGCCCTATAAGTATTACAATTCTTGCAAGGCCACTGCGCCACTGGGACAAACCGATACACACGACTCACAGCCAAGGCAGTCGTCGTTGCTGCCTGTGACTTCGGCCTTGCCGTCCGTCATTCCCAGCACCGAGCCGGGACAGGCTTCTGCGCACTCACCGCAACCCTCGCATTTCTCGCGATCAATTTCAATTTGATACACAGGATCACCTCCTTAATCTCTAAATCTATATTACCTAATGCTGGCGGCCGTTAACTCCTCTCCACGGCAGGTCCGCCACCAAAAACCGGACGCAATCATAACAATTATTTATATAACCCTACCAAAAACTCCATTCCGGAACCATAAAAACCTGCTCAAACAACAGAAAAAAACCATACGCCCACAGCCCCCACTGTATCACTTCAGGCCTGGTCGCGCGGTAACAATTTCAGAGTAATTTCCTTATTACCTATTTCGTTACTCAATTAATTTATCCTTCTGTTTACATCCAGATTTTTTATGAGTTTAACAAAAAGTATCAGATTTCAACACTTAAACCCGATAAGGCCTCCACTCTTAAGCGGCGGCCTTATCAATGGCATACTCTCCAATTAATTAACTGCTGTTTAGCCCTCGGTAAGAGTGACGGCGCCGGTGGTACATACGGATACGCAGGTTTCACAGCCCAGGCAATCTTCCAGATCACCGGACACCTGAGCTTTTCCGTCAGCCATTTCCAGTATGGAAGCCGGGCAGTTTTCCACGCACTCTCCGCATCCCTCGCACTTATCGCGATCGATGGTTACAGTGTACATTAAAGAACCCTCCTTAAATATTGTATTGAAACTGATATGTTATAGCCGGCCCCTGCATTATTCTAATCCCTCTCCGAATTATACGCCTTGTCGGCTCATCTGCCGGGACACCGCCATAGCATCTTGACTTACGCCTTTCATCCCTGATTTGACCGGGGCCTTTTGCTGAAAAGCGAAAAAAACAAACCCAAAGTCTTCAGATTATTCCTTCTGTCTCTATTCAATTTTCCTGCCCGAAAACAGGCCCCGCCGAAACCAGAACTCCCACTGGTATTTTACAACACCACCGACCGAAAAGTCCACAGGATGTGCTTGCCATCGGAGGATAAAACAACCCGCTATCTTTTGACATTGTATCTGCTATACTGATATAATAACCACGATGATTGGGAAAGGTCAAGCCCTTTAATTGCTCTGGATTTAAACTTCTTAAGGAGAAAGATGATTTATGCCTATTTTTGAATTTAGATGCCTTGAATGCGGCAATATTTTTGAAAAGCTGTTTATAAAGACGGGTGAAGAAGTTATCATTGAATGTCCCAAATGCAAATCACCTTCCTTTGAGCGGGTGATAAGCAGAACCAACTATGTTATGGGATCAGGAAAAGGCGGCAGCAAGCCAAAGGTAACAACCAAGTCCTGCAGTTCGGGCAACGACTGTATGACGCTGGAAATTCCCGGCCCGGACGAGTAATAATCAGCCGCCCTGCGGGCGGGCTGGAATCCAGAATCCAGAATTCAGAGTAGTACAGCCTGCCTCAAAAGCGACCCTCAAGTGGATTGCATTTGAGGAGAATTGCTTTCCTTGTGGTAAAAACTGTGGAAGAGGGGTAGCTGCAGTCTTTTATGAAAAGACCATTGCAAAATGTTTATTTTGGGCGGGATCCGGTTAAAAGCGTGACCTGTCCCTTCTGCTCCGGCCCCTTGGAAAGACCGGCGGAGCTAAAAAGCCGGAGGCCGGGGGAAATGCCGGTGGGATCTTGCGGTTGCGGCGCTGTTTACGCCTTTGACGTCACCGGGCACAATCTGGGGTCAGCCTTTATAGAGGCACTGGTGTTTGGCTGCAACATGGATTGGGATCTGGCCTGGAACCTGTATCCGGAAGAGGATTATCTGGAAAGCCTGGTTGAAAATTACGACCTGGAAAGCCATTATATAGTGCCAAGCGGATCCTATGAGGGCAGGAGAATATCCGGGGCACTCTACTTTATCAGGCTTCAGAAGGATATTAGGGAGGCCGCCGGCGAGGGCGTGCAAAAAAGGCTGGATCAGAAAGCCCCGCCTCTGTCTGCCCCATGGCCGGCTGAAAAGATTTTTTCGAAAGAAGAAGTGTCCGAACTGGTGGCGGACTACCAGCTAAACCCTCTGATGATGGCTGCCGGCAGGGATAAAAAAATTGTCCGGCACCTGCAAAGACTTCTTTATTCCGGTGATGACCTGCTGCGTTCCAGAGCGGCCGATATTCTGGGTAACGTGTCCTCAGTGATTGCCCGCAAGGATCCTGGCGCCATCTCCAACCTTTTGCAGATACTGCTGAACTCGCTTTCCACTCCCGGTTCCTCAGGCTGGGGATCAATAGACGCCGCAGGGGAAATAATCCTTCATTCTCCCGACCTCTTCGCCGGATACATTCCTGCCATGTATCAGTTCCTGGGAGATGAGTCGCTGAGGCCCGGTATCCTAAGGGCTCTGGCAAGGATTTCCATGGGCAGGCCGGAACTTATCAGAAATCTGTCCTTCCGGGTTATGCCCTTGCTGGCCAAGAGCGACCCGGAAACACTGGGTTATACAGCATGTCTCCTGGGCAACCTGGGCGCCCGGGAAGCGGTCAGTGATTTGGAAAAAATATTGGGCGACCAGCGGGAAATCGATATCTATAATAACGGTGAGATTGCCAAACACTCCGTGGGCCGACTGGCTAAAGAAGCACTTGGAAAGATTCAGAATCCAGAATCCAGAAGCCAGAAACCAGAATAGATGGAGCAGGTTGCGTAAGACACAGTATAAAAAGGCACGGTTAAAATTAGCGGACCTGAGGGGGTAAGCATTATGCAACCACTTCAGGTCCGTTTCGTTACGCCCTTTTTTATTCTGGAGTCTGAATTCTGGTATATCAGCCCCTCCGGGGGGGTATTGATGGATTTGGAGACAGATACCAGCAGGGAGGCCCTTTCCATATTTTGGGGGGCCAGCCTTTGCAGAAGCCGACCCGACAGACGGTAAAGCTCCCTGTAAGCCCCGTCAAGGTTAAAGGCCGGATAGGGCTTATCCTTTTCAAATCCAGCCTTCCAGCAGGCATGGATCTTCCCGTTTATAATGGTGGGAATGCCATAAACCCGGCAAGTGACGGGCCTGTGCCGGTACAGTGCGCATTTTCCCCGGTCGTCCAGCAGGGGGCACCTTACCCTTTCCCTGGCCATGGCCAAGGCCTTGGCGCCGGGGTCGCGGTCATACGCCTGCAGCCTTTTTTCTGCCTCCAGCAGTTCCCGATCCGACCTCTCTCCCCTGGATAGAACCTCCCGCCTTTTCCTTCTCTCCATCTTTGCAATGCGCTGGTTGAGGTAAACCGATTCAATGAGAAAAAGGCCAAATACCGAGTTGCAGCAGTCAGAGCACATCTCCCCGCACTTCATCAGGGGGCCCCACTCTCTCTCCACCTCTCTGAAAGACTCATCCGCCATGGCCACCAATTTTTCATACTGCTGAAAGAGATCCTCAAATATTATCTTCATTTTGATCGGTATGGGGCAAGGTTCTCAAGAAACTGGGGATGGACCCCGAATCCCAGTTCCAAAGCCCTGTCAACGCACATGATGGCCTTTTCATAGTCTTCATTGACATAATAGGCAAAGGCAAGGTTGTTTTGACCAAGGGCAAACCCTGGGGCGAACTGTACCAGTTTTTCCCCCGCCTCTATGGCCTTTTCCACATCGTCTTTCTGAAGATAGGCGTTAATGAGATTGCTCCAGGCCTGGGCCATTTCCGGATTAAGCTCTATTGCCTTCTCAAGGGCCTCTATGGCCTCATCGGCCATGGACATCTGCAGATAGGCAAACCCCATGTTGGCATATCCCCTGGCGTATCTGGGCTCAATTTGTAGCGCTTTTTTGTTGGCGGCCACCACCTTTTCCAGATCTCCCAGCTTAAAATAGATATATCCCAGGTTGACACAGGCCTCAAACATCCGTCCGCTGTTGAGGATAGCGTTCTCAAAACATTCTATGGCCTCGTCATATCTCCCCCGCTCCATCAGGTGAACGCCCAGGTTGTTATGGGAGTTGGCGCAGCCGGGGTTTTCCCTAAGTATTCTTATCTGTTCCTCGATAAATTCCCGGGAACCTTGTGGCGTAGTCATGTCATCCGCCCTTCTGATTCATATTTATACCTATAGAGTTTACATCAGAACACAGAAATTATAAATATATCTTCTGCTACGATTAAAAAAAGGCTGCCGTCTCGAAAGGACAGCAGCCTCTGCTGACGCATATTTATTCGGAGTCGCCTTCGGTGGGGTCTTCTGTCATGCCCCTTCCCTTCAGGCCGTACATGGTGCTGCTGCCGGTGGAAAAGTAGATCATGATACCTTCCTTGACCAGTTCGGTGGCAGCCTTTTTGATATCTCTCATTTTTGCTCCCGGCATCTTGGCCTGAACGGCTTTTTCCATGTCTTTGAAGTAGAACTTGGTTTTCTTGCTGTTCTCAGCAAAATCCAGAATAACGTCTCTGATTTCCATTTGTGACCTCTCTCCTTTTCATTAGGTGAGCCTAGTCAATCCCGCCCGCTGCCTTTGAGACCGCCCAGGCTGCATCCGTAAATTTAAACTGTGTGCTGGTCCGCCAGGTGTCATAGGCCAGGCGGTAATCGTCGATCAGGTGCTCGGTAAAGGGCAGCCCGGTTTTCTCGAAGAATTTCTCCCAGCCGATACGCTCGGCCCAGTCTCCCAGACGTTCATACTTGTTGGCGCCGTTGGCATAGGCTTCCACAATCTTCTTGACATCACTGATCACTTCGGGGAACCTGGGGAAGTTATTTGGCAGCCAGGGCACAACAACCTTGGAGAACTTGGGCTCGCTGATCCGGTTGGAAATTTTCCCGCCGGCCAGTATTGTCACGCCGTCACCCTCTTTGTCCGAAAGAGGCAGTGCCTGGCACATGGTGTAACAGTTTCCGCAGAACATGCAGCGCTCATTCTTGATCTTGACGGTTCTCTTACCGTCTGCGGTCTTGTCCGGGGAGATGGCGCCCACCGGGCAGGCTGCAATGGCCAGAGGAATTTCGCAGAGCTTGCTGATATACTCATGGTCCACAATGGGAGGCTTCCGGTGATATCCTAAAAGAGCGATGTCCGAGCAGTGCACGGCGCCGCACATATTCAGGCAGCAGGCCATGGAAACCCTGACCTTGGCGGGCAGCTGCATGCCGGTGAAGTATTCAAACAGCTCATCGGACACAGCCTTAACCATGGAAGAAGCATCGGTGGCCGGGGTATGGCAGTGTATATAGCCCTGGGTATGGACTATATTGGTGATGCCGGCGCCGGTTCCTCCGATGGGGAACTTGAAGCTTCCGGATACATGTTTCCGGCTTAAGAGATCGGCCTTCAGCGCCTCTAAGCTTTCCAGGTTGTCGGTCAGGAACTCGATGTTGTTCCTGGTGGTGAAGCGCACATAGCCTCCGCAGTGCTTGTCGGCGATGTCACAGATCTCGCGGACATGCTCAACAGTCATAAAACGGGCGGCGCCGCACCTGACGGTGAACACCTTGGCTCCGGTTTCCGATACGTGCACCATCACGCCGGGCTCCAGCATATCATGATATGCCCACTTGCCGTAATTTTCTTTAATAACCGGAGGAAAATACTCCCAGTAATGCCTGGGGCCCAGGTCTGTAAGCCTGTTTTCCTGCGGCTTTTCCAGTATGAATCTGCCAGCTTTTTCGGTGGATAATTTCATATTTCTCTAACCCCCTATCTCTTATGTCTCTTCCGATAATCATTGATATCCCTGTCCCATCCGCCGATAACATCCTCTTCCTTCCAGAAGATGTACGGGTTGGAACGAGGAGCCTTGACCATCTGCGGGGCAGGCGGAAGCTCCAGAACCTCAATGAATTTCGGCAGGCCGACGCGCTGGATGAGCTCACCTATACGCTCACGGTTTTTGCCCTCATCCATCCACCATTCCCAAATTTTCTCAATTAATTCTTTAATGTTGTCATAAGGCGGCTCGGCCTTCATAAAGGGCACCAGCAGGGTAGCCATCTGTGCGCCGTCCAGTATGGGGGCCTTGGCTCCGCAAAGCAGACTGATGCCGGTATCAGTGCCGGGCTTTAAAGCTCTGGGCATGGTGTTGATACAGTGCATGCAGCGGGTGCAGTTGGCGTTATCGATAACAAGCTTGCCGTCTTCCATGGCCATGCAACCGGTGGGGCAGAGGCCTATAACCTCTTTCTGAATGTCGAACTTGCCCCAGTCTCTTCCGCCGTGGGCGCCGGCATTGGGCTTGATTTCTCCGGCAATATAGGCTTTCACGGCCTCCTGGTCGATCCTGATGTCGTCCCTCCAGGTACCGATGAAGGACAGGTCGGAACGGGCGATGGAAGCAACGCAGCCGTTGGGGCAGCCGTCAAATTTAAACTTAAACTTATAGGGGAAAGCCGGGCGGTGCAGTTCATCCTGATAATGGTTGGTCAGTTCGTAGCTCAGTTCCTGAGTGTCCACACAGGCAAACTCACAGCGGGCCTTGCCGATACAGCAGGAAGGAGTGCGCAGGTTGGAGCCGGATCCTCCGATGTCGGTATCCATAACGTGGGTCAGTTCAAAGAAAATGGGCTCCAGTTGCTCTGTTACCGTTCCCAAAAGAACCAGGTCGCCGGTGGAACCGTGCAGGTTCATCAGTCCGCTTCCACGGTAGCTCCAGAGGTCGCATATGGTTCTCAGGAAATTTGTGTCATAAAACTTGCTGGCGGGCTGGTTGACGCGCATGGTGTGGAAATGAGCAATGGAAGGATATTTTTCGGCCATGTCGGTGTATCTGCCGATAACGCCTCCGCCGTAGCCCATAACTCCCACGATACCGCCGTGCTTCCAGTGGGTTTCGCCCTCTTCAAAGGACTGCTCCAGCAATCCCAGCAGATCCTCGGAACCTTCTTTGTCAAGCAGCAGCCTGCCATCGGCCAATTTTTTTCTATGCAGGGCGTTTCTTTTGGCATCAGCCACAAAGCTGGGCCATGGCCCCTTTTCCAGTTCTTCAAGCATCGGAATTTCGTGCTTGACTTTAAAATTCTTAAGTTCCTCTTCGGTGTAGTTATTCAGTTCTGCGTCAGTGTATATCCTGGACTCGGCATAGTTTATTTCTTTCACTGGACGTTTAGGTTCAAAAGCCACTAACAATACCCCCTTTTGTGATATGGACTTAAACCAAAAGATTTAATCATCCTCTTCCAATCTGTCTATCTTTTAAGGCCTAACTCCACCAGGTTTTCCGAAACACACTCAAACACACAGGTTATTACCATTGTCCTATGTCGGTTTAGTACGTTGCATCTCCCGCCGCTTAAGCGAGAGTCAAGATAACAAAGAACTTGAGACGCTGACTATAAGCTTTCCGCCTACGTATGGGTACATGCCTTCCACCGGCGCCGCCAATCTCCAAAGCCTTGTGCGCTGCCCCAACCCACCGCACAACAATCAAGCCGCTATCCTCCGCGCCGGTATTCTCTGTATGCCCCGGCAGCCTCATCGGACACAAAATATAACAGACTAACCTCCCTCCCCTTCTGCAATTCCTCCCCTGGCCGCATCCTTCTCTTTGTAGAATCTGGGCTAAAAAGTATCCATAAATAATCCATTGATCCCCTGCCGAATTTCCAGACCAACCGGGGCCGATATCCTGCCTGTCCACAGGTGGTATGTTTCGGCTTTTATCCCTGCCTTTGCGAAAGACACAAAAAACCAACCCACGGCATCTTTTATCCGGCATTTCCCAACTTGCTCAGGCTGAAGCCGGTACAGATGATAATAGGCGGACGGCAAAAATATATTCTCATAAGCTGTATTCGTTGTGCATTGCATTATTCCTTCTAATTTAGGTCAATTTTTTTAATACAAAGAGGATGCCTCACCGGCTATTTTACACCGGGAGGTACGCTAAAGTCCACAGGATGTGCTTACCATGACCTTCTCGAAAGCTTTAGTCCCACTTTAAGAGTAATGATATTTTCTTAGTATTTTTTGGTATAATAATTATATTTGAATGGAAAGGAAGATGAATTTGAGTAAAAATCCAGTGGCCACCATCGAAATGGAAAGCGGCAACACCATGAAGGCGGAGCTCTATCCCGGGATTGCTCCCAACACTGTGAGGAATTTCATATCTCTGGCCCGCAAGGGGTTTTATGACGGGCTTATATTCCACAGGGTGATACCCGGATTTATGATCCAGGGAGGCTGCCCCCAGGGCACAGGCATGGGTGGGCCGGGCTACTGCATCAAAGGAGAGTTTGCAAAAAACCGCCATGCAAACGATCTGCGGCACGACAGGGGAGTCATCTCCATGGCCCGGACCGGCATGCCGGATTCGGCAGGATCCCAGTTCTTCATTATGACCTCAAAGTCCCCTCACCTGGATGGTGAATACGCGGCCTTTGGCCGGGTTATAGAAGGCATGGAGGAGGCCGACCGGATAGTAAACTCCGAGAAGAACCGCATGGACAGGCCCCTGGTGGATCAGAAAATGAAAAGCGTAACGGTGGAGACTTTCGGAGAAGAATACGCCGAGGTGGAGAAAGCGTAAAACAGCCGCCAATAATTGCCTTTAGCAGGAACACAGAGAAATTCTTAATTATTCTTTCCTCTATAAACAGGGCATTGTCAATTTATGTTGAATTAACCAACAATGGCCGCCATTTAGCGGCTGTTCCAACAATTTCAGGGTCTAAAACAAGGTTAATAATCATATCTATCATCCCTCCCGGTGTGGATTTCAAGGTTTTATATGAAGGCCGCAGATGAAAAGAGGTGATTTAATGGCAAATAACTCCGATTTTCTTAAGGACTTTGTGGAAGAGGCCTTGGCGCACGTAGATTCCGCCGAAGCTGGGCTCTTAAAACTGGAAAATGGTGAAGGGGATGCCGATATCATTCACAGTATCTTCCGGAACCTGCACAGTATTAAGGGAACAGCAGGCTTTTTCAGCCTGAAGAATATTGTGAGACTTTCCCACGCTATGGAAAACCTTTTTGGAGAAATAAGAAACGGCAGTCTGGTTATTGATAACCGGATGATTGACGTTTTACTCTCCGCCAACGACTGCCTTAAACAAATGATTATGGATGCGGAAAACAGCGAAATGGAGGATATTTCGGAACACACGGCCAGAATAGCAAAAGCTTTGAACAGTAAATCCGGGGAACAGCAGTCCGATTCATCTCCAGGCCCGGCAACGGCCAATAACTACGGGGGTTTTTTTAGCGGCGAAATAGATATCGAGGAAATCCGGGAGACCGCAAGGCGCGGGCAGAGGTTTTACAAAATAAAAATCGCACCTGGAAATAACCCTCCTGAGATGTTAAAAAAAATAGAGTCCATCGGTAGTATTGCCGGAAACTCCGGGTCCTCCGGTACTCCTGGTCCGGGGGATGCCTTTGACGTACTGGTGGCAACGGTGCTGGAAAGCAATCTGATATCCCTTGCTCTGGATATAGCCGAGGAGAATATCATCCCGCTGGATGAACAGGATCTTCTAACTGAAGAAAGATACAAAAGCCGGGAAGGCCTCCCCACCACCCGGCCGTATCTTGCTGAGACGGCCGGCGTTCAGTCCTCCACAGTCCCCAACATCAGCGGAAAAAGCGCCAGGGCGTAATGGCCGAAGACACTGTGAGGGTACATATAACACTGTTGAATGACTTGCTGAATCTGGCCAGTGAAATGGTTCTGGGAAGAAACCAGCTTCTACGCATACTGGAAGCGCACCGTAAAGGAATTCCTGGCCTCAATGCGGTGCTGCAGAATATCGACGGGGTTACCACCGAGCTGCAGGAAAAAATTATGCAAACCCGTATGCAGCCTGTTGCTAAAGTATTCAGTAAGTTCCCCCGCATCGTCCGGGAATTGTCCCGGAAAATGGGGAAAGACATTGATCTGCGGATGGAGGGCGGCGCAGTTGAACTGGACAAGTCTATAATAGAAGCCCTGGGAGATCCCCTCACCCATTTGATCCGGAATGCCGTGGATCACGGCATAGAAACACCGGACATAAGGGAGATAGAAGGCAAGCCCAGAAGCGGGGCCATAATTTTGAAAGCATACCACGAGAGCGGACATGTCAATATAGACATCATTGATGACGGCGCGGGAATCAATGTGGAAAAAATTACCAACAACGCCTTGCAAAAAGGAATGATCAGCCCCGAGGAAATGCACCTGATGGGAGAGCGGGAGCTGCTGGGCCTGCTTTTCCGCCCCGGCTTTTCCACCGCCGAAAAAGTCACTGACCTCTCCGGCAGAGGCGTGGGTATGGATGTGGTCAAAACCAACATCGAAAAACTGGGCGGCGCCATGGAGATTATGACCAGCCTTGGGCTGGGCACCACCTTCCGCTTAATACTGCCGCTGACCCTGGCCATCATCTCCTCCCTCATTGTGGAGACCGATGGCCAGAAATTCGCCATTCCTCAGGTAAACCTCAAGGGTATGGTTCGGATCAAACCCGGCGATCCTGCCCGCAAGATTGAGCACGTTAGGGATTCCGAGGTTTTAAGGCTGAGGGGAAGGCTGCTGCCCCTGGTTCAGCTCGCCAATGTTCTGGGCTTAAAAGGCGGCCATCTGGACACTGGCCGGGTGATACGGGTGCTGGTGTTAAAAAGCGGGTCAAAACAGTTCGGGCTGGTGGTGGACACCATATATGACGGAGAAGAAATACTGGTCAAACCTATCCCCAGATACCTGAACGAATGCCGGTGCTATTCAGGGGTTACCATCATGGGTGACGGAAGAATTGCCATGATTTTGGATCCCGAGGGCATTGCAGAAAGGGCCGGTCTCCGTTTCCCTGATGAAAGCAGCCGGCCGCCTGAAGACAAAACTCCCCCGGCCGAAGAAGCCATGACCGAATTGCAGAATCTGCTTCTGTTTAAATGCTCCGGCCCCGAGACCTTCGGCATCCACCTTTCCATGGTGGCAAGGGTGGAAAAGCTTCAGGCAGGCCAGATCGAAAAGATAGGGGAAAAAGAGTTTATTCAGTTTAAGGGTGAAGCGCTGAGAGTAATCCGCCCCGAAGACTACCTCCCTGTTACCGCTGAAAAGTTAAAGAGCCAAAATCTATATGTAATAATCCCCAAAATGAAACAGCCTCTGGGAATACTCCTCGAAAGAATTCACAACACCATGGAAACCAAGGTCAGGTTTAACCAGGCCGATATTAAAACCAGGGGCCTGGTGGGATCGGCAATACTGGATGACCGTATAGTTCTCTTTATCAATATATATGAGCTGTTTGAAATGGCCTGCCCAAAAAACTCCGGGAAAGACCGGAAGGAAGAAAAAACAGGGGGTAAATCTCTTTTGCTGGTGGAAGATACGCCTTTTTTCGCCAAAGTGGAGAAAGAATACCTGGAGTCCGCAGGCTACACGGTAATAACGGCGGTTAACGGCAGGGAAGCCTGGAATATACTCCAGGAAAAAGAAGTGGATGCCGTTGTCAGCGACATTGAGATGCCGATAATGGACGGTTATGAGCTGGCCAAAAGAATCCGGGCCGACAAAAGGCTGTCCGCCCTGCCGGTGGTGGCGGTAACCTCCAAGGCCGACGAATGGAGTATAAACAAGGGCATTGACGCCGGCTTTGATTTTTATGAAATAAAGCTGGATAAAGATCGGCTTCTGGAAAAAATCAGGCTGGCCTTCCAAAAAAGGGGTGATGCGGTATAAATGGAACAGTTTTGACTTTTTTCATCCAGGAAAACCTATTTGGCATCGACATACTGGCCTTAAAGGAAATCAACCGCAACATCGAGTACACCACGGTTCCCGATGCCCCCTCCCATGTTATAGGTCTTTTAAACATGCGGGGACAAATAGTAACTCTTTTCAATCTGGCCGGGATGATGGGTTACAGCGGGGAGATAAGAGAGGGACCGCTTAACTGCATTATACTCAAAAGCAGGCCCGATAACCCTGACTATATAGGTTTCATTATCGACAAACCCGGATCTGTGGTTGACATTGTGGAAGATATCTGCGAGCCGCCCCCGGCCAACATTAACAGTATTGAAAAGAAATTTGTCAGCGAGGTGGTCAGACTGGAGAATCAGCTGCTGATGATCCTCCACCGGGAAGCTGTTTTTGAATAATAAGGGATTTGAAAGGAGGCTTTAATTTGGCGGGCATTAACAACAGCATTAAGGCAAAACTGATTACCATCAACATTGTCACACTGGTGGTAGCCGTATTAATCACGGTGGCCACCGGCTACTACAAGGCCAAGGACATTTTAGTCCGCAATATGGAACAAACCCTCACCTCGGTGGCGGTTTCCTCCAGCAAGGAGGTGGGCATGTGGCTTGACAGCCGGAAATCGGAACTGGCTATGCTGGCCAACATGCCCCTGATTAATTCCGGCAGCAACACGGCCAGGCTTTCCTTTTTATCCTCCGAGATACAGCGCAACAAGCTGTATGAAACCTTTTTCATAGCCGACAGCAAGGGTGATTACATTATAACTTCGGGAACACCGGCAAATGTTAAGGACCGTGATTATTATAAAAAAGTAATGTCTACGGGTGAAATAGTGGTATCCGATCCCCTGGTTTCCAGGGCCACGGGAAAAACGGTAATTGTTGTGGCCTCTCCTCTTAAAAAGGACGGCGTTGTGACCGGGCTGCTTGGCGGAACGGTTACCATCGACGATATTTCCCAACGGGTGGACTCCATAAAGGCCGTAAAAACCGGCTATGCCTACATGGTGCGCAGTGACGGCCTGGTCATTGCACACCCCAGTAAAGACCTGGTGATGAAATTAAACCCCATGACCGATACCAGCATAGATCCCAGGTTAAAAGAAGCCATACAAAAAGTAACCCGGGGAGAGACTGGTATAAGCCGCTATGTCTTTGAGGATGTGGACAAATATGTAGCCTATAACCCCATACAGGGAGTCAACTGGGGTATAGCGGTAACGGCCCCGGCGGAAGAGCTGTCGGCAGCCCTGATCTACCTCCCGTTTTTCACCCTGGCCATAGCTGCCTTCGTGGCGCTGATCAGCTCCATTGTCTCAATAATGCTGCTGTCCCGCATGATCAGCAATCCCCTTGACAAAATCCGCCAACTTATGGCCCGCGCCGAACAGGGCGACCTCACCGTGCGGAGTGAGGTTTCATCAGGGGACGAAATTGGACAACTGACCTCATCATTTAATCAGTTCATAGAGAAAATACAGCATATGCTCATTGACATACGGGACAGTTCCATCATCATCAGCAAATCACTGCGCGAAATGTCGTCCATGGCAGGAAACATGGCGGCCCGGAACACCGAGATGAATACAAAAATAAACGTGGTCAACACCGCTGTGGGGCAGATCACCGAGAGCATCACCGGAACGGCCTGCTCCTCCTCGGAAACCAGCGACTACATCAACATGAACGCCTCCGCCCTGGAGGACATGTACGGCAGCGTACAGAAACTGGCCTCGGCATCCGAGCAAATATCGGCCAGCCTGGAGCAGGTTACCGTTTCGGCGGAGCAGAATTCCGACAGCATTAATAAAATATCCCATTCCTCCCAGGACATGTCGGCCTCGGTAAACAGCGTGGCCACGGCGGTCAAGGAAATAAACAGCTCCCTTAATGAGGTCAGCCGCAACTGCGAGAGGTCCATTCAAATCACCGACAACGCCGGGGTGAGAGCTGCCGAAACCAGGGAAATCATAGGAAAGCTCAATGACTCCTCCAGGCAGATTGGAAAGATTGTAAATGTAATCAACGACATAGCCGAGCAGACCAAGATGCTGGCCTTGAACGCCGCCATCGAGGCGGCCGGGGCCGGGGAAGCCGGCAGGGGCTTCGCCGTGGTGGCCAACGAGGTGAAAGAGCTGGCCAAGCAGACGGCCGAGGCCACCGAAGAAATAAGCCTTCAGATAGAGGCTATGCAGGGCAACATGGTGGGGGCGGTACAGGCGGTGGAAACCATAACCCGGGTAATCGGCGAAACCACCGACATAACCAACACCATTGCCTCGGCGGTCACCCAGCAGTCGGAGTCCACCGGGGAAATATCCAAGTCCGTAGTGCTGACTGCCGAAAAGGTAGGACTGATCACCCGGGAGATTTCCGATGCCGCCTCCAATGCCAGTCACGCTGCCCGCAGCATTGACGAAACTTCCAAAGGGCTGCAGGAGGTGGCCCGGTCCATAAATGAGCTTTCCATTTCGGCCAACGACGCCTCGGACAACACCACCAAGGCTTCGGACAGGGTGGCTCTGGTAGCCAGGGACGCCGCCGAAATTTCCAGAGGGGCGGCGGAAATATCCCAGAGCATACAGGAAATCAGCCAGGTGTCGGCCGAAACCGCCGGCGGCGCCGATAAAACCAGCAAATCTGCAAGGGATTTGGCGGATATGGCCCAGAAGATGGAGTCCCAGATTCAGCAATTCCGGGTATAAGTAAATCAGTGGCCGAAAGGGAAGAGACACCGTATGAGCATACTGATTGTTGACGATTCTAAAACTACCCGATTAATAATTGAATCTTACCTGACTGAGTCCGGATACTCGGATCTGCTGTTTTCGGAATCAGCTCTGGACGCCTTTGAAAAGCTGGATATTAATTCCGCCGGGGAGACATCCGTGGACGCCGGTTCAGAAATAGACCTTGTTTTGCTGGATATTGTACTGCCCGACATGGACGGAAGGGAAGCCTGCCGCATCATAAAGTCTGTGGAGCGCTTACAGGATATTCCTGTAATAATGGTAACCTCCCTTACAGAAAGCGAGCACCTGGAAAAAGCCTTTGAGGCCGGGGCCATTGATTACATCACCAAACCAATCAATAAAATTGAGCTGCTGGCCCGGTCCCGGTCAGCCCTTAAGCTGAAGCACGAGATGGACAGCCGCAAGATGCGGGAGCAGAAACTGCTGGAGGTAACCAGGCAGCTGGAGGTGGCCGTTCAAAAGCTAAACCTCCTTTCCTCCCTGGACGGGCTGACGGGGATTGCCAACCGGCGGCGCTTTGACGAATACATGGATGCGGAATGGCGGCGGGGAAGAAGGCATTTTAAGCCCCTTTCTTTAATAATGGCGGATATTGATTTTTTTAAGGCCTACAATGATACATATGGTCATCAGGCCGGAGACGAGTGCCTGATGACCGTTGCCAACACAATTCAAAGCACGCTGAGACGCCCCGAGGATCTGCTGTGCCGGTACGGCGGCGAGGAATTCACTGTGGTTTTGCCGGGAACTCAAAAAAATGGGGCGGTTTTTTTGGCTGAAACAATATGCTCGGCGGTGGAGAAAAGGGCTATTTTACACAGCGGATCCAAAGCAAGCGATCATGTAACGGTCAGCCTGGGAGTGGCCACCATTCTTCCCACAAAGGAACTTTCAACGGCTGATCTGATTTCTGCGGCCGACGGAGCCCTTTACAGCGCAAAATGTCAGGGGCGGAACCGGGTTATGGTGGCCAGTGTCAACTTTAATAATTAGCGCAACCGCTAGGCTGGTGAGTGTTTGGAAAAGCTTAAGGTTTTAATTTTAGACAACTCTGTGTTTTACAAAAAAATACTGGCCCAGGCGGTGGAGAGCACCGGCCTGGGCATTGTGACAAATACCGCCTCCAGCGGAGCCCTGGCCATTGAAAGATTAAACCGGGGCAGCACCGATGTTGTCCTTTTGGATATGTTCACACCCGAAGCCAAATTACTTGAAACCCTGGATCAAATCCGCAGGCGCCACCCCCATATTTTCGTGATCATGCTGGTCTCCCCGGGGTCAGACAGCCAGGCGGAAAAATTCAGATCACCGGAAGCCGGCGTTATGAACTTTATAAAAAAACCTCCGGCGGCAACGGCTGAAAAAAATATCAGCGGCATGAAACAGAGGCTGCAGGGACTGTTTACCCAGATAATAGCCAGGAAGTTCACTTCCTGGAATGTAAACGCAGCGCCCTCCCTTCAGCGGAACACCACCCCTCCCCCAGCGGCCCCGGCGGCAAAAAAAAGGAGATTAAGCGGAGTCGACCTGGTGCTTATAGCCTCTTCCACCGGCGGCCCGGCGGCCCTGGAGACAGTTTGCAAAGATCTTCCGGCCGGATTTAACAAGCCCGTTCTGGTGGTTCAGCATATGCCGGCGGAACTGACCGGCAGAATGGCCCAGTCACTGGATAAAAAATGCAGCCTTCCGGTACTGGAGGCCCAGGATGGGGACGCCGTGAGACCGGGTCAGATAATGATCGCACCCGGAGGTTTTCATATGACGGTTGAAACAGGAAAGGGCACCGGTATAATCATAAAAGTTGAATCCACCCCCCCGGTAAACGGTGTCAAACCCGCTGCCGATGTGCTCTTCCGCTCTGTGGCCAGGGTCTACCGCAATAAAAGAGTGCTGGCCGTGATACTTACGGGCATGGGCAGTGACGGAATGCTGGGCGTGGAGGAAATAAAAAAGAGCTGTGAATGCTTCTGCCTGGCCCAGAGTGAACGAACCTGCGTTGTTTACGGAATGCCCAAAAGCGTGGTGGACGCAGGCCTGTCTGATGCCGTAGAGGATCTGTCCACAATACCTTTTCGTATTTTGCAAATCATTTCGGGCAGAGGTTAAAGCTTAAATCCACAAGAGCATGGGGATGGAATTTATTTCCGGATAGGAGTGTTGGCGTGAAAATTTTATCCGTGGATGATGTTTTGCTGATTAGGAAACTTACCAAGAAAACGGTGGAGGCCATGGGTGGGCAGCTCTTTGAGGCGTCTGACGGCATTGAGGCCCTGTCGACTCTGAAAAAAACCGAAGGAAAGTTCGATCTAATCATACTGGACTGGAATATGCCAAATATGAACGGTTTCGAGTTTTTAAACAAAATAAGACGCCAGGAGAAGTATAAAAACATCCCGGTAATGATGGCCACCACCGAGGGCGAAAAGGATAAGATCGTTAAGGCTGTCCAGGCCGGGGCCAACAATTATCTTATTAAGCCCTTCACCGAGCAGGAACTGACCAAAAAAATACTGCAATGCCTTGGATTGGGGTATGAATATGACTTATTAAACAACTGCTTTTCCGATGCCGCAAGGAATATTCTGGCATACTCCACCGGACTGGAGGTGTCTGAGGAATATGGACCTCCAGAAACCGCTGCGCAGAAGGATTATCTTTCCGGGCAAATGATTATACAGGGGAAAGTCAATGCCATTATTTACCTGACCATGGGCAGGGAAGCAGCCACCGGCATTATAAGCCTGATGACCGGGTTAAAGCCCCCGGAACTGACCTCAGAAGATATTCTTAACGGAACAGCAGACATTATCCAGAAGGTGGCCGCCAAGGCAAAAAACCTGCTGACAGGGATGAATGTTCAGTGGAGCATCTCAACTCCCTTTGTCTATGTGAGCTTTATCACGGAAGATCTTCATATACAACAAAAGAAGGTCTTCAGCATAGTTAAAAAATACCGGGCTGATGATCTGGTGGTAAACTATAAAATTTATTTTTTATAGAGTTTTTCATTCATGTAAGAACCAGCCGACATTATCCCGAAATACGGCTATAGCCCGTGTCAAAGGCCCGGAGGTTTAGCTCCCTGACACCGCCGGTAAAAAGAGACTCAATGGTTCTAATAAAATACTCCCGGCCAAAGGGCACAAGGCCGCTTGCGGCCATGGCCCCGGTCATGACCATATTGGCGGCCAGGGGGCTTCCGGCCTCCTGGGCCAGATGGGTGGCGGGCAGGGTATGGACCCTTGACACCATTTTTTTTACCGCCTCCTCTATGCGGGCGGGATGGGGGTATTTATCCTCACCCAGAAGACAGCCCAGGGGATAGTTGGGGCGGTCGTTCATGATCACCACGGTGTCAGGATTGGCATAATCCATGATCACCCTCATGGTTTCCAGGGGCTCGAAGCCCGCCACCACGTGGGCCCTCCCCCTGGGGATAAGCGGGCCAATGGGTTTATCCCGGGAGATCCTCACATGGCTCATCACCGATCCGCCCCTCTGGGAAACACCGAAGGTTTCACCTACGGCCACCCGGTAGCCGGCCTCGGCCGCCGCCACCGAGAGTATCTGGGAGGCCAGCACGTTGCCCTGCCCTCCCACACCGGTGATTATTATATTTAAAGGTTCCGCAAACAGTTTTGGCATCCCCTAAACCGTCCTTTCCACCGTGATGGCCTGCCGGGGGCAAAGGGTGGCGCACACCCCGCAGCCGTTGCATACCGCCTCGTCAATACGGGCCTTACCCGACTCCGCATCCCATATATTGGCAGGACAGGAGAAAACTTTGCTGCAGAACCTTCCGCAGCCGCAGGCATCCCCTATGCACCTCTTTCCATCCACATACACCCTGTTTTTTTGTTTTCCCTTAACGGCCGCCAGGGCGCAGGTTCTCCTCAGTATCAGCACCCGGGGACCTTCTTGCTGCAGCATCCGGCAAATAACATCAATGGTCGCCTCAACATCGTAGGGGTCCTGAAGGCTGCAGGGTATGCCTATGCCCCGGATTATATCTTCCATATGCACGGTGTCGGCAGGTTCCCCGGTGGCGGTGGAACTGCGCCCCGGGTGGGGCTGATGACCGGTCATGGCGGTGGTTTCATTGTCCAGCAGCACCAGCATAAAATTGGAGCGGTTATAGCGGGCGTTGATCAGTGCCGGCACAGCGGCGTGATAAAAGGTGGAATCCCCCACCACGGTTATAACCGGCCGGTTAAATCCAAAGCGGTCCAGCTTTCCCATGCCCCCGGCGATGCCTACCCCGGCGCCCATGCAGTGCACCGTCTGCAGGATATGGTAGCCGGTTCTGGCGATGCCCAGGGTATAGCAGCCTATGTCCCCCAGAACGATCCCTCCCCTGCCGTCCAGCTCCAGGGCCGTCTTTATGGACCAGAAAGAAGCCCTGTGCGGACACCCGGCGCAGAGGGCCAGATCCCTGCCCGGCATCTTTTCCCCCAGAAGCTCCAGGGCTCCCTTCCGACCGGAAAGAACAGGGCTTTTAAAGGCTGCCCCGGTTATTTTCGAAAGGGACCCGGCCAGTATATCCGGGTTCATCTCCCCTATGCCCGGGCCCGCCGGGCCGGCCACGTGGCCGCTCCTTTTGCCGTAAAAGGTGATGCTTCCAATGTCTTTCCAGTGGCGGGCGGCCAGGGCCATCACATTATCCTCCACAAAGGGCTCCACCTCTTCGGCGAATACCACCTCGGAAGCGTTTATAAGATAATCCAGCAGCAAGGATTCCGGCAGCGGCCAGGTGGTCCCCAGCTTCAGCACCCCGGTTTCCCTACTCAGATCCAGCATTTCCAGGGCCTCCAGGGCATACATGTAGCTGGGCCCGCTGGCAATGATCAGTCTTTGGGCCCTTTGAGGGCCGGTGTAGCTGTTGAATCCCGATTTACAGAACAAAGCCGAAGCCCTGGTCAGCTTCTGCTCCTGCATTGCGTGCAGGGCTATACCGAAGGTGATTACCCGGTCGCCCCTTTGAAATTCCGGCTCCCTTTCTGTACGGGCTATTTTCCCCAGCTTTACATCGCCGCTGGCGTGGCAAACCCGGGTGACACAGCGCACCACCACCGGCAGCGCCAGCTCCTCCGACAGTGAGAAAGCTTCCCTGGTCATGTCCATGGCCTCCTCTACCGAGGAGGGCTCCAGCACAGGCAGGTGAATCACCTTGCACAGATTGCGGGAATCCTCTTCCCGAACACTGGAGTGGGCCGCCGGGTCATCGCCCACCACTATTACCATGCCTCCCCGGCAGCCTGAAATGGCCAGGGCGCCGGCAAAGTCCAGGGCAACATTGAGGCCGTCAGCCTTCATCACGGTCAGGGATCTCAACCCGGTGAAGGATGCGGCCGCGGCCCCTTCCAGGGCCACCTTTTCATTGACAGACCACTCAACGTATATATCATGTTCCCCGGCCACCTTAGCCAGGGTTCCCAGCACTTCGGCGGTGGGGGATCCGGGATAGGAGGCGGCATAGGCCACCCCGGCCTCCAGAGCTCCCCGGGCGATGGATTCATTTCCGGTAAGAGCCACCCTGACCCCCGGCTTTTCCTCACGGACTCCCATGATGGTCACTGGTTCACTCCTCCCCACTGGGCTTCAATCTGTTCCCGGTACCGGCCCACCACAGGGAAGCCTGGTTTTCCGTCCTCAAACTCCGGCAGCCCCAGAACCCGCATTTTTTTATTCAATGCCGCCCTCCTTAACAAAGGCAGCCTTTCTTCGGGGTATTGAGCAATTTCTATAGCCCCCCTGCGCAGGGCCAGATCAACCAGTTCCCGCCCTTTGTCCGACCGGACAATCAGTGTATTCCAGGATGGGTCGAACTCAGTGGATCCCACCGATAGGTCCGCCCACTCCGAGGTGCTGTCAAAGCACAGGCTGCAGGGCTTTTTAATAAAAGGCCGTATTTCTTCCAACTGCCAGCGGCAATTCCCTGAATTGGTCTCCACCACCGGCCCCTCCAAGGGAATGTCCATCCTGACCATCTCTTCCCCCTTCACCCTGCGGAAAGCAAAGCGGTAAAAATCCGGGGAAAGGGACCAGAAGCAGAACAGCCCCAGGGCCATCCCCACAGCCTGAGGATTACTAAACTGATCTCCTGCCAAATTACCGGCCTGAGCCTTGCGCGCCGCGGCTATCTGGCAGGGCCTCCCCACCAGGCCCAATCCTGACATACCCTCCCGAAGGGCCCGGTTCAGCACTGCCAGGGATGGCACCGCTGTATACTTGGACCCGGCACAACCGTTTACCTCATCAACGGTGCGGGCCAGCACCGGCCTGGGGCAGAGAACCCCCCCCCCGGCCAGGGCCATCCCGGTAACCATTCCCTCTTTCAGGGCAAAGGCGGCCAAAGCCGAGGCAACCCCGCCGTACTGGGCTTTGGCCGCCCTGTTTTCACCGGCCCGGGCAAAATAAATTTCCCTTACCACACCCAGTGCCTGGTCCTCCCTTTCCCGGCCGAATACCGCCAGATCCATCTCCCTCAGGTCCAGGGAAACTTTGGGGCAGACCGAGTAACAGGCTCCCTCAGCCAGGCCGCAGGGGTTGATTACCCTGACCATGTCTCCGGCTGTTTTAATATAAGGGCAAAGTCCCACGCACATGCCGCAGGACGAACATAGTCCTCTGTCAATAATGTCCCTTTTTAACCGATCCTGACCAGGCATAAAACTCCTCCTTATACCCCGCCTATATGCCGGATAATTATTATTTCAAAAATTGAGGGTGGCAAAATAGTCTTCAATGGTCTCGGCCCGCCGGATCATCTCCACGCTTCCGTCAGCCTTCAGAAGCAGTTCGGCCGACCGCAGCTTTCCGTTATAATTGAATCCCATGGCGTAACCGTGGGCCCCTGTGTCATGTATCACCATGACATCGCCTATTTCAACCATGGGCAGCTTCCGGTTCACCGCAAATTTATCATTGTTTTCACACAGCGAGCCTGTGACATCATATATATAGCCCAGGGGCCAGTCCTCTTTACCCATCACGGTTATATGATGATAGGCCCCGTATATCCCCGGACGCATCAGATTGGCCATGCAGGCGTCCAGACCCACATAATTTTTATAAATTTCCTTCTTATGCAGTACGGTGGCCACCAGATAACCATAGGGCCCGGTTATCATCCGACCGCTTTCCATGGCCAGCTTAAGAGGGTGCAGCCCGTTGGCCACAATTTTCCTGTCATAGGACTCCTTGAGCCCCCGGCTCAGGTAATCCAGATCCACTGCCTGCTGCTCCGGGCGGTAAGGTATTCCTATACCTCCGCCGAAATTTACGAATTCAACCCTTATTTTCAGGGTCCGGAAAATCTCAACCACCAGATCAAACATCATGTTGGCCGTTTCAATAAAATAGTTGGGATCCAACTCGTTGGAAATAACCATGGTATGCAGACCGAACCTCTGCGCGCCCTTGTCCCTCATTATCCTGTAGGCGTCCAGGAGCTGCTTGCGGGTCAGTCCGTACTTGGATTCCTCCGGGCTGCCGATGATGGCGTTGCCCCCTTCCCTAAGGGGCCCGGGGTTATAACGGAAGCAAATCAGTTCCGGTATCCCGGCGTTCTTTTCCAGAAAATCAATATGGCTTATATCATCCAGATTAATTACCGCTCCCAGTTCTTTGGCCTTTATAAACTCATTGGCCGGCGTGTCGTTGGAGGTGAATATAATGTCTTCTCCCCGGATGCCCGATTTTTCCGCCAGAATCAGCTCCGGAAGAGAACTGCAGTCGGCGCCGCACCCCTCCTCATGGAGTATCTTCAATATATGGGGATTGGGTGTGGCCTTGACGGCAAAATATTCCTTAAAGGCCGGGGCCCAGCCGAAGGCCGCCAGAAGTTTCCGGGCATTGGCCCGGATGGCCTCTTCATGGTAAATATGAAAAGGCGTGGGATGCTGTTCAATTATCCGCATCAGTTGTTCCTTGGAAAAAGGTGGTTTTTTTTCGGCCATTAAAGCTTTCCTCCAAAAAGTATTGTCGACAATAACTATTAAAACGGCTGCGCCGCTGTGAACCTCCGCCGTGCCCCCAATGGCCTAAGGCTTGATACCAATGCTTTCAAAGGACGTCCTGGCATCCATTATATGCCGGCGCATACTTTGCTCGGCAATGTCGGAATCTCTCTTTCGCAGATCATCCAGTAGAAGCTGGTGCTTTTGTATGATCTCATCCCGGCTGGCATGAGTAAACATTAAGAATGAAAAAAGATACCTCTGGGCATTTACCACCGACCACATTTCATAAAGCCGCGGCAAACCACATCTCCGGCAGATAAACTCGTGAAACTCCAGGCTGAACCCGGAAAGCTGGCTTACCGTTCCTTCCGGGGGCAAAGTTTTGGCCTGCCGCAATAGATCCTGAAGGTAATTGAAGTCCTCATGGTCAAACAATTCCGCAGCCTTCCGGGCGGCCAGCCCCTCCAGCACGCTGCGGAGCAAGTATACCTCAAGAACATCGTCCCGGGACCATTCCACCACAAATGTCCCCTTGTGCGGTATAACCTTTACCAGCCCCTCGTTTTTTAGCTGGCCCACCGCTTCCCGGATGGGGCCCCGGCTGATGCCCATCTCCTCTGCCAGCTTGCTTTCCACCAGACGCTCCCCGGGCTTTAGATTCCCGTTCATTATTGCGTCTCTTATAACCTGCAGAGCATGTTCCTTTAAAGTTTCAGCCCTTAACTGCGGAAAGGACAATCAGAACCCTCCCATATATGCGTTGACTTATAATAATTCAGATTATACATGTTTCAGAAACTCATTACAACGGATTAATCACCGCTGCATTAACTGAAATTCCCCAACCGCAAGAAAGAGGAATACCCATCAAGCTATTGCTTTTAAGGTCTTCCTCCATCAGTTGCGGGATATCCCTCCCAGGTTTATTTAAGCAGGTTGGGCAGAAGCATAACCACCCCGGGCATGTAGGTCAGCATGAAGGCCACAATGGTGGCTACGATCAGGAAGGGAAGGAGTGACGGTATGATCTCTTCCACCGTCCTGCCGCTTATCCGGCTGGCCACGAAAAGCGAGAGGGCCACCGGAGGGGTTACCTGGCTTAAACCAAGCACCATAACCATTATGACGCCATAAAAGGCGGGGTCCACACCCAGCTTGGTGATAACCGGCAGAAGCATGGGTGTAAGGATCAGTATGGCCGCCCCCTGGTTCATAAAGAACCCGGTAACAAAGAAGAGAAGGTTAAGCAGGAACAGAACCAAGTATGGGCTGGAAGAAACGTTGCTCATATATGCCGTGATGTCCTGGGGAACATGCTGGTTGGTCATAAGCCAGCCGAAGGCGGTGGCCCCGACCACCACCAGCATTATGGCGGCGCTGGACTCTGTCACCTGTACGGCAATTCTGGCGAGCTTTTGCATATCCAGCTCCCTGTAAACAAAAAAACCTATAAGCAGCGCATATACACATGCCACCACCCCGGCCTCGGTGGGAGTGAAAACTCCTCCGTAAATTCCTCCCAGTATAATCACCGGGGTCAGAAGGGCCAGGAAGGCATCTTTCGCAGCCACCGCCGTTTCCCTCAGCGTGGCCCTTTTTTCACCCCGGTACCCTCTGCTGGCCGATATGATGTAGGCCATCACCATCAGAGTAATTGCAAATATGATTCCCGGAACAATTCCACCCATAAAAACATCCAGTACCGACACGTTGGCGGTAATCGCAAAAAGTATCATGGGAATGCTGGGGGGTATGAGAATGCCCAGTTCCCCGGAGATGGCCAGGAGAGCCGCAGAGAAGCGGGAGTCATAGCCCTTCTTTTCCATCTCTTTGATCATAATGCCCCCGATGGCCGCAGTGGTGGCCGGGGCCGATCCGGTAAGGGCGCCGAAGAGCATGGAGCTCAGCACCGAAACCATAGCCAGGCCGCCGGTAAGAGCTCCCACCAGAACCGAGGCCAGCCGGATCAGCCTGCGGGACATCCCACCATGCTCCATAATGGCCCCCGCCAGGATAAAAAAGGGAATGGCCAGCATGGGGAAGGAATCAATGGAGGTGAATGTTTTTTGGACAATGACCATCAGAGGCAGGTCGGACATCATCATGCCGGCCATAACGGCCAGCAGCAGTCCAATCCAGATGGGCATTCCAATTAAAAGGCAGCCCAGGAGAACAATAAAAAGAATTGTAACCATTAATATTTCACCACCTTAACTGCCTGACCGGGCCGGTCTCAGCAGCGCCCGGCCCGCCTGAACCAATGCCTCAACCAGGAAAAATAACATTAACACGGTCCCTGCGGGGATGGCCATGTAAGGTATGGACATGGTCATTCCCATGGCGTCGGAAACCTGACTTGAATTGTTTAAGGCCAGTTCAGCCCCTGATACCGCAAGAAAAACAAGTACCCCTCCGGATAGAACGGATCCTATAAACGCACAGGAAACCCCCAGCTTGGGGGGGAGCTTGCTGACCAACATGTCCATGGCCAGGTGGCCCTTGCTCCTGACGGCCATTGCCCCCCCCAGAAGGGTTATCCAGACAAACAAATACCGTATTAATTCTTCGGCCCAGGGGATGGGTGAGTGCAGAACGTACCGAAGCACTACCTGTGAAAAACCGGCCACGATCATTGCCCCCAGCATCAGCAGGGACAGCGCCTTTACAGTCTGGTAGGTGATGTCGGCAACCTTTTTCAGCCCATCCATATTGATTGGTTCCCCCTATTTTGCGTTTTTAACTGCTTCAATCAGATCCTTGCCGATCTTCGGCTCAAAAGTGGTGTATACCCCTTTTGTCTGCTCCATAATTTTGGACTTGTCAGCTATTTCATTGATCGCTACACCCTTAGACTTGATCTCGTTCAGGAAACCCTTCTCCTCTTCCCGGGCCAGCTTGCGCTGGTAGTCCATGGCTTCCCTGGCGGCCTCGCCCAGGGCCTTCTGGAGGTCCGCCGGCATTTCACTGAATTTCTTGGAGCTCATGATTAGAACGGCCGGAACGTACATGTGGCCGGTCATGGAGAAGTACTTCTGCCCGGCTTCCGAGAACTTGCTGGTGATAAAGTGCGCCGGGGCGGCTTCGGCCCCGTCCACTGTTTTCTGAGACAGGGCGGTGAACAACTCACCCCAGTCGGTGGTTACCGGCAGGGTACCCATGGCCTTGAAAGTGTCAACATACACTTGGTTGGGGAATACCCGGAGTTTAAGACCCTTCATGTCCTCCAGTGAGTTGACCGGGCGGTAGCGGTTGAAAACATGGCGGAAGCCATTTTCACCCCATCCCAGCACCTTGATTCCCTGCTTGTCCGAAGCCTCGGCAAGCTTTTTACCCACTTCTCCCTGGAAAACCTTGTCCACATGGTCATAGTCACGGAAAATGAATGGAAGGTCGGCCACCAGCATTTGGGGAACGAAGGCTCCCAGCTGGGTGCTGCCCACCAGCTCCATGTCGGCGATGCCGTTCTTGACCCCTTCAGTGCGATCCCTGGTTCCTCCCAGCACTCCCGAGGCAAAAACCTCCACCTTTATCTTGCTGTTGCTCTTCTGGGCCGCCAGCTCTGCGAATTTAACCAGCCCTTTTTGGAACGGGTGGTTTTCCGGCATGGCGTGGCCCACCTTGAATACATACTGCTTGTCAGGCGCCCCTGACTTTTCTTGGGAACCCTTGCCGCCGCCGCATCCCACGGCGGTAAAGCCGACCACTGCCGCCAGCGCCAGAACACCGGCGATTCGGGCAAAACTGCCCTTTCTGAATTCTTTCTGGTTCAAATTGTTTACCCCCCTGTTTTATTTATTTTTTATTATTATCCCGCTATCCCGGTTTTGCCTTGCACCGGGAACCGGGTAAAAATATTTAATATGCCAAGATCTATACCTCAAAGGGAACGCCGTACTCCTCACCGATCCTGATCAGCTCCCTGCGGGTTGACTCATTGATTACGCAGCCCTCCTTGAGCCTCCGGGACCTTTTTTGCGCCGACTTTTCCCCGGGGATGATAATTTCAGATCCCCCATCCCCCGGCGGGCTCTCCTTGATCTGATTTAAAAACCGGCTCAGGCGCCGTTGAAACTCATCCCAGGGAATAAATTTTTCCACATCCAGCACCATCACCAGATGGCCCATTCCCAGGGGCTTGCTGTAATCAGGCGGCATCAGTGAGGCCACATTCCTTCCAAAGGAAGCCCCGGTCAGCACACCGGCCAATATTTCGATCATCAGGGCCAGGGCATAACCCTTGTGTCCGGCAATGGGCAGAACAGTGCCCAGCAGGGCCTCCCGGGCGTCTGTTACCGGCCGCCCCCCGCGGTCTATGGCCCACCCTTCCGGAATGGCGCCGCCCTCCCGGGATGCCAGTATGATGTTGCCCCGGGCTGTAACACTGAGCGCCATGTCCAGTATAACGGGATCACGGCCCTCCCTGGGAACCGCTATGGCGAAGGGGTTATTACCCAGCTCGGGTTCCCTGCCCCCCCAGGGGGCCATAATAGGACTGGTATTGGTGAAAATTATGCCTATTTTCCTCCGGGAAACCACTCTTTCGGCCAAAATTCCCAGGGCTCCCGCATGGCCGCTGTTGCGCACGGCAACCACTCCCACGCCTATTTCAGCCGCTTTTGAGGCAGCCATTTCCAGGGCCAGGGCAGCCACAACCTGACCGAATCCGTGGTCCCCGTCCAAAACGGTAACCGCACCGCCGTCCTGCACCACCCTTATCTCCGGGTCGGGCTTCATGACACCCCTTTTTACCCTTTCCAGGTACATTCCCAGCCGGGACATTCCGTGGGTTTCATGTCCCCTGAGGTCGGCCTCGGTGAGACACTGGGCCATTATGGCCGCTTCATCGGGAGGCATCCCAACCTTTTCCAGAACCCGCCTGCAAAAGTCCGACATCATACCACTCATGACCTGATCGCCCCCCCCTTTCCACGCATAGATGCCCCTGTTCACTGTACTGTCCGCCACTCACTGTCAATACCGGGTCAGAGGCACCTGCCTATGCGGCTGATGGCTATCTCAACCTCTCCCAACACCTCGGCCCGGGTCATACTGCCGTTGCAGACATCGGCCAGCCGGGCTTCCAATATTTTTGCCGCCCCATCCAGCGACATTTCCCCGGCAATAACGGCCGACAGGTCCACATCAATATTGTCAGCCAGGTTCACCACGGTGTACGGATTGCCAGAAACCTTTATGGTGGGGGCGACAGGGTTGCCCGAGGTATTTCCTTTGCCGGTGGAAAAAACAATGGCATGGCAGCCTGCCGAAGCCATGGCCGTCATATTCTCAATTCCCGGGCAGGGGGCGTCCATCACCACGAATCCCTTGCATGACGGTCTCCGCCCATACCCCACAACCTCCATGAGGGTGCTGGAACCGCCTTTTTTGATAGCCCCCAGGGCCTTTTCCTCAATGGTGGACAGACCCCCCAGAATATTGTCGGGGGTGGGGTTTGATCCCAGCACGTCCACTCCCATTTCGGAAGCATAGGTAACGCAGAAGTTCACAGCCTCCACCAGCTTTTGCCCGGTGGCCCGATCCTTGGCCCTGACCGCCAGAAGGTGCTCTCCCCCCAGTATTTCCAATGTTTCGCTCATGATGGCGGTGCCGCCCCGTTCAATGACCATATCTGCAACTTTACCGGTGGCCGGGTTGGATACCAGCCCCGAACTGCCGTCGGAACCCCCGCACTCCAGGCCTATCACCAGATCCGACCAGCTCATGGGCTCCCTTGCCTGAGCCCCCGCATCCAGAGCCATTTTCATGGCATACCGGGAAGCAACCTCCGTGGCCCTGACGGTTCCGCCCACATCTTCAATGGAAACAACCTCCGCCGGGCGGCCGCTGGCGGCAATTCCACCTGCGATGGCCAATGCCGAATTGATTTCCAGGCTGACGACTATAGCCCCGTAAACATTGGGGTTTGTTCCCAAGCCAATAAGTGTGTTTTTATGCTGTTCATAATCATCCCCCAGCATAGCGCGGCCAAATCCGGGAGTAAGCGCCACAGTCCCCTGCACTGCGTTTACCACCCTGCGCACCACCGGATTGGAATTATCCATGGCGGAAATTACCGCCACATAATTTCTTATCCCGATATCGCCGTTCTGCCTGCGGTAACCCAAAAGATTAGCTGCACTCATTATATCTATCTCCTCACCCTCAAGCTGCGGATATTATGCACATGAACATGCTGCCCAGCTGAGATGTCCTCGGTGGCTTCACCGATAACCTCACCGTATTTGTACACCCTGGCTCCCCTGGGGATGGATTTTATGGCAATCTTGTGGGCAAAGGGCACCTCGTCTATCGCCACAACATTTTCCCCGCCGGAAAAATCAACCTGATCTCCGGCCTTCACAGGGGCCATTGACACAGCCACATTATCCTTTTTGTCCAGCACCAGACATTTGGTCACAACAAACTCCTCCCAAACCATACTTTAAATAATTGTTAACAGTAGACTGTCAACTGTTAACATTCGACTCGTTTAAATAATATCCTGCTCCATTAAGAAAATATTAAAAAATTTTCTCCGGACCCCTGTTCGGAACCCGGAAAATAATGAAAATGATTATCACTAAGTAACAGGGCAATCCATGTGAAGATTTAGACAGCTAATTGGGCTAAATCACCTTTTTTCGGCCTTGTTAAAAGGGCTTCTGCGAAATATGATATTGATAATCATTTTCAACTAGGAACAAGCGGGAGGATTGAAATGAAAAAAAGTTTATTATTTGTTTACGCAGCAATATTGCTGATGGCCGCCCTTGTGGCCGGCTGCGCCCAATCCCAGGATCCGAAGGGCACCGGGGAAAAGAAAGAAGGTTCCCCGCTGGCGGTTTATTCCGGACGCAAGGAACCCCTCATCAAGCCTGTCCTGGATGCTTTTGAAAAGGACACCGGCATCAAGGTTACCCTTCGTTCAGGGGGAGCCTCTGAATTGGCCAACGCCATAATTGAAGAGCAAAAGTACCCGGGCGCCGACGTATTTATAGCCAATGACGCCGGCACCATGGAAATGTTGAGGCAGAAGGGACTGCTCCAGCCCAATCCTTCACCGGCGCTGAAAGCCGTACCCGAGGATCTGAGAGCGAATGACGGCTCATGGATTGGAGTTTCGGCCAGAACCAGGGTTATCATGTATAATACCAACCTTGTTAAAGAAAGCGATCTGCCGAGATCCATAAAAGACCTGGCTGACCCCAGGTGGAAAAAGCAGGTGGCCATCTCTGCCAGTTCCAATGAGTCGTTGATAGGGCACATAACAGCCCTGAGGCTTTCCATGGGTGATGCGGAAACCGAAAAACTTCTGCGCAGCCTGATGTCAAATCAGGCGCAGTCCCTGAAAGGGCATACCGAAGTAAGAAAAGCCGTTGGTTCCGGCGAGTTTAAGCTGGGGTTGGTTAACCACTATTATTACCACCTGCAGAAACAGGAAGGTTCTCCGGTGGGAGTAATATACCCGGACCAGGGAGAAGGACAAATGGGGGTTCCGGTTAATGTGGCCGGGGCAGCAATTGTTAAGGGATCCAAAAACAGTGAGTCCGCCCGAAAATTCATTGAATACCTTATCAGGCCCCAAACCCAGGAGCTTTTTGCCAAGCTGAATTATGAAATTCCGGTGGTTGAAGGGGTTCCGGCCAATGACGCCAGGAGACTCGACCAGTTCAAGCGGACCCCGGTCAAAATGGAACAACTGGGATCCGAGCTCAACAAAACCATAAACTTGATTGAAAAGGCAGGCCTGCCTTAATAGCGACCCTTAAGCGGCCCCAAGGATATCTGGATTGCGCAGAAGCGCTTTGGAGCTTGAGTATTGAAAACGGTGGTCAATATGACAAAAGAAAATGTTGCAAGCAGCCTGGTGCGGCCTGAGGGCCGCACCAGGCAAAGAATTTTTGCCGTCAAGAAAATATTTTTGCCCGGGTCAGGGCCGCCAGCCGGTATAGTGGCGGCTTCCCTGCTGGTGGCAGCGCTTTCGGCGATCCCCTTTTTATATATTTTACTGAGGGCTTCCCAGGCCTCCCCTGAAATATGGATAAGGTTATGGCGCAGCAGAATTCCCGATCTTCTGGTCAATACCCTGGGGCTAGCCGTGGCGGTTACTGCGGTAACCGTAATTATGTCAGTTCTTTTATCCTATCTGATTATCCGCACCGACCTGCCCGGGAAAAACGTCATGCACTGGCTGATGGCGGTCCCCCTTGCCATCCCGGCGTACATCGGAGCCTTTGCCTATATAACCTTCTTTGGATATAACGGGGCGGCGCAACACCTCCTGGAGGCGGTTTCCGGCCTGCCGCCAGGCGCGGTTAAGCTGCCGTCGATATATAGTTTCGGAGGAACTGTACTGGTGCTGTCGGTTTTTACCTTTCCCTATGTATACCTGCTGGCGGCGGCCGCCCTGAAATCCGGCGGAGGTGATTTGGAGGAGGCCTCCCTTTCCTGTGGGCTCAGCCGGTGGCAAACTTTTTTCAGGGTAACCCTGCCCTTGATGCGACCTTCCCTGGCAGCCGGGGGTATTCTTGTTTTCCTCTATGTTCTGTCGGACTTCGGAACAGTAGCTATGCTCCGCTTTCCCACATTTACCAGCGCCATCTATTTGCAGCTGACGGGAAGATACGACCGGGGAACGGCGGCGGTGCTGAGCGCAGTCCTGCTGTTTATCGCCCTGGCGGTAATATTCATTGAGTGGCGCTGGAGGAGCGGAACAAGATACCATCAAGGGGAAGGCGGCAACCGCCGGCCAGCCCCGGTATCCCTTGGAGCGTGGCGGTACCCGGCGATTTTTTTTGTTATGGCAGTGGTGCTGCTGTCGGTGCTAGCGCCCCTGGGCCTGCTGGGTTTCTGGAGCGCCGCCGGCATCTCCGGCGGCTCGCTTGGCAGCGATTTTTTCCTCTATGCCCGCAACAGCCTGATTACCGCCGCCTCGGCAGCATCAGCATGCATGGCTCTGGCTCTCCCCCTGGTTTTCCTGTCGGTAAGGTACAACAGCCGTCTGGGGAAATACCTTGTAAATATTATTTTCGCCGGGTACGCCCTGCCCGGAGTTATGCTGGCGCTGGGAACCGTGCTGCTGGTGAGCTCCGGTTTTCCCTATCTTTACGGGACAGCCGCTTTACTGGTGATAGCATATATTGCCCGGTTTCTGCCCCAGAGCCTACAGGCCGAAGAATCGGCCCTCGCCCGGGTTAACCCAAGCCTTGAAGAGTCAGCCCGCCTGGCAGGGTACTCCGCCTGGTCGGCCTTTCTCAGGGTAACCCTTCCTTTAATCCGGCCCGGCCTTATTTCAGGCTGGACACTGGTGTTTATAAGCTCAATCAAAGAACTTCCGGCCACTCTTTTGCTGAGGCCTGCGGGCTTTGACACTCTTTCAGTAAGGATATGGATAGAAGCCAGTGAAGGATTTTTTGAACAGGGCGCTCCGGCGGCACTCCTGCTGGTTATGGTTTCGGCCCTGCCACTTAAATTTCTGTTCAGCCGGGATTTGTCCAAAGGAGGTTTCAGACGTGGATCAAATACAGTTTAGCGGTGTTAAAAAGTCATACCGGTCCGGACAGACCGCAGTGGACAACCTGAGCTTTCAGGTTGAAAAAGGTGAAATCTATACCCTTTTGGGGCCCAGCGGCTGTGGAAAAACAACCACCCTGAGGCTTCTGGCAGGGTTCGAAAAGCCGGACGGCGGCCAAATCTCCATTGCGGGAAATGTGATGGCCGGAGCTGGTTACTGGGTACCTCCCGAGAAAAGGGGGGTGGGCATGGTCTTTCAAAACTACGCCCTTTTCCCCCACCTGGATGTGGCAAGAAATGTGGCCTTTGGCCTGAGGAATTCACCACCCTGCGTGAGAGCGGGGAGGGCCAGGGAGTTTATTGATCTTGTAGGCCTTTCGGGATTCGAAAAAAGGTTTCCCCACGAACTTTCCGGCGGGCAGCAGCAGCGGGTGGCCCTGGCAAGGGCTCTCTGCCCGGAGCCGCTGGTCATTCTTCTGGATGAGCCTTTCAGTAATTTGGATGCTGACCTCCGGGAGACCATGCGCGGGGAGCTTAAAAAAATTATCCGCTCCACCGGCGCCACAGCAGTGCTGGTCACCCACGACCAGAAGGACGCCCTGGCCATATCCGACCGTATAATGGTTATGCAGCGGGGATCAATACAGCAGCAGGGAGACCCCAGATCAATCTACCTCAGCCCGGCAAACCAATTTGTGGCCGCCTTCATAGGAAAATCAAATATTATCACCGGCCGCCTGTCGGCGAACTGCCGGTTCATAGAAACGGATATTGGAGAAATACCCATTAATCCGCCCCACTTAAAAGGAAAGAATGGCGCCTTCAGGCTGTCCATCCGGCCGGAAGGTTTTGAGCTGGCAGACGACGGCCCCATTACCGGCAGGATAAATACGGTAAACTATCTGGGCAGTGAGCAGGAGTGCCTGATTGATGTGCCCCCCGATACCCGGGAATCAACCAGACTTCTGGTGAGGGTGGGGCCAGGCATGGACTTGTCCCCAGGCGACCTGGTGCGTATGAAGGTGCTGCCCTGTTTGGTGGCGGTGATAGATAAAAAAACGCCCTGACGGGCGTTGCCGTCTTGCAGACGGCGGAATCCAGGAGCCAGGAGCCAGAATCCAGAATGGTGACAGCCTGCCTTAAAAGCGACCCTCAAGCGACATGCAGTGAGGGGGAGGGGTTTTAGTCCAGGCGGATGTTCCGGAGGCTGTTATCTGGCTCTTGGCGACAGAGCCGTACGGACTGCCGAGCCGGCTGCAGGACGCAGCCGGTAGCCGG
>Ga0209347_1001089_pt1 | contig 50439 bp, 32 predicted proteins | sample AutmiccommuBRH23_FD_187382 | JGI IMG/M metagenome (GOLD analysis project Ga0209347, IMG submission 187382) | Deep subsurface microbial communities from Mt. Terri, Switzerland - Autotrophic microbial communities BRH/23 (SPAdes) (version 2) | ecosystem: Environmental > Aquatic > Deep subsurface >... | reverse complement strand
CCATCGCGTTAAAGAGATCCATGTAGGAGCCGTACTCTGTACCATTCATGCTATAATACTCGGAATATTCCTTGGTGTTGCCGCCTGTACAAAATGCCTTGTCTCCTACAGCGGTGAAGATAACAGCGACCACGGAGCGATCAGCAGATGCTTTTTGCATTCCGGCGATAACCCCTTTAACCATTTCCGTTGTGTAGGAATTAAATTGTGAGGGGTTGTTCAGGGTTACCCATGCTGAAAAAAGACTCGGTACGATGTTTCCTTTGTTGTCCACAATGGGCTTTTTCTCATATATCACGCAAGGTGCTTCAGTTCCAAAGTGTTCATTACCATACAAATCGTGATTTTTTACATCTGTTTGACGGGGCCATCTCTTTAAACTATTTAAGTCCATATTTTTTTATCCTCCTTAATAATTAGGTATTAATTTATCTCCCGACTTCTAACGACCATCCTCCACCAAGAATTAATTAAACTGATACTTCTGATCCCCCTTTTAAAAATTGGCAATCTTGTATTCAATTTTATGCAATTATAATGCCATTTTACAAACTCTCAAGTTGTCTTGACCATCAATCAGTTAAAATTGGCGGTCTAACTGTCTAAAACATGTAGTGAACAGTTCAAATCTTTAATTAATTTGAATAAAATAATGATAAACGCAATGCAAAACTGCAGTGGTGTTTATCACTCTCTACAAAAAGTCAACATTAATCCGAGCTTGTACCAAGTCATATCTGCATTGCCATAATGCAGATATGACTTGGTTTATATTCACTTTTACTCATATATATACCTTATGTCAAACAGACGACTCGGCGTCGGCCCGTCGAAAACGAGCCATTCTTCGAACTATCGTAGATTGGTTAACTCCCAAGGCAGTAGCAACTTTATAAGTACTACCATATTTTTCGATGGCCTTGTCTATAAGTTGTCGTTCTACTTCGTCTATAGCTTCTTTCAAGGGCATTAAGGAATTGACAGATACTCCTCGTAATTTGCTGGCATTTCGTTTAAAAGGAACAGGCAAATGGGACGCCAAAATCAATTCTCCAGCGGAAACAACCATTAAACGCTCGACCATGTTTTCGAGCTCCCGAACATTACCTGGCCAATCATACTCCAGAAAAGCTTCAATTACCTCCGGAGAGAATTCTCGCTGAAAACTGTACTTTTTAGTAAATCTATCTCGGAAATGATAAAGGAGTGGAATGATATCCTCACGTCGTTGACGTAAAGGCGGAATCAAAATTGGAACCACGTTTAATCGAAAAAATAGATCCTCTCGAAATTGCCCTATCTTGATCATCTCTTCAAGATTTTTGTGCGTTGCCGCTAGGATTCGCACATTAACTTGGCGCGGCTTTGCCCCGCCAACAGGAACAAGTTCCCGCTCTTGAAGAACCCTTAAAAGTTTGGGCTGAAGATTAAGGGGAAAATCACCAATTTCGTCGAGCAAAATCGTTCCATTATTAGCAAGTTCAAACATGCCGATCTTGCCTTCTCGGCGGGCCCCCGTAAACGCTCCCGACTCATATCCGAAAAGTTCTGATTCTAATAAATGCTCCGGAATAGCCCCGCAATTTAATTTAATAAAAGGCCCTTCGGCTCGGTTGCTCTGAGTGTGGAGGAGCTTTCCTATACCCTCCTTACCCACGCCTGATTCTCCTAATAAAAGTACTGTAGAATCAACTTTAGCTACTCGCCTAATTAGTTCGAATACCCGTTCCATCTCGGGACCTGTACCGATCATTCCCCCATTATCCTGACGATTCCGCAATTCCGATAGCTCTTGATGATATTTTTCGCTTAAACGTTTGGCATCAATCAGTTCCTGGCGTAGCTGATTAAGACTGGTCATATCTCTAAGGTTAATTACGACCCTCATGAGCTTTCCTTCTTCATCAAAAACAGGACTACCAGTGACAAGCAGACTATGATTATTCTTATTCTCCATAATTGTAACCGGTTGCCTGCTTTGCAGAACCATGTTAACTAAGGAATGCGCATAGATAACCTCTTCAATTTCCTGGATTCCTCTTCCAATTAAACTTTGGGCATTACTTAAGCTCATTTTTTCGAAGGTTTGATTTACTCTAAGGACTATGCCTGCAGTATCGGTAACAAATAAGCCATCTGAAGAAGACTGTATTATTGAATCAAGTTCACTATTTAGTTCCTTTACTGTAGCCAATTCTTGTGATACAGATTCAATTTCGGATATTTCCTGAAATACGCCAACAGCTCCAGTAATCCGACCATCCTGGATTACCGGATCTCTATTCATGATATAAGTTCCTCGACCCACTCGAAACTTTTGGGCATACTCCGACTTTCCCGTTTCTAGAGTCTCCATTAGACCAAGCGGCACTAAGACCTCTAAGACATGGCGACCGATAGCTCTTTCACGAGAAACTCTAGTAAATCCTTCAGCTGTTCTATTAAATGAAGTTATCATTCCATCGCTGTTGATTACTACAATCCCATTATGAGCAGAGCTTAGTACCGCTTCCAGTTCTTTTACCTGGAATTCAGCTTCATGATATAAAGCTACAGCTAGGTCTGAGCGGCTTAAAACTCCAACAATCTGCCCATCCTCTTCAATTACCACCGCCAAATCAAATTGACAAGCCCAAGCCTCACCTAAACGCAGAGAAGGCTTAATAACCACTGGATTGCGTTCTACTACTTCTAGACAACTCAACTCTCCAGATGCACATTCATTACTGATCACTTTCTTGACAAGCGACTTCATTGTAACTATTCCCATTAACTCCCCGATTTTATCCACCACAGGCCACCCTGAAGAATTGGTTTCGGTTAGCCTCTGCAATGCCTCCAAACAAGAATTGGTCTCACTCAGACAAAACGATACCTGGGTCATGACTTCTTCTACCCAGATCATGACAGCACCCTGGTTTCCAATATTCTTTTTAATGTTGTTGGAAACACAAGACAGTCACCTCTTTCTTTATCCAATCGTAAGACTCCCACTTCAACAAGTGGGAGTGGTACTCCCGTACTCTGCTTCGGTGGGGGTAGACTCTCCCACCGAAGTCTCGATGTTCAACTTTAGTTGAACGAGTTCACTAGGGTTTACCTTGATTATATCTAGGGTAAGATTATCAGTCAAATCACAACGAACAAAGCGGCATATTCTATGAGCAATATTAAATTATATCTGAATTATTACAATAAAGATATTGCTTAATGTTACAACGCTTGCAATTGGGTTACCCTTCAACATAAAAATACAAAAATGGTTAACTGAATATTTAATACATTTTAAAAACTTAGATTATCCATTGTAAATTGCCGGATTTTTATGGCATAATGAAAGAACATAGTGGAACAGCATAACATGTATAATATGAATAAATAAGCTTTAGGTTTCTATTTTTCCGTTTATTGAACCTTGAATATATATCCTCCCCCCATTTTCAGGGGGGAGGATATATATTCAAGATTTAGCTAAAGAATATATCACTGATTAGCTATATTCCGGATAGCCGAGAAATGAGGGATCAGCTTGAAACTTCGTGCCCTACTGGTCGATGACGATTGCCTCGCCCGTAAAGAACTTTGCCTTTTACTCCAGCCCTTTGAGGATATTCAAGTTGTTGGCGAAGCTGAAAATGCTTCTGAAGCCCAAGAATTAATCTCTAAACTAAATTGTTCGATAATTTTCTTAGACATTCATATGCCAGGATTAAACTATAATGACCTAACCAAACTTTTGAGAAAAAATTCGGATTTACCCACAATTATCTTTACTACTGCACAAGAAGAATACGCATTCGCCTTTACCTTAAATACTATAGACTATCTCCTCAAACCCATTCACCCAAAACGCCTGGCAGAAGCATTAATGAAAGTGCGCCAATTAAAAGCCAATCTAACTGCACCAAAAGATAATCTACTAACCTCCAATAAAAGTGAAGCTATTACACCTCCACCTAAGCTTTTAGAAGTTGTACCTGTTGAACTAAGTGGTAAAATAATTCTATTACACCAGAACGAAATTGTCTTTATTTATACCGATAAGGACAAGGTCTATATTAAAACCCAAAAGGACTCTTACCTAACCCATTTTACCTTACGCGAGTTAGAATTACGTTTGAACTCTACTCTTTTTTTCCGCTCCCATCGTTGTTATTTGGTCAACCTTCAACGTATGCGAGAACTTATACCATATTTTAATGGAACTTATACTATAGTTGTAGATGACCTTGAACGTAGCGAGATCCTAGTAAGCCGGACTAAATCTCGTATACTCAAAGAGATGTTAGGCCTTTAACGTTTATATGTAAAACCGAGGCTGCGCCTCGGTCCATTTATTATACTTATCAAAAAGTATAACATACTTTTTGTAGCATAAGTGCAAGACGTGTCTATTGCCGAATACGCTATGGATGGCGCATTCGACCGACGGCCTTGGCCTGAAAGCTTTGCGCTGCCCGATCATCTATACATCAAGTGATCTTACTGATCAATAGGAGGGCATATGGACGTATTAAAATTATCTAAACCCTGTCCTTTACAACTTGACCCAGATCAACCTCTTGCCGAAGCTATCGATATCCTGATAGCAAATGAACTCTGTTTTGCGCCGGTTATAAAAGACAAGGTATTGCTCGGCATCCTTAATCTTGCAACTGCCCTTAAATGGACACGAGCTAATGACCCTGCCAGAATGCAGGGTATTGTAAAAGCTGTTATGCAAACTAAAATCACGCCTTACAAGGAAGGATTAGAAATAGAGGAAGCTTTGAGTGAGGACAATTTTTGGTTCCCAACAGAAGATTTTCAGGGCAACTTCGATGGAATAATCACTGCTAGGGAGCTATTTACCAGTCTTTCCAGGAAGATAACTACCCAAAACAAGCTTACCCAAGCCATTCTCGAAAGCGTACCCGTTGGTATTCTAGCCATCAACGGAGTTGGTGAAATCATACTGATGAACAAGGCAGCCTACCGTTTACTCAGTGTGGATAATAATGTCATCGGCAAGCCAATTAAAATGGTTTTTCCTGTTAGTAACCTAACTGATATAATAGAGACTGGGCTTACTGAATATGGCCATAAACTGGAGATTAACGGTCGTACTATTATTTCCAATCGCTCCCCCCTCATTTTAGATGACAACATTTCCGGTGCTGTTACAATTTTTCAGGATATAACCGAATTAGAGATTATCTCCTCTCAACTAGTATCAGTACGGCAACTCAACCTAGAACTGGATGCGATTATTGAATCCTCTTACGACGGTGTTATGATAACCGATCAAGAAGGAAAAGGTATTAGAATTAACCAATCCTTAGCCCGCTTAACAGGCTTGGATGCCACGCACTATGAGGGGAAATTTATTGATGATTTATTTGAAAAGGGCATTTTTCAATATGCTTCCATTACCATCAGAGCTTTATTAGAAGGTCGAACCATTACAGGTATCCAGAAAATTAGTACCTCAGGCAAAGAGGTGCTTGTGACTGGTAACCCAATTTTCGATACAGAAGGTAAGGTTCACAGAGTAGTCACTAATGTTCGAGATGTTTCCGAACTTCACCAACTTAGGGAGGAGTTAAGAAATTCCGAGTTGCTGGCAACTCGCTATCACACAGAACTGTCTCAATTAATTCTGGAGCGACTTAAAACGGACAAAATAATTGTCCAAAGCCCTGGCATGATAAAACTATTTGATCTAGCGATGCGAGCTGCTCGGACTGATGTTACCGTTCTGCTTCTGGGGGAGTCCGGTGTCGGAAAAGAGGTTTTTTCTCGGGTGATTCACAACACAAGCAATCGTGCCGTTACAGGAAGCTTCATCCAGATAAATTGCGGGGCTATTCCAGAAAATCTTTTAGAATCTGAACTATTCGGTTATGAGTCGGGGTCTTTTACAGGGGCCAACCCCAAAGGTAAACCGGGGATTTTTGAAATCGCCACTGGTGGGACACTGCTCTTGGATGAAATAGGGGATCTACCTAAAAATCTACAGGTTAAACTCTTACGTGTTCTTCAGGAACGAGAAGTTTATCGGCTAGGAAGTACTAGTCCCATACAACTCGATACGCGTATTATTGCAGCTACAAACCTCAACATTTGGGAACGAGTAAAAGATGGTTCCTTTAGAGAAGACCTATTTTATCGTCTAAACGTTTTCCCAATTGAAGTCCTACCCTTAAGAGAACGCAGAGAAGATATTGTACCCTTGAGTATCCACTTCATCCAACTTTACAACGAAAAGTACGGAGTAGCAAAGCGGTTAGATCCTAAAGCCATACCCATTCTGGAAGCGTACAGTTGGCCAGGTAATGTACGAGAACTTCAAAATGTACTTGAAAGATTAATGGTCGTTACTGATGAAGAATTAATTGAGTCCTTGCAGGTTCAACTTCAGTTAGCCAAACTTAAAACAAAGTTTAGTTCTCCAATAACCGTCAATAAACTTATACCTATCCATGAAGCTAGGGACATATTGGAAAAGGAATTGATTAACATGGCTTTAGATAGTTACCCTTCTATCAGAAAAGCCGCCGAAGTATTGGGACTTGATCACTCAAATATTGTACGTAAGGTTGCTAAATACGGGATAAAAAGATAGTGAACTCGTTCAGCTAAAGCTGAACATCGGGGCTTCAGATACGATAGTCTCCAGTACGATAGTCTCCAGTGACGAAAGCCTCCAGTGGAGGGTTTCGCCGAAAGCGCACGTCCCATAACGAATACTAAAGCGCTGAGGATGAGTATCGCCGAAGCCGTGATCCCGAAAGAAATACTTATCGGCGTAGGATAGAGTATCGCCGAAGGCGCATACCACTGACGAATATTTTCGCGCCGTAGGATGGACTCTACCCCACCTGAAGTGGAGACCGGGGGAACGCCCACTTATAGAAGTGGGCGTCTCGCCTTTAGATCAAATTCCAGAGTAAATGTGCAACGAAATTAATGCGTTTGAGCAATGACACGGTGTCATTAGACTCCACATTGGTGCGGTAGAACTCCATTTTTGAAGTTCTGCTGCACCTTTTTCGTTTTTAAGCTAGTTGTCTTAAAGAGTATATCTTCTGTTCGCCACTTAAATATAACCGTTCAAGTATACATTATGTTATCTAATGTAAAATTATAAAAATTCAGAATTATATGGTAATACAATTGCATTATCTAATTAATGAATTTTAAATGATTGATTTGAATTGTACACCCAAAGGGAAACCAGTTTTTTCAAAGGGAGGGCGAACGACAGGAAGACGATACCAAAAATCGGAATTTTTTGAAAGGAAGGTTATGTAAACTATGAAAGTAAAGAAAGTAGAGGGAATTGAAAAGTATAATGCGGCTAACTTATTTGTTGATCGTCATGTGCACCAAGGTCGTGGAGACCAAGTAGCCCTTTATTATCAAGACCAGCAAATTACTTATAGAAAAGTATTTGAAAAGGTCAACCAAATCGGTAACGCTTTGAAAGACGTGGGCGTGAACATGGAAGACCGTGTTATGTTATTGCTTTTAGATTGTCCAGAGTTTGTTTACAGTTTCTTTGGGGCCATAAAAATTGGGGCAGTTCCAATTCCCACTAACACTCTGCTCAAACCAGCGGATTATGAGTACCTTCTGAATGACAGCAGAGCTAAAGTAATAGTGGTCAGCGAGGAATTGCTTAGCAACATTGCTACTGTCCAAGGAAAATTAAAATACCTAAAACACATTATAGTTGTAGGCAAAGCAAGCGAACCATTTCTAAGTTTCGGCACTTTAATTAACAATAAATCCACCGAATTAGAAACTGCCGACACAGGGAAAGATGACCCAGCGTTTTGGCTCTACAGTTCGGGTACCACAGGGTCTCCAAAAGGCACAGTACACCTTCAGCATGATATGGCTTTTTGCGCTGAGCATTTTGCCAAAAACGTTTTGAAAATGACCGAAAATGACCGGACCTTCTCCGTGGGAAGGCTGTTTTTCGCCTATGGCTTAGGTAATAGTATGTTCAGCCCCTTCTACGTAGGTGCTTCTGCTATACTATCTCCAGACCGTCCGACTCCAGAACATCTCCTTAAGATCATAGACCAGTATAAACCTACGCTATTCTTTGGGGTTCCTACCTCATATACGGCCATACTACAGTTGGAAGGGGCCACAGATAATTATGATCTAAGCAGTATCAGGCACTTCTTTTCTTCTGGAGAAGCTCTACCTACTGTGATCTTCGAGCGCTGGTTGGAAAAATTTAAGGTTGAGCTCTTAGATGCCATTGGTTCGACTGAAGCTCTACACGTCTTTATCTGCAATATGCCCGGTCGGGTTAAAGCAGGAAGTACTGGGCAGCTTGTCCCGGGTTACGAGGCAAAACTTATTGACGAGGATGGCTTAATCGTTTCCGAAGGTGAAGTAGGAAACTTGATGATCAAAGGCGATGGCATAGCCGCCTATTACTGGAATAAACACGAAAAGAGCAAAGAGACCTTTCAAGGGGAATGGGTAAATACCGGAGACAGATATTATCAGGACCCAGATGGCTACTTCTGGTATGTTGGACGTGACGATGACATGTTGAAATCCGGTGGGATCTGGGTTTCCCCCAACGAAGTGGAAAATGCTTTAATGGTACACCCGGCCGTACTGGAAACAGCTGTGATTGGCAGCAGCGACGTAGATGGACTAATCAAGCCCAAGGCCTATGTTGTACTGAAAGATGGTTATGAATCCGGCTCAGAGTTGGCTAGTGAATTGACTCAATTTGTCAAAAGTAGCATAGCCCCTTATAAATTCCCGCGTTGGATCCAGTTTACTCTCGAACTACCCAGAACCGCTTCGGGTAAAATCCAACGGTTTAAGCTACGGGAATTAGACAACTCTAATAATTCAGTGCCAATGTAACCATTTTGCTGATATAACCAGCAAAGATGTACTTATAGTAAGAATATGGAGGTTTATAAATGAAAGAAACACAAGGTAGTGCGTATCAATGGTTAGATAATTTGAAATATAGCAGTTTTCATACTCTAATAATTATGTTACTCTGTTTAGTTTTAATTTTTGACGGGTATGATTCTCAAATAGTTGCCTATATCATGCCTTTGGCTTCAAAGGAATGGCATCTTACACCGATAATGACAGGCTCCTTAGCCTCTTGGGGCTTCGTCGGTTTAATGTTTGGGACAGCCATCTTTGGTTTTTTGTCTGATCGAATTGGCCGAAAAAGGGCTCTCGTGATTGCTATTAGCTTCTTTACAATCTTTAGTGGAGCAGCTTTTTTTGCCCCAAATTATAGTGTGTTTGTTGCTCTGCGTGTCTTAGCTGGAGTAGGAATGGGCGGGGCCATGCCGATTTGTATTACTGTGGTTTCCGAATATTCGCCTGCCAGAATCCGCGGCAAAGCAGTTACAGCCATGTATGGAGGTTTTACAACTGGATGGATAGTGGCTGCCTTAGCGGCAATCGAGGTCATCCCATCTTTTGGTTGGCGCCCTGTGTTTCTGATGGGTGCTATTCCTATACTAATGATCCCAATACTAATAATGTATATGCCTGAATCAGTCCGTTATCTCGCCAGCAAGGGACGTCATGAGGATGCCATTAAGGAAATACGCAAAATAGAAAAACTTATCGGTCAAAAGCCTATTGATTGGAAACCTGAACATTTTGCTATTACTGAAGTAAAATTTACAGGTACCATCAAAGATCTTTTTACACCTGGTTTAATAAGAATGACAATTTTGATCTCTGGAACTTACTTTTTCAATCTTATAGTTGTCTATGGTTTGGCCAGTTGGCTTCCTACCCTTCTCGTTCAACGTGGTTTTTCCCTCGTCAAGAGCTATAACTATGGAATGGTCCAAGCTATCGCGGCTTCGGTTGGAGCATTTTTCATTGGTACTTTGTTAGATATATTTGGTCGTAAAAGAACCCTTATTGCAGGTTATTTAATAGGCGCAGTTTCTCTGGTGTTGTTTGGTTTTGCTACCAGTGGTCCAGTTTTGATGGCTGCCGGAGCCGCGGCCGGATTTTTCATAATCGGCACGCAAACAACGCTACACGTTGTTAATGGTGAAACTTATCCGACTCATATTCGTTCAACTGGAGTAGGCTTCACTTATACGATTGGTCGTATTGGTTCCTTCGCTGCTCCCCTAATTGGGGGGACCCTACTGGCGGCTAAAGTAAGTTTCAGTTCCTACTTCGTAATCTTTGCGATTCCCTGTGTACTTTGCGCCTGTTGTGTCGCCGGATACAAAACAGCTGTCAAAGGTGAGGGACTTGAACAGATCACTAAAACAATTATTGGAAACGTTAATGCTTAGGAAAAAATAAACAAAATATCAAAATTAGCCCTTAACCTTCCACTAGGAATAGTTAAGGGCATTATTCATCTAAGTTTCGCTACCCCTAAACATCCAAATTTATCCGGTCATTTTAGGATACGCTCTTGAATAGTTTACTTAAACCTACCTTTATTTAATTGAAATAATAGAATATAATTAATTCTGAATTTACTGAATTTATTATTCCTTTATAATATTCTAGCGCCCTTGCTACCTGCAAGTAGCTAATTAAGTAATTTTAAGGAGCAGCGACTGTATGGAACTTATTAACTCTGCTAGACCCAGTCCGGTGCAGCCTGACCCTGAACAGCCCTTAGCAACAATAGTGGAAAGTATGATTGCTCATGAACTTAGTTCTGTTCCAGTGTTACAAAATACAAAAATTGTTGGCATCCTGCATCTGGCAGCAGCCCAGAAATGGATTCAGCAGGCTAAAAATTTGCAGCACAGGCCCCTTGTTAAAGATGCTATGCAAGCCAACATCATTATTTACAGAGAAGGCACGGTACTAGACGCTGCTTTGATGGAGAATAATTCCTGGTTCCCTGCTGAAGATGCTCAGGGCAACTTTGCAGGAATAATTATGACAAAAGCACTAGTTATCTACCTAAACAAAAAGCTGGACACTCAAAGCCAACGTAACCAGGCAGTATTAGAGAACTTGCCCAATGGTATCTTGGCCATTAACGTCGAAGGCAAAATCGAAATAGTGAACAAAGCTGCCTGTCGTCTTCTGGACGTAGATAAAGGAATCATAGGCAAATCAATTAGCGAAATAGTCCCTGAAAGTAACCTTCTTGACATAATAGAATCAGGATTAACCCAATATGGGCATAAAATTGAACTCAATGGTCACACCCTTATCACAAACCGTTCCCCGATTATTTGCGATAATAACATCTCTGGTGCAATTGCAGTATTTCAAGATATAACGGACTTAGAAAACATCTCCCATCAACTAGCTTCAGTCAAGCAACTTAACCTAGATTTAGATGCCATTATCGAATCCTCTTATGACGGAATAGCGATTAGCGACCATGAAGGACGGGGGATCAGGATAAATCAGGCCCATGCGCGATTAACCGGCTTGGATGCCTCACACTTTATCGGTCAGCATATCGATGACTTGTTCGAAAAAGGCATTTTCCAGTATGAGTCCATCACCATCAAAGCCCTTCGCGAAAGACGGACTATCACCAGTGTTCAGAAAATCTGCACTACTGGTAAACAAGTACTGGTTACCAGCAATCCCATTTTTGATATTGAGGGTAACGTTTCGAGGGTTGTAAGTAATGTCAGGGATATTTCTGAACTACATAAACTTAATGAAGAACTAAGAGAGTCCAAATTACTGGCAACCCGTTATGAGACAGAACTGTCACAATTAATGTTAGCGCGGCTCAAGAAAGATAAAATTATTGTAGAAAGTCCTGGCATGATGAAGCTCTTTAATTTGGCAATTCGTACCGCCCGGACAGACTCCACCGTTCTGCTTTTAGGTGAATCAGGAGTAGGGAAAGAAGTATTATCGAGGGTCATTCATAACACGAGCAACCGAGCCATTTCAGGAAGTTTTATCCAGATAAACTGCGGGGCTATTCCAGAAAACCTCTTAGAATCGGAACTATTTGGCTATGAAGCAGGAGCTTTTACCGGAGCTAACCCTCATGGAAAACCTGGTATGTTTGAACTTGCCAACCTTGGTACACTTCTACTCGACGAAATTGGCGACCTGTCAGCGAATCTACAGGTTAAACTATTACGAGTGCTACAGGAACATGAGGTTTACCGACTCGGAGGCACTAAACCTATAAAGCTTGATGTCCGTATTATTTCTGCTACCAACCGCAACATCTGGGAAAGGGTGCAGGAGGGAGCCTTTCGTGAAGACCTATTTTATCGCTTAAACGTTCTACCCATTGAAATTCCACCCCTGCGGGAAAGAAAAGAGGATATTCTACCTTTGATTATGCACTTTATCCACCTGTATAACGAAAAATATGGAGTAGAAAAGCGTTTGGATCCCAAAGCTATTCCCATCTTAGAAGCCTACAGTTGGCCAGGTAATGTGCGTGAACTTCAAAATGTGCTCGAGCGATTGTTGGTCATCACCGAGGAAGAATTGGTTCAACCCTTGCAAGTTCAGATCCAATTGGCTAAATTTAAGACTAAGTTTAATTCTCCGATCACTGTCAATGAGATCATACCGATTCAACAAGCTAAGGAAATGTTGGAAAAGGAGCTGATCATTATGGCTTTTGATTGTTACCCCTCAATCAGAAAAGCAGCCGAAGTTTTAGGTCTCGATCACTCAAATGTTATGCGCAAGGCTATAAAATATGGAATAAAGAAGTAACCTCTAATCCAATAAGTTAGGTAAAAAAGTTACAATTTGAGGGAAGGCAATCATAATAATAGTACAAAGTACGCCAGCAATTAAAAAAGACCAGACCCCTTTGAAAACGGTTTGTAGTGGAACATCTTTTGCTACCCCTTTACATACATAGACGTTGATGCCAACAGGAGGGGTTATGACTCCAATGGCTACTATCATACAGATGATTACTCCAAACCAGATGGGGTCGTAACCCAGACCATCCACGATGATTGGGTAAAAAATTGGGATTGTCAGTAAGATAAGTGGAATCATCTCGATAAGACAGCCTAAGAATAAATAAATTAACAAGACAATTAACATGATAAAGAAAGGTGGCAGCGCTAAGTCACCAACCCATACAGCTATTTCGGTTGGAATTCGGCTAATACCTAAAAAACGGGTGAAGATAATAGCTCCGGCTACCATAAATAAGATCATGGCTGTAGTTTTGGTTGTATCCGCTAAAGCCCGATTAAATCCTTTCCAAGTCATTGTCCGGCCGATTGTAGTAACCAGTAACACCCCGGCCGCTCCGACTGCTCCGGCTTCTGTGGGCGTGAAAAAGCCCATAAAAAGACCACCGATAGAAATAACAAATACCGCGATAGTTTCTATTAAACCATCGCGAAGGGCATGAAACACCTCGCGAGCACTGGCTCTCTGCTTCAACCCAGGACACATAGCAGGATTTCGTTTAGTCACTACATAAATAGCAAGCATGTAAGAAATCATCAGTAGGATGCCCGGAACAATGCCAGCCACGAACAACTTGGCAATCGATTGTTCGGTAGATACTCCGTAGATTACAAAGATAGTACTTGGAGGGATTAAGATACCCAATGCCCCTCCAGCAGCTACACTGGCAGTTGCCAGTGAATCATCGTAATTATACTTCTTCATTTCTGGAAGTGCGATAGAACCAATCGTCGCAGTGGTCGCCGTACTGGAACCGCAAACGGCTCCGAAAATAGCACAGGCTACCTGGCAGGCCATAGCTAGCCCACCGCTAAAGTGTCCCACTGTCTTATAGGCAAACGTAAAAAGTCGGCTACCTATGCCAGATTGAAAAGCTAAATAGCCCATTAAAACAAACATCGGAATAACGCTCAGCGAGTAGGAGGCAAAGGAGGTATAAATTTCGGAAGCTAGCATCCGGTAGGCAGCTTCAGGAGATACCAAATAACTAAAACCAGCTAAACCTACTATACCCATAGAGATGGCGATCGGCATCCGTAAGACCATTAAAAATAAAAATGCGAATAAGCCAACAAATCCTGTTACGGTTGGACTCACCTCTGCACCCCCTTTCTGAAATTATCAAGCATAGACCCTAAAACTACGAGGGCATAAGCTAAAAAACCAAAAGCAATTACATAGATAAACAGGTAATAGGGAGTTTTCGTAGTCAGGGAGACCTGTCCGCTCAGCTTCAGATCGTTCGCGTAGAGAATAATTCTCCAAAAAGATAGACTCAAAAAAACCACAACGAGGAAATCGATCACTACCTGGAGCAAAGCTTGCGCCTTTATACTAAGCTTTTCCACCAAAAACTCCAAAGCAATGTGTCCGCCTTGTGCTCCGCAATAAGCTAGAGAAAGACCTATGGCGATCGCTGCCAGAAATTCTGCCCATTCAATGGTACCAAGTATCGGACTTCCAAACGCACGTAGGATGACATTGCCAACGACCAGTACCATTAAAGCAACTACAAACCATCTCGCTAGATGGTCAAGGAAATAACTTAACCTTCCTGCAATTCTGCTTACGATGCCCATTTTATCTCCTCCTTGAGTATTAAAAGACATAGCCTGCCGAGCTTTAGGGCAAGCATGTATTTGCTTAAATAATTAAAACGAGGGCCAAGTACCTAAGGTTGCATTTAAATTCCTCAGAGACTTGAGGCCCTCGTCATAGTACTTTTGTTAGAGCTTATTATTTTTATCAGCTAAGTCTTTCACAGTACTTAATATCTTTTCTCCTTCTAAGCCCTTACCGTTTAAAAAGGTAACATATTCAGTTTGAAGCGGTTTGATTAACTCTATCCATTTTGCTGTTTCAGCATCAGAGAGGTTAATTATTTCTACTTTCTTTTTGTCTTGGGTCCATTTTAAGCCAGCTTCATTAATTTTATCAAACATACTGGGCACATTGGCAGCGTAAAAAGTTGCGGTAGCTTCTGTGATTTGTTTTTGAACATCAGCGGGGATAGTATTCCACTTTGCCAGATTCATGGTTAAGAAGAAGGCTTGATTGTAAAGGAAAGGGGTCATGGTAATATAATTTCCAGTGACTTCACCCAATCTAAAACCCTGCATTGATTCTAGCGGAGCAACTCCGCCTTTCATGATACCTTTTTGCAGTGCTTCATACCATTCGGGCATCGGCATAGTGATTGGGGTAGCTCCTAATAATTTAATTGCATCCCCTCTGGGGCCAGCAGTTGCTCCAATCCCCAGTCCTTTGATATCCTTCAATTCCCGCATTGGGGTCTGGGACATTAAATTTCCTGGGCCAGTAGCCCAACTAAAGAGGTGGTGAGTATCCTGTAACTCTTTAGGGTTCAAAGTTTTGATTCCATCCATCAGCGCAAGACTAGCCGTCTTGGAATTTTTGTTACCAATACCTGGCAATAAAAAGGTTTCAACGACTGGGAAACGTCCGCGAGTGTAGGCATAAGCGGACATTCCAATATCAGCGACTCCCTTAACGACCCCCTCGTAGGTTTCGGCGGATTTCAAAAGAGTTTCAGCAGGATAACTTGTGATTTTAACCCGACCATTAGTCGCTTTTTCTACAGCTTTTATCCAACCTTGAGCAATGTCTTTTTCAGCTGTATGGGTAGCAGGAAAAAAGTGAGCCAGCTTTAATTCTATTGGTTTAGGTGCTTCAGCAGCAGGAGTAGCAGGAGCAGAATTACTAGGGCTTGCTCCACATCCCGCTACGCTTAACAACAAACTTATTGCTAATGAGAAAATGCCTATTCTTCTTTTTCTCGTGATCATATGATACATCTCCTTTAATTCTGATTTTACCGAGGGGGTTGAATTTAACTGATCTCTTCTTCCAATAAATTATCTAAGATCTTCTTCAGGGTGTGCTGATGTCAATTCACCCCCTTTGATTAATATAAATACAAACTTTACATGGCCTCTAGATTAGATTTACCCAAATTTTTTGTTTCTCTACTACTGCGCTGATCAATCGTACGACGGGCTTTCATTTCAAATCGAGGTAAGGAATGACTAGCTTTAAGTTCTACTTCAATCCGTAATCCTATCCGTTCGCGCAGAAGTTTACGCATCTTATCTAAGGTTTGATTATTTTGAGGTTGGTTGTTCTCTGAATAATCACTAAGTTCGACCTCAACCTTAACTTGATCCATACCTGCTATGGTATATAAGACTATGCGAAACTCAACTAATTCTAAAAATTCGCGGAGAATTGCCTCGATGGATGGAGGAAAGATATTAACCCCTCTCACGATCATCATGTCATCGGTGCGACCAATAATTCCTCCTGGGAGGAGTATATTAGGATTTCCGCAAGAACATATGGTCTCATTTTTAATAACAAAGTCGTGCGTGCGGTAGCGGATTGCAGGATATCCCCAGCGTCCTAAATTAGTTAGAACTAGTTCTCCTTTTTCTCCGTTCGCAACCGGCTTAAGGGTATCTGGATCAATGACCTCAACAATATACCCAGACTCATTACAATGTAACCCAGTCTTTGCAGCGCAAGAATAACTTACCACACCAACCTCCGTCATACCTGAATGATCATAACAGACAGCTCCCCAAATTTGTTCTATCTTGTCTCTTACTGCTGGGACTGAGGCTCCAGGTTCGCCAGCGTGAATAGTTATTCTGATCGAGGTCTGACTCAAATCAATCCCAGCCTCTTTTGCGACCTCCTCCATATGTAATGCATAACTTGGGGTACAAACTAAAACTGTAGCTTTATTAGTGATAATGCTTTGTAATCTTTCCAAGGAAGTTTGCCCTCCACCTGGAATTACTAAGGCGCCTACTTTTTTGGCACCTTCGTAGGCTGTCCAAAAACCAATAAATGGACCGAAGGAAAAGGCCAAAAATAATCGATCATGTTTAGTAACTCCAACCGAACGAAACACTTTTACCCAACAGTCTGCCAGCCAATCCCAGCTTTCTGCAGTATCGAGTACTTTTAATGGCCTACCTGTTGTACCCGAAGTTTGGTGATATCTAATGTAATTTTCTTCAGGGTAGCTATGATTCTTACCTAAAGGTGGGAAATCATCTTGATCATTGACAAATTCCTTTTTAGTTGAAAAGGGTAAGTTTTCTAGTTCAGCAAGTGAATTAAGCGGGAACTTAATACCCAGATATTTAGCACTGTAAAAAGCATTATTTTGGTTAACAAACATTAATAAGTCATTTAATTTTTGTAATTGGACTTTCTTAATCTCTTCTTTACTCGAATAATCGACCTCTTGACCCATTACAACACCTCCTGTTTTTTCTATCCCTACCTTTATTAGGTGTCCACTAATAATAGCACAAAAATTATGAATAATCAGTAAATTGTTTTTAAAAAAAATTAATAGATAATCCGATATTAACACGCCCTTAACACCACCCGATAGGTATTGATTACCAAAACTTGCTAAGATCTTGGAAACCCATTTGGGCGGTGATTTAACGACTACTTGCTTTGAGGTAGGACCTCAAAGCAAGTAGTCGTTTACCACAAAGTTGCTAAGCGAGTGGGTCTTTACTTCACAATAGCAGCAATTTGAACTGCTTTGATAATTTTGGCATAACCTGTACAGCGGCAGAGATTGCCTCCTAAGGCTTCTTTGATCTCCTCTTCATTAGGTTTAGAATTTCTGTCTAAAAGGCTCTTGGCAGATAACACCATTCCGGGTGTGCAGAACCCGCATTGAATAGCACCGTTTTCTACAAAGGACTGTTGAACTGGATGCAGTTTGCCATCTTCTCCTGCCAACCCTTCAATCGTCATTATTTCTTTGCCTTCGGCCGCGATTGCTAAGGTGGAACATGCTAGAGTAGGCTTATTCTCTACTAATACAGTACAAGCCCCACAGCTACCTTCATTACACCCTGACTTTGTTCCTGTTAGTCCAACAGTCTCTCTCAGCACCTCTAGTAAAGTCTCCTGTGGTTTGACTAGCACTTCATATTCCTGATTGTTGACATTTAAGACGATTACTTTTTTGTTACTACTCATAATCTCACCCCTTTTTCGGATACTATTGAACAAATATTTTCTTTAAGGTTTCCTCGATCAACACTCCCACCATTTGGCGGCGATAGCTGGGTCTATAGGACATATTAGCCACTGGAAGAACATTTTTTATGGCAATTGCTGCACATTCTTGGGCTAATGCAGAAATCTTTCCTGCATCTAGATCTTCTGTCTTCAAACCACGGAAAATCTCTCCTATACCTTTGGCCAACACAGGTCCACTCTCTAGAGCAGTAAGTGCGAGACTAACGTCCATGACTAGTCCGCCTTCTTCGCTGACAACCACGGCTACACCAGCCTGAGGAAAGTCTATGCTTTTGCGTGAACGGAGTTTGATATAGGCACTTTTGGTCTTCCAGGCGCTTTGTGGAATAGTGATTTCGCTGATGATTTCTCCAGGTTTAATGTTAGTTGGCGTTTTACCCTCTCCTGTATAAAATTCAGCTAAGGGGATTATCCTCTCACTTTCTAAAGAAGAAAGCTTAATTGTTGCTCCATAAGCAATTAAGGCTGGTGCCAAATCACTACAATAGGCAGCATGGCACCTTTCAGACTTTTTCATTACCAGGCATTGATCTCCACCAGTCTTATAGCATAACGGGTGGGACTTTCTCCAATGACGAGTCTGATTATAAAACCAACAACGGGTGTCTTGGCAGAGGTTTCCACCAAGAGTGCCCATCTGCTGGTGTTGGACAGCGCCTACTCCAATGCCGGCTTGATAAAGTGCTGTCAGACTCTTTTTAACTTCTGGCTGGTGGATTAAGTTCCAAATAGTTGCAGTACCTCCTGCAATGATCTGCTTATCGACTGAACATTCTATTACCGAAAGCGTTTCGATACCCGTAAGATCAACGAGAACTTCCGCAGGATTGAGCCCCACTTTCATATTGTTTAATAGGTCTGTTCCCCCAGCCAAGGGGCGAACTTTTCCTGCTTGTTCTTTTAATAGGGTTAAACCCTCTTTTAAGGTTTGAGGACGATAATATTCTAAGGCCGGCAGCGTCATGCTTCCTTCCTCCCCTTGTCATTTTTTTCTTTTAGTGCCTTCAAAATCTTTTCTGGAGTTATCGGTAGATCCATAATCCTTACGCCAATAGCGTCAGTAATAGCGTTCACGATAGCTGGTGCAGTGTAGATGGTTGCGCCTTCCCCACATTCTTTAGCGCCAAAAGGCCCTACCGGGTCATTCGTTTCGACGTGGATTACTCCTTGAGGAGGGGCATCAGCCGCCGTGGGAAGCTTATAATCGATAAACGACACACTACGGTTTTGGCCATTTCCCATGTCGAAGTCAGGATCTTCATAGAGGGTGTGGCCTATTCCTGTCATAACCGCTCCTTCTATCTGACCCTCTACCTGATCTGGGTTCAAGGCCCTGCCAGCATCGTCTGCCGTCACAATTTTAATGATTGTAACCCGACCTGTTTTGGGGTCTACTTCTACTTCACAAGCCTGTGTTCCGAAGCTATAGGAGCCGGAGATATCGCCATTATCTCGCAGCAACGTGGTTGGCTCTTTGGCCGGCAGTTGATAATAGCCCCGGCCTATCATAGGAACTTGAATATCAGCATACTGAACTAGTTTTACAGCTTTGTTAATGTCCATTTTGAATTCACCACGAAGCAGGATCTTGTCTTCTCTAATCGTCATTTCTTCTGGATCGGCCCCGATTTCCTTCGCTACAACTTGTAAAATTGTCTTTTTGATATCCCGGGCAGCAAGCTGAGCCGCTTTGCCGGATCTAACTGTTACTCCGCTACCAAACGTCCCCGAGTCTAACGGACAGACATCTGTATCTGCTGCGACAACCCTAACCTTTGCAAAGGAAACACCTAATTCCTCGGCAACAATTTGCGCTATGACGCTTTCCGCACCTTGTCCGATATCCGCAGCACCTGTGAGCACTGTAACCCCACCGGTTTTTTCCAACTTAACAACCGCGCCGCCACCAATGTGGCTCATATTGTTAACACCTGAAGCCCATCCAGAGCCTCCCACGCCAACACCCCTATAATTCCCGCGGCCGCGCTTTTCCTTCCAGCCAATAGCTTCTGCAGCTTTATCCAAGCTCTCCTTAAATCCACAAGTCCGTAGAATCATTTTAGCAGGGTTCGGGCTGCCGGCTTCCAAGGCATTGATCCTACGAAAATCTATAGCATCCATACCTAAGTCTGCAGCAAGCATATCGGCTTGACATTCGATAGCATAGCGCATCTGTGGAGCGCCGTGTCCCCGCATAGCTCCGTTTGCCTGTTTATTTGTATAGACGTGCTTAGCGTCTAAGACCAGATTGGGTAGGTAATAGGGGATCATACCAAAGTAACCGGACAGGGTGATGATTAGCGGGGCTGTACTGTTATAGGCCCCACCGTCCACGGTAAGGTCGATGTGCTGGGAACTGATCCGGCCATCCTTGAAAACGCCAGTACGTACTTTAAGGATAGCTGGATGCCTGCCCCGTACACAGGTTTGTGCTTCTTCTCGGTCATAAAGAAATTTGACTGGCCTTCCTGTTTTCATAGAAAGAAAAGCGGCACAGAAATCTTTGGAGTACATATCGATTTTGACACCAAAGCCTCCGCCGACGGCTGGCTTGATCACGCGCACGCGATCTTCCGTAATACCCAAAGTACTGGCTAAGTTGTGCCTTAAGAAATAAGGGATCTGGGTACTGGACCATAGGGTAAGTTTGCCGCTCGGTTCATACATAGCAATAGCCGCGTGAGGTTCCATTGGGGCATGATACTGGCCATGTGTTCTAAAAACGTCTTCCCGAATATGGTACGCTTCAGCAAAGCCTTGTTCGATATTGCCAAATTCTTTTCGGTATTGAATGCTAACATTATTTTTAACTTTGGGACCGTCATGGATGTCTGGGGCTCCTGGTTTCAGGGCATCTTCAATTGTAAAAACTGCTGGCAACAGCTCGTATTCCACTTCAATCAGTTCTATTGCTGCTTCTGCAGTCTCTTGGTCCACAGCCGCTACAGCTGCTACTTCATCTCCTACGTAGCGAACCTTGTCAATAGCTAGGCCGTACTCGTCCTGTGCAAAAGGTACAATTCCGTATTTGACAGGAAGAATATCCTTCCCAGTCATGATTGCTTTGACACCCGGCAACTTTAAAGCTTTTTCAATATTTACATTCAGAACACGCGCATGTGCATGAGGACTTCTGAGTAACTTCCCATAAAGCATGTTAGGCAGCTTCATATCGTCGGTGTATACGGCCCGCCCGATTACTTTGTCCCAGGCATCTGTCCTAGGAACACTTTTGCCTATAACACTAAATTCCTCCATTATTGATTAACTGGGTTTACCATTTCCCCCAGTTACTTTCCCCCTTTACCAACTAATAATTTTAACTTGTATGTTTCTACTTTTTACAACCTTGGTCAAGTCTTATTAGACCTCATTGGTGTTATTTGTAAAATAACAAAATTGGAGAGTCTGATCTCAAACTTATAATTATTGGATGAGTATAGAGGACTTCCTTCACCTCCCGTGAGAAAACTATTCCTTCCACTTGCGACCATTATCAAACATATAAGTCAAATCTACGTTTTTCTTCTAACCTCACACTTAATCTATAATAGCAATTCCCGTGCCAACTCCATAATCTCTCTATTAATAAACCTTAGATTAAGCAAACCCGTAATCCTTGCGTAACTCAAGGCTAAACACCTAAAAACTTTAATCTGACCCAAAAAATAAAAACGTTCGGAAAACAAACACCTGTATGTTTTCCGAACAATACATCAAAGTAAAATATCCACTTACTTTGATGCTTAACTAAATATTAGTCATTTGGGAAAGCTTTTCGTACAATTTAGACCTACTTATACCTAATAACCTCGCCGCCTTAGACTTATTACCTCGAGCCTCAACCAAGGCGGTTTGAATAGCTTCTTGTTCGATATTGGCCAAGCTCTGACCTATTAAACTTTGACCAGTTATCCCCCTAATTTTTTCTGCCTGTCTGATTTCCTCAGGCAAATCTTGAAGATCTATTAAACCACATTCAACATAATTCAACATTCTTTCGATCACGTTTTCCAACTCCCTAATGTTACCCGGCCAATTATAGTGAACTAAAACTTCTAAAGCTGCATCAGTGATACCATCCACGCGTTTTGTAAATGAATTGTTATATTTTCTTATAAAAGTATCTGCCAGGACCGGAATATCTAGCTTTCTTTCACGCAAAGGAGGTATCTTTAAATCGATCACATTCAATCTGAAATACAGATCTTCCCTAAATTTCCCTTCAGCGACAAGGCGCTTTAAATCCTTGTTCGTTGCGGCAATAATTCTCACATCAACTTTACGAGTCTTAACATCTCCGACTCGCTCAACTTCTTTTTCTTGAATTACTCTTAATAACTTACTTTGAAGCAAAAATGGCATATCTCCGATTTCATCAAGAAAAATCGTACCTCCACCTGCTAACTCAAATTTGCCCAGTTTACCCTGTTTGCGTGCTCCGGTAAAGGCACCGTCCTCATACCCAAACAATTCTGATTCCGCAAGCTCACCAGGAATGGCCGAGCAATTGACTTTAATAAAAGGTTCTTTACGCCGATTAGAGGCGTTATGGATGGAATGAGCAAATAATTCTTTCCCTGTACCACTTTCACCAGTAATCAGAACAGTCGAGTTACTTCGTGCCACTTGAAGAGCCTGAGTTTTTAACTTTGCAATGCGCTCGTTACTACAAACAATATTGCCGATGGTATAGCTCGTTCCATTTACCTTAAACAACTCGTCTTTGTAATAGTTGAGTTGCATATTTATCCGATTTAACTGTTGCATTACATCAGCTAATTGATCTAAATCCTCATATATCTTGACCACCGTTCCCTTGGTATTGCTTTCTTTTGTAAAGGGCAATGTAGAGATGACACAGGGCTTATCATTTATTTCCAACACTTTTAAAGGCAACTGATTGTCCGTCGGAGGAATAAAATTATCGATATTTTGGCCAATGATTTGCTCCTTGGACACACCGACTCTTTTACAAAAATTGGCATTAGCCATGTTAAGCTGACCTTTTTCATCTAATACTGCGACACCTTCATAAGCAACCTCTAAAACCGTCTCTAGAGTCTTTTTGAGTTCCTTTACAATTTTTAATTCATGAGCAATTCCCTCAACATCAGTCAGGTCTTGTAAAACAAAGGTTGCACCCTTGATTATTGTATTTTGATAGATCGGGACAGCAGTAGCGATCAATTTCAAAGTTTGATATTCAATCTTGTGAGGTACAATCCAGCCCCCTTCAACAATGGGTGCAAAATCATCTTTCAGATCGTTAAGAAAATCACCAATATATTCTCCGACTTGAACCTCTTGTAGGATATTTTTGGCGTATTGGTTCGCTAAGGTGACAAGCCCTTTATCATTAGTTGCGATGATTCCTGCCGGAACATTCTCGATAACACTAGATAACTCTTTGTATAAATACTCCGTTCGATCTAAGAGTTCATTTACTGCACCTGCTTGGGTAAGCATCCCTATGGGTTCATTAACCATGTTCACTACCGGAGTTTGTCCAACACGAACAGTATGCAACCAATGGGCTAGCTCTCCCAAATTATTAAACGATTTATCTTCTCGAAAATATGCAACCTCTCGAATGTAGTACTCTTCTATAGAAGTATCAATACTTAAATCATTTAATAAACAACCAAATATATTCGAAAGTGAAAAGTAGCCAATGAGTTGTCCTACTTCATCAACGACAGGCGCTCCAAGAAGTTTAGAACTTTTAAGTAATTCTATCGCTTTACGTATACTGTCTTGGGGACGTAATTGATCCCTATTAGAAAGCATAATCTCACTGACCTGCATGAAACATCTCCCTTATTGATATTTTAAATGATTATTCTTCAACCTCGTCATTGGTTATATGTTAAGTAGAGACATTTGATAAAAATATTGAATACTTTGAATAATACTCATTTAATTATATACTGCACTAATAAGGTTATCAAGCGATTACCTTTGCCTCGGAATCTATCAGCCTACCCTCGGGTAAAGATGTTCATTAACGCCAACTTGATTACACAAATATTGTTCCGTCAATCACCTAGTGCGATAGAACTATATCTATTTTTTCCTTTTGGCCAATATTCTTAATAACGGTGCATTAATACACCATTAAGGTGTATTAATGCACCGTTATTAACTTGTTTCCAATACTTATTTGTGTCAATATTTACATTTACCAGTGAATTCTGTCTTTTGAAGTCCATAAAGCAACCATTTAATAAACATTTAATTAATTCTGAAAATTTGGCCTACATATTGCATTAAGAATTATTAGATTTTCTTTGTTGTGCCTAATAAGCATTCTTTAACATATAGAACTTAAACAACAAAGAATTAGATTGACTGAAAGGAGATGAAATAGTTTAGAGCCCAAAATATTGAGGGAGGTTTATAAGGATGGATGTTAAAAAAAGACCGGATAAATTTAATGCAACAAATCTATTTGTTGATCGCCATATTGAAGAAGGGCGAGGAGCAAAAGTAGCTATTTATTATTTGGACGAACAAATAACTTACAGTGAAGTTCAAGAGAAAGTGAATCAAACAGGTAATGCTTTAAAAGAAATTGGCGTTGGTCTAGAAGACCGAATTATGTTATTACTTTTAGATTGCCCCGAGTTTGTCTATAGTTTTTTTGGTGCCATGAAAATCGGCGCAGTTCCGATTCCTACCAACACCTTATTAAAACCAGAAGATTATGAATACCTCTTAAATGATAGCCGAGCAAAAGTTATCGTGGTCAGCGAAGATCTTTTGGAAAACATTACAGCTATTCGCAATGATTTATTATATTTACGTAAAATCATCGTTGTCGGCAAGCCGGCCGAAGATTGCCTGAGTTTTGACAGTTTGGTTAAGGATAAGTCCACAGAATTAGAAACTGCAAACACTGGTAAAGATGATGCAGCGTTCTGGCTCTACAGTTCAGGAACAACCGGGTTCCCTAAAGGTGTAGTTCACCTCCACCATGATATGGAAGTTAGCGCAGAACTTTATGCCAAAGGGGTTTTGCAAATCTCAGAAAACGATATAACTTATTCAGTTGCCAAATTGTTTTTCGCTTATGGATTAGGTAATGGCCTCTACTTTTCCTTTTATGTTGGTGCTTCTACTGTCCTATCACCAAACCGTCCGCTGCCAGAGCATGTTTATTCGACAATTGTTAAATACAAACCGACCTTATTCTTTGGGGTCCCCTCTTCCTATGCGGCTATGGTCCAACTGGCAGGTGCCAAGGAAAAGTATGATTTAAGCAGTATCAGGTACTGTGCCTCCGCAGGAGAGCCTTTACCAAAAGTAGTTTTTGATCGTTGGTTAGAAAAATGGAATTTGGAAATTTTAGATGGAATTGGTTCAACTGAAATCTTGCATATCTTTATTAGTAACATGCCTGGAGATATTAGACCAGGAAGCACTGGCAAAATCGTCCCAGGTTACAAGGCAAAAATTATTGATGAAGAAGGTAACGTCGTACCAGCTGGTGACGTAGGAACTCTAATGATTAAAGGACATAGTACTGCAGCTTATTACTGGAATAAGCACGAAAAGACCATTGAAACCTTCATTGGTAAGTGGATTAATACCGGAGATCAATATTACCAGGATAACGATGGCTTCTTCTGGTATGTCGGTCGCGGCGACGATATGATTAAAGCTGGTGGAATTTGGGTTTCCCCCGTTGAAGTTGAATATTGTTTGTTGGAACATCCTGCAGTTTTCGAATCCGGTGTGATAGGAAGAGCCGATGAAGATGGCTTAATCAAACCTAAAGCTTTTGTAGTACTACAAGAAGGTTACGAACCTAGTGGTGATTTAGAAATCGAATTGTCCCTCTTTGTAAAATCAAAAATTGCACCCTATAAATTCCCACGTTGGCTGGAGTTTGTTTCTGATTTGCCAAGGACAGCTACGGGCAAAATTCAGCGCTTCAAATTACGTCAGATCGATAAACCGCCCTCCATTAATATGTAGATTTTAATAACCAAAGACAAACTTAATTAAACTTGTTGAAAAGAAAGTTGGTAATTATTTTCAGTGGATGCTCTCAATATCAATTGATGATATTGAGAGTGATTATTCAGATTAAATTTGAAGTGACAAGGAGGTTCAGTTATGGCAGAAATTACCATTAAACGAACATTTAAAAGTCAACTAGGAACTGGTGTTGCCTCATTAATAACTTGTATTGTATTATCTATGATTCTGTGGCCAATCTGGTCAACTGTCATGAAGGCAATTTTTACTGCTTTTGCTTCACAAGGCTTAACTGCAGTGGAACCAAAAGTTGCTGCTCAGCTACTTGGGGCAATGGTTGAAGGAAGCTTCTTCTGGATGGTTATTAACACCTGGATCTGGATGACTCTAGTCATGGGCAACTATGGTAAAACAAAATTTACTGAAAAGCAACCATATGCTGGTCTTTGGTATGTTCTTGTCGCTTGGTTTTTTGGAATTGTAGCTTTTATAGGACTAATCGGGTTTATAGGAATTTGGTGGCAGCCTTTTAACTTATCCCTATTGTTTATGCCAAAAACTGCTGCTGATGTTGCTTTAGCTATCGAAGGATGGGAAGCATCTAATTTCTTTGCCTTAGCAGTGATTTTGGCCCAAATTCCTTTTGTCTCTTTATTGCATAAATGGCCTTTTGCCGGTACATCTAAACAGCCTACTGAGAGTCTTGGTGTTCTTGCTTTTAGTACCGTAGTGACTTATATAGTTTGGCTAGCTTTAATTGTTCCCAGCTTTTTGCACCTTTCCATAGGAGAGCATCATATTACAGCCCAACCTTTTGGTTCTTGGCCAGCTTTTGTAGCCTTTTGTCAGGCATTTGTTATCTTTGCCATTATGCCAGTAGAGGGTGGCGAGCATTATCCGATGAAGCTTTTTGCTAAAAAACAGCCCTATATGGCTATAGTCGGGTTCTGTATTGCCTTAGCCGCTGGTTTTATCATCCCACCTATCCTTAAAAGTATAATAGAACCTCTAAACCTTGTTCCGGGAGTTCCTCCATTTGTTATTGTTGCTTCGCTAGAGCTCTCTGTAATTGTCTTTATGTTGACTTGGCACCATTTATTCGATGATTATCCAAATGCCCAACTGAGTCCAAATACTGCAATTAGGGTCTTGACACGAATTGCCATTTGGTTTATTGGTGGCGGCATTTATGGAATCATTTGGTTAAAAACCTTTAAATTATTACCTATTGGTGCAAATAATTTTGGTATGGGTTTCACAACAATGGGAATTTTAGCAGGTCAGTTCGCCTTGCTGATGACCTTACTTTTCTTTAATACATTTTTTGAAAAATGGCCCTTGGTGCGCAAAGAATATAATGAAGTAACTACAAGTAAAACTCATAATCTTTAAATAATCGTTGTAGTATCTATTCATACAAGAAATGGTTTCATATCGAAAATGGCGAGTAGGCCTCAGAAATTTCACCACCGGACCTTACAAAGCCGTGTAAATCTTTCGATTTACACGGCTCGTCGTTAGCCATTCTTTTTGTAGACTCGTTTCCATAAAACGACCATTAAAGGAGAGAACAACATGGAAAAGATTAATCCGCTTCTTGAGTCTGCAATCAATATCGCTCGTTTTGTTGTGGAGTGTGCACCACAACCCATGACAATCGGAGTAAGTGATACAACATGTTATCTAATTTACTATCCTACTCCTGAACTCAATTTTAAATTAAAACCGGGTGACCCTATAAAACCTAACAGTATGGCTGACCGAGTCTTATCTAGTGGTAAACGGCTGAGTAGCCGTGTGGGTGCAGAAGTTTTTGGAATTCCTTATATTGGAGTAGGAGTACCTATTAAAGATGAAAACGGAAAAGTTATTGGTTCACTTGTAACGGGAAGTAGTATAGCAAATCAAGAAAAAACGCAAACATCCGTAAATGGATTATTGGCAAGTGTTCAAGAGTTGTCTGCGGGATCGCAAAGTCACGCTTCTTCCTCCTTAAATTTGGCAACTATCTCTCAAGCTCTTTCGTCTGAATCTAGTCGTATAATGATAGGTATCAGTAAAACCGATAAAATAGTTTCGATGATCAAAAGTGTTGCCAACCAAACAAACATTTTAGGCTTAAATGCTGCTATTGAAGCTGCTCGTGCAGGCAAGAACGGTTTAGGATTTGCTGTAGTTGCAGAGGAAATAAGAAAATTAGCAAGTGGTACAAATGTCTCTGTTGCAGAAATCTCCTCAATCTTAAAGGAAACTCAAGAGACAGTTGGAAATTTAATTGATAGTATTAATGAAATTTCCTCTATTTCCGATAAACAGGCGGCTACTTCTGAACAAATCGCAACGTCATTAACAAAAACAAATAATATGGCTGAGGCATTATACCTAATTGCTGAAAAACTAATTTAAGATATCCTTGAATCCCGCCCCTACTCGTTCGCCCAAAAGATTGAGAAAGTGGTGCAATAACACATCAGTAAGGTGTGCTATTGCATCACTTTTTCAAATCCATAAATAAAAGGCATCAACAGTATGATTTAAACTGTTGATTCCTTCCCTAAAGTTGCTCCCTAGAACTATCAATAATGTTTATTCTCAAGTGGTCGTCCTTGACTATCCCACCCTCTTAATTCGTAATACTCGTCAATCATAAAGTCTAGCTCTTCAACGGTGATAATGTCCCGACCCTCGTTTAAAGGTTCCTTGAACATTCGCCTTGGCAACGAATCCTGTTCCCTAGTCGCACCCTCGCGGAGATTAAAAACTTTTGTTAAAGTTACAATCCTGTTGGCAATCTTTTCAAGTTCTAACTGGGTAAAATCCCAACCGGTAAGCGCCTTTACTAATTGTCTAAGTTCTGGCCAAAGGATCATGTCTCTATAAAAGACACATAAGATTTGGGCATTAAAAAGCGTTAACCTATTTTCAAAATCGATGAACATTTTGGCTTTACCTTGTGTAATTGCAGGATCGATCATCCCACTTAACTCTGCCTTATAAAAGGTTGCGCGCAAATGGCAGGCTCCTCTGGTTGAGGTGGCATAAGCCAGCCCCATGCCTTTAAGCACCCGAGGGTCATAGCCGGATGGTTCTAAACCTTTGACGTGGATGGCAATATCCTCAAGCTCCCAAACTTTGGCGGCATATTTAATTCCTTGGGACAAGATCACTCCTAGACCTCTTACATTGGCGATATCCTCTAGTAAGTCCGCCGTCCCTAATGCATCACCGTAACTTAAGTTGGCTTCAACTTTACCACGTTGAGCTGCCTCCATTGTAAAAGCTACTAAGTTCCCAGCTGTGATCGTATCCATCCCTAAACGGTCACAAAGGTCATTTAAGTGGAGGATTTCAGCCAAATCACCGATGCCGCAAAGTCCGCCAAAAGCATAGAGCGTTTCATACTCGGGTCCTTCAACTTTAAGCCCATCGTACTTGCCTTTAGTGACAGTTGTAAGCTTTCCGCAGGCTAAGAAACAAGTGGGACAGGCATTCGATTTGACCTGATGTTCAGCGAGTAAGGTGTCCCCACTTATATCTCTCCAATTCTCGTAAATCCCTTGGGACCAGTATTTTGTGGGGAAGGTTTCTGCACAATTCATGGTTTTAACCATTTGAGTTGTGCCGTAAGTTTGATACGCTTTAACGGCCACATTCCCTTTAGCCTTCGCCGTCAGGGATTTGATTAAATCCTTGAGCAGTTCTGGATCAGAGACTTCTGCCTGGGCTTGCCCGTGAAATACTATAGCCTTAACTTTTTTCGAGCCCATCACCGCGCCCATGCCGGTGCGACCAGCAGAGCGCCAATAGTTATTTTCGATACAGGCAAATCGTACCAAATTCTCCCCTGCCGGACCAATAACTATGGCCTGAGCTTCAGGTACTCCCACTTCCTTCAAAACTTGATCTTCCGTCTCAAAAGTATCTTTACCCCAGAGATGGCTAGCGTTTTGGAACTCGACCTTACAATCAGATATTTCTAGAGAAAGCGGCACGTCTGCTGCTCCCTCCAAAATAATCGCGTCGTAGCCAGTTTTGCGCATCAGAGGTGCAACCTTGCCCCCTGAATATGATTCTCCATATAATCCTGTTTGCGGCGATTTACTATATACCCCATAACGGCTAGAACCCCACATTCCCGCTCCTGTAGCTGGACCGGTGATAAAAATTAGTTTGTTGTCCTCCGAGAGCGGGTCAATCCCAGTCCTGACATTCTCTAAAAGCAAATAGGAACCTAACCCTTTTCCCCCAAGGTAAGTTTTAAATATTTCCTCTGGAATCTCCTCAACCGTGTACGACCTAGTCGTGAGGTTAATCCTCAATAGTTTCCCGAAAAAGCCTTTCATGCCGTCCCCCCCATTTTCTGTACTCCGAGATACTATTGACAGCTTTTACTTTCAAACCAAAATCGCTATGTTCAATCCCCCTTTTATTCCTCATATACTAACAGCTTAGAACAATCTTGTACAGCTCGTTCCTTCACAATTCTTTTCTAAACGCAAATTTCGCGCCATAGTCAAGATCTATCCTAATTGCCGATTATCAATAGTTTCGATGATCAATTCCATGCAATATTGCATCCTATTAATGGCATTTGGCCCAGCAAAAAACCATTTTAAAGCCTGTTTCTGATGCTCAGAAACAGACTTTCAGATTAAAAAGTTAGCATTACGACTTAGATAAAATCAGATTAGAATTATGAATCGGGCTGGGAGTATTTTTTCATTTTCTTTACAACGGTCGACTGATCAACACCCAATATCGTAGCCGCTTTTCGGGTGCTTTTACATTGGTTGTAAACTTGTAAAATCAAGTTTTTCTCAGTTTCAACCAAAACATCTCTTAGATTTAAGGTCGTAGGTACTTTAAACAAACTTTTGTTATGAGCTCCTTTTGTTAAAAAATCCACATCTATTAAATCTAAATGACTTAGTACCACAAGTCTTTCGATAGTGTTTTCCAGTTCCCTGATGTTGCCATCCCATTCACAGTAGATTAATCTTTCTATCAATTGAGGCGTTAGTTTTTTATTTTTGTCATACATCTGGTTATATTTACCGATAAAGTGGTTAATTAGTGGGGGGATGTCTTCTTTCCTTTCCCTTAAAGGTGGAATCCAGATTGAAATAACGTTGAGACGGTAAAACAAATCCCGACGAAACTGGCCGTCTTTAACCATCTGTTCCAAATCCCTATTGGTTGCTGAGATAATGCGTACATCAAGTTTGATTGGTTTACGTCCGCCTACCCGATATATTTCCCTTTCTTGTAAAACTCTCAATAATTTGGACTGCATATCAAAAGGCAGCTCAGCGATTTCATCCAAGAATAATGTTCCCCTATCGGCAATTTCGAATAGGCCTGGACGTCCTTCCTTGTTTCCGTCAGTAAATGCTTCACCTTCATACCCAAACAGTTCTGATTCAATAAGGTTGGTTGGGATTGAAGCACAATTTAATTTAATAAAGGAGTTTTGGGTACGATTACTTGCTTCATGCACGATTCCTGCTATTTTCTCTTTTCCTACCCCAGATTCACCTAACAGCAAGACTGTAGAATTGGCTTTCGCTACTTTAATAGCGGTTTCAATCTTCTCCTCCATGATTGCGCTTAGAAAAATGACATCCGAGCGCAATTGTTCCTTGCGGAACTGTTCCAGTTCATTAAGGTATTTTACAGATAAGTGCTGTGCATCTTTGAGTTGCTCACGTAAAAAGTTCAGTTCTGTTAAATCACGCATATTTGCAATGACTCGATAAACATTTCCACTCTCATTAAAAATAGGTGTACCAGTATGTACAATATCACGGCCCGTTTTTAAATTCTGAATAATACTGATCGGAACCTTTTTCTCCAAAACTTTTTGAATTACAGACTCTTCTTTATAGCCATTTTTTATTAGCCAGTCGACGGACTCTCCGACTAGGCTTTCTTTTTTGATACCAAGCATTTCAAGACTGGATTTATTGTCTCTAATAATAATTCCATCGCCATCTGAAATAACAAAACCGTCGGGAGAAAAATCTAGGATAGCATGTAATTCTTTATTAATTTCCTGAACGGCCTTTAGTTCATAAGAAATATTTTCCAATTCGGAAATATCCTGAATAATTCCCACTGCGCCTATTATTTTACCCCTGCTAATAATTGGGTTCTTATTAATTAATAAGATAGTTTGACCAATGACAATTTTCTGGACGGGTTCCGCAACCCCAGTATGCACAACGGTTGTCAAATTCACATCAGGAATTATATCCTCAATGAATTCGCCTATGGCTTCATCTATCGGTACTCTTGCAAACTTTTCAGCAGACTTATTCATGAGGATAATTCTTGCGTTAGTGTCAATTGCAATTATCGCGTTGTGCCCTGAATTAATAATGGCATTAACTTGTTCCACTGCATACTCAAGCTGCCTTTTAAACGCTCCCATGATATCGGTCCTAGTAATAATGCCGACAAGCTCCCCGTTTTTATTGATTACGGGTAATCTCCCAACCCGAACCTGTAAAGCGTCCTCTGGAAAGGCATCTTCAGAAATAGTAATCACTTCTGACTGCATTAATGCACCAACGACAACTTTCCCATCCATTCCAACAGCTCTTAAAACATGGGTCTTAGTGAAAATGCCAATCAGCATACCCTCATCGTCTACAACAGGCATTCCGTCAATGCGATATCTTACCATAATCTCGGCAGCCTTCTGAATAGTATCATCCCAACGCAGTTTTCTAATATCGGTAGTCATAAAATCCTTAATTCTAGGTTTCAAAATCATCTCTCCTTCATTAAATGTAGCTTTAAAAATTCAAGCTGGGTTCAGCAAATCTGTTGAAATATTAAATAATTTATGACATTGATTTATCAGAAAGATTTAAATTTTCTTTATATTATATACGATTTTTAACATAAATGTAAGAATTCAGGTCACCAATGAGATCAGCAAATTTAAAGCCAGTCTCGTACCTTCATTTATTATTGAATTATGATGGAAATAAAGATTCAAGAACGACTACTCAATGAAAAAGAGATCGAGCGAACTCGCTTCGCTCGATGATTCCGTGACTAATTAAATTCTGCGTTAATAAATCTTCAAAGGCGTAGCCATGATGCAGTTGCTATCGCTGAACTTCTCCTATTACGAAACGTTAGGCTTTAGTGAAGAAGAAGAAGAATAAGTCGTTCGATTTTTAAACATAATTAACAGCACTTCTCTGCTATACTGACAAAGGTTCCGCAAGTCAGAGTCAGCAGCGAGGAGTGCGTCAAAATGGACATTGGGTATACAAACAAAATGGGATGGCAAGTGCCATACCCAAGTTTAAATAGAAAGGCCATCGACCATTATGGGACGAAAAGCTATTCTGTATAATGAGATATATGTTGTAATAATAATAGTTTGAACTAAATAATTAGTCCAACCTTATAACCATCATGTACTGCACCCAAAATGTTTCCTGGTTTGAGGCAATCGCCTACTGCATACACTTCCTGTACAAATTCCTTTAATTCGACTTCCAGGCTGTTTTGGGCTGCCGAACCCACGGCAATGACAATCGAATCTGCCTCGATAAATTCCTCGGCATCATTTCTTTCTATTAGCACTCCATTAGCTTTAATCTCTTTTGCCAAGGTATTCGTTAACATCCTAACATTGTAATCTTCCAATTTAAACATTAAAAGCACCTTTACTGCAGAGGACATATCTCCAGCTACACTTGGCAGTGCTTCAACAACCGTTACCGAAACACCCTTTTCACCTAATAATTCAGCTAGTTCCACTCCAACCTGTCCACCGCCGATAATAACTACTTTTTCACCAAGCGTCATGTTATTTCTCAAGACATCATTGGCCAAAAAGACATTGTTTTGAGCAATCCCCTTAATAAGCGGTATGATACTCTGCCCTCCAATTGCCAAGACCACTGCATCCGGCTTAAAAGCTTTTATCAGTTCTTTGTTTGCTTCTTTGCCCAATTCGACTTCGATTTTTAATTGGCTGACGGTGTGGCTAAAATAATCTCTTATCTTCTTAAGTTCATCTTTACGCGGGGGGAGTTCGGCAAGTAAGAGTGTCCCGCCCAGCTGTTGTTCTTTCTCCCAAATTGTCACTTTATGCCCCCTGCTTGCAGCGGTAATAGCCGTTTCTAATCCCCCAGGTCCTCCGCCTATTACCAAAACTTTCTTTTCCCGGTCTGCAGGAACAGGTTGCATTGATAAATCTCCCTCTTTTCCGGCTACTGGGTTCATAATACAGGTAATGGGCAAGTCTTTCGTGAGATATCCAACGCAACCTTGACAACAGGACACGCACGGACGAATATCACGGTATTTTCCTGCCCTGACCTTATTTACCCAATCGGGATCGGTAATTAACGGGCGACCCAAGGTGATCATATCCGCCCGATTTTCCAATAGAACATTTTCGGCAAACTCAGGGTTACGAATCATGTTACCTGTCATAACCGGTATGGTTATCCCAATTTTTATATTTTCAGCGAGGTGAACTATGCAGCCTTCCGGAGTACCGATAGGAGCCTCGGCAGAAATAAAATCTCGTTCATTAAGCACTGCTCCAAAGCCTGTAGATACGCTGATGGCTTCCACTCCGGCTAATTGTAAACGTCGTGCTATTTCACGTATTTCCAGTAAAGTATTGCCACCTTCCGGTTCCTGACCATTCATCCTACATATCAAGGGGACATTGACAAGTTCCTTTTTCATCCTTTCGATAATTTCCAGGACGAATCTTAACCTGTTTTCCAGGTTTCCACCATATTTATCTGTACGTTTGTTAGCCCAGGGTGATAGAAACTCCCCACAAAGATACATATGAGCACAATGTAAACCGACAACTTCGAATCCGGCCTCTAAAGCCCTTCGTGTTGCTTGACCGAACTTTTCTACTATCCCCTCAATCTCTTCAATACGCAGTTCTTGAGGTACAACGTGTCCGGGAAAAGGATGCCCAACAATCGAGGGGGCCACAGGCATCATCCCTCGCGTAACCTCCATGCAGCCATTCTCATGAGATACACGACCTGCTCTTCTGCCCGCATGGGAGATTTGGATTGCTGCGCGTGCACCATGCTTTTTAATGACAGTGCTCAATTTGGTTAGCATAGGAATGTATTTATTGTTATCAATGCTGACAGGGTTTTTTGTGTTGTTGCCAACGGGAAAATCGACGATCCCATCCTCTACGCAAATCATTCCTACTCCCCCACGTGCACGGGCCTCGTAGTAATCGAGCATTTGTTGTGTTACATAACCATCCTTGGTATAATTGTTGGTCATCGATGGCATTACTACTCTATTTCGTATTTCTAGGTTTCCGATTTTGATTGGTGTAAGTAATTTCATTTTGAAATGCTCCTTATATGTTTTAGGTTCGATTATTCAGATTTGAAGTTGAAGATTCTATTGTAGACTCCACGTCAGTCATAAAAACCCCCCCATAAATTTTGCTACTACAGATAATTCGTATTCGCCAATAACTTGGCGAATTCCTTTGGTAGTTCTTTTAAACCGTCCACAAACACGACCTGATTGTCATATTCTTCTTTTAAAGCAACCATATTGCTTGACGAGCAGCCAAAACCAAGGGTCTTTAAGCTGATTTTTTTCTGTTTACAATAATCAATTGCTTGCTTAACCTCGCTCCCCCAGTTTGAAGCTCCATCAGTTAGATGTATAATAAACGGACGCTTGGCATGTTTTTTTAACATTAAAGCAGTCGCGATAATTGCCTCAGCTGATGCAGTCTTGCCCCTGGGAATTACGGTGTAAAACATCCCATGCGAAGGGGTAAGTTCGGTAAGCGTACATTCTCCTTTTACTTCTGAATAACTAAATATCCTTGTATTCTTGTTAAAGCTGTTGACTGCTTCAAATAGAGCATGGTAAATTCTCTGCACAAGTTTCCATTTTGGTCCACCCAGTGAACCAGTAGCGTCTACCAATAGCACAACATCACTATTCATCTCAAGTTCTTGTTTTTTATAGCAAAAAATATTCCCATTGATCGGGGCTCTATACAAGCGCCGGGAATCCAGCTTGCCACTTTTCAGTCCCCGAGTGAAGATATTTCTTTTTTTCGCATGACTCCTTAACGCAATGTACAACTTATACGTCAGTTCTCTATCTAAGGCCTCAATTAGCGGTATAACATTATCTGTCACTTTAATTGGCACTACATCCGAATCTTCGCCTAAAATACGGCCAATATCCTCTGTAAGGTCAAACACTTCCTCAGTCAAATTCGCTTCAACCTCTTCGGCTAATTTTGACTGAATGGTTTTTTGCAGTTCACTTGATCCTTCGAGGATATCATTATTTTCAGATGGCTTTTGCATCATCAGAGGATCAAATCTATCCCCCGTCCAGAACTTAGTTATATCTTTAAGTTCTCTCCAGACGCGGGAATAAAGTTCAACCCGATAAGTACAGCGATCCACTACACTTCTGATTTTAGGACATTCCTCAATCAGCTCCCTGACAATTGAGTTTAGCAGAACGAGTGGTTCTTTGTAATGTTCTTCCAAATCATATCCTCGGACGGTGTAAATTTCACGCGAAAATTCCTCTTGGTATTTGCACCCACTTCTATCTCCGGCCATTATCCACCAAATATTGATTAACTCCACCAGCGAAGGCGGTTGCACCAAATATCTTCTTGTTTCCTGAAATGTATACTTACGGTGCTTTTCCGTATATAAACCTAAAACAGAACGGTTAGAAACAGTATCTATGTAAATCTGTTCAGCCATATCTAGAAACATTTTCAGCTTGTAATTTACATCAGCTTGGGATTTTGCATATATTACAAACGTCTGATCAATAGCTCGTTGACTCCATTCAGCTTGATTTAACGCTTTGATAACCACTGTACCAATCGCAATATCCGTCTTATCACTCGGAATGGGGTACCTTCCTAGCACAAGTTGCGGATCTAAGGCAATATCGGTTTCCAACGAAATAGAACGCATTCCATTCCAAATAACATTTCCTACATTGGATCCAATATATGTGGTAATTCTCCTCGTAGCACGCAATAAATTAGCTAATTCTTTAGTCTCGATCGGTGATTTATTGGTTCGCCAGTAGTCAGATATGCCTTCCCCCCCCGCGAAGGAGAAGCTTGTGATTACATCTTTTGGCTTCCCAGTCATGGGCTCCATCCCCCTTCATTTATCAAAGCAAGCTTATTCGATATCCCGATTGAACAGAATATATTCACACGCTTTACTTTCTACATTTCCATTCTCTAGGTGAAGGGTGAGAAGGATAGATTCCAGATGTTCTTTAGTTGTTTGTAAACTGTACACTATAGCATCCCGGATTGTAGTCCCCAAAGCAACTAATTCGGCAATCATCAAGCTGGTTCTGGTAGAAACATCAATGGGAAATTGAGAATGTCCCCGTAACTTATTAATAATCTCCACAATTTCTAGCGCTTGTTCTCGACTAATCCCAGCTTTTTGGGCCATAACTTCTGCCTCTACTTCTGGGGGAATGTAATCCATCAACACTGTATAAAATCGATCTCTTAGAGCTGGGTCAAGCATTTCAGTCCCAATATATTCTTCGCCCTCATTCATGGTAGCAAAAAAAATCACATTATCAGCAACCTTAATTAAACCTAATTCATCCATCCAGATCTGCCTATCCTCAGCCAAAATCGAATACAACATGTTCAAGGCCTTGGGGTTTTCCGGTCGGTTGATTTCTTCTAAATGAATAACACATCCTGGGGTTTGAAGCGCCTCCGGAAATAGATAGGGGCGATAACTGGTCTCCCCGTTTTTCAAAGTCTGTTCCCCAAACAATTGGCCGGGTTCGGATAGAATACCAATTTGGAAATGAGCTGTCGGTCGGTTATAGACGGCACCAAATTGGCTGACCAAAGAAGACTTACCGCAACCTTGTTTACCACTAACCAGGATATTTATGGGGTGCTTCCGAGAGAGATTCTCCATTCTTTCTAAGATTATGCGCAGTTCTTTGTCGATATAAAAATAGGGATCTATTTCTGGGACTGTTAAACTAACTAGCTTTTTATCGTTAGCCATGCTACTAACCCCCCCTAGTTTTGTTACTATTTCATATAGAAACCTTACCCCGTAGGGGCAATTCATGAATTGCCCTTACACCACCCTGAAACTTTTACTTTGTGGAAAAAAAAAGAGCTTTAGTTAATAACATGTACTCCTTACGAAGTACATGTTATTAACATAATCGCCTTAGACGTGGTCTCTGAAATTAACTTCCCCTTCTTCATATTTACCACAAGTAGTATTATAATAATCCATAATCATTCTTTTCCAGATACCGCCCATATGATTCTTGGCACCAACACAGTTACCCTTTAAGGGGTTAACGAAGTCGGCGTTGCCCCATTTACAACCTGAACAGGCCTTAGTGGTCCCAGGCTCAATAATCATATCATAACTACCTGCTGCCAAATTATTCACTCCTAACTATAGTTTTATAATAAAGGCGACCTAGCCTTTTAGCAAGGAAGTACTGGCCTCCCAGCACTCCCTTTTACTTATTTAACTTACTTAAAGCTCAACACCTAAATATTCAAAATCCTTAACCTCGAAGTCTTGCTCATGTCGGGCCATAATGGTATTTTGAGCATAAGTTGACAAATCAACAAAGCGAGCACTAAACCCGGCAACACGAACTATTAAATCGGCATGTTTTTCTGGTTCTTTCTGAGCAGCTGCCATTTCTTCATTGCTTACTACGTTAAACTGGATATGATCAATTTCAAAATCGCACCAAGTATTCATATAAGCCAGCCAGATCTTAAAGCCCTTATCGCTTCGCATAATAGGAGCTGACAACCGCTGGTTCAACAGATTAGCCTTTTGGGTGTGCGAATTTACTTTGGATACAGAACGCAGTACTGCGGTTGGTCCTTTCTTATCCGTTCCCATATACGGCGAGATACCACCGTCATCACAGGCTTCACCGCCATAGCGGCCGTCAGGGGTAGGACCTGTACGGGAACCAATCTCCATGTACAAACCTATGGCCTGACCGACTGGCATTACGGGACCACCGGAGTAGTTAGTAATCTTTCTCATTTCTCCGGAAAGAAAATCCTCAAAGAAATCCTTAACAATTTCATCTGCGTACGGGTCGTCATTACCCCATTTCGGAGCATTCAGGAAGTCCTTGCGCATTTCTTCATACCCTTCCCAGTTACTATGCAAAGCTTTTATCAGTTCCTGGAAGGTATATTTTTTATCATCATAGATCAACTTCTTAATAGCAACCAATGAGTTAGCCGCAGTAATAGAAGTAATGGGGTTATGCCAGCCATTGGGTTGCTCAGACAACTCCATAGATTCTCTACCAAGTTCCATACAGCCGTCATCTATAGCTGAAAGAAACGGATTCTCGAGAATCCTAATTTCCCAATATCTAGAAACATCCTTGGCCCTGATACATAGGTCTATGTTCCAACGGAACTGTTCACGGAAAGCTTCCCATAAATCCTCAAACGTCTTGAAGTCTTCAACATTACCCGTTTGAGGTCCTAATTGCGTATTGGTGAAACTCCAGTCATAGCCGTTATTAAGGGTAGTTTCCAGGATCTTCGCAGAGAAGATGGCACTGCCGCCTTCACTCCTAGTCTTCTGAGTCTTTCTCCTTCCGCAAAGACCCGGTGACATGCAAAGCACGTTGACCCAATCATGCGCTTCTTCTAAAGTTGCACCGTTATTGTTTTGGCTAAACTGAGCATAATACAACATCTGTTGAGTATTTATGATGTCATGTTTAATTGACGGGTAGCCCAAGCCATCTCTGACACATTGAAACACCAAATTTTTAGTTTTGAGCCGACCTTTGGGATGCCAACGGAAGGCAATGGAAGGCTCTGTCGTTCGGATATTTCGGGCAGCTTCTAAGATGGCATCTGTACAGTCATTACACCCGTCGCTACCATCTCTATTCAAACCACCTAAGGTTAAAATAAATAGATCGTTTGAGCCAGGGAAAACTGATCGAAAGCCTTTAGACTTTCCAGGGGCATTCTCGGAGATCTTTAGGCGTTCACATTCAAAGAGCTCAACAGCATCTTCATGGCTCATGGCTTGGAAACTCTTATCTATGACACTAGCCTTGTAAAGAGGCCATAACAGTTTATCCGGTTTATGGGCAAATCCGCTACTGTAGCGTTCGAGCGCATGTAAAACCAGGAAAACAAACCATTTTGACTGCAAGCCATCCCACAAACCTTGGGCAGGTTCAGCCGGAACCCGCTGGCAAATATCAGCCATCTTCAGGAGCTCTTCTTTACGCTTAGGATTAGTTTCAAAGTTTTCTGCAATAATCTTACAGAGTCGACCATGTCTCCTGGCCCAAGCAATTACCGCCTTGCAGGAAATAATCATAGATTGCCAGAGATCAATTTGAGGGAGAAGCTTTAGTCTTTCTGGAGCATTCCAATGAGCTGCTCCCAATACTTCCTTAGCAGCCGCGATGTGGTGCTCTGCTAACTCGATTCTCTTTAACAAGCCATCTTCAATTACTGTCTCATACGTAGGAACGACACTGTTAAAACCAGCCGCAAAGCCAGGGACTTCAAAAGTAGTTAAAGAGTACATAACATCAATCTCATGTTGGGTAAAATAAGTCTCACATTTTTTCTGTAGGGAATGCTCGATCCAATACTCAGCCAATTCTTTGGCTTCTTCTACTGGCTGAGGAGCGATCTTGGGGTCTAAGATATAATCCATGCAGGCCATATAGGACTGCTCAGGATAGAGAGGAACAAAGTTAGGATTCTCAGCATTGAAACCGACAATAAGTTCATCTTCTTGCACTATGACTGTACACTTATTCAGAAGATTATCTAATAGATTGGCCCTCCGAATAACATGCGGCTTTCCTGTGTCTGTTTTATAAGCCTCAGTAATCAACCGCATCCGTTCAATTCCGGCTTTGACATCCCCTTCTACAAACTCACCACCAGCGGAGTGCTTCCAACGACATCTGCCCTTCAGTCTTTTAGTCCTCTCAGTAGTGGGCTTAGCTAAATGTTCATGCACTTCTGAATCCGGAATAGTTTCTTCCGCAGGGTTGTCAAAAGGAAATTCAATGGTTTTACCTTTGTATTCCATCGGTTTATGTCTTGTTGCCATTTACCGTTACACCCCCAATTTATTTTTTCTGAACGTAGTCAGGACACTTGTCAGCAGTTGCCTCGCCCATGACAGGTTTTGAATCCCACCATTTACCTTTTGCATCTTTCCTTTCGCATACGCAATCGCCTTTGCCCTCTGCATAATCGTCTTCACCTTCGGGAATCGGGTAAAATGATCTGCATTTTTCACAAGTAGCCAAGCCTAAACACCTTCCTTCATAAGTATCTATCTAATGTTAAAGCAAGTATGATGCCATCCTCAGCAATAATTCCAATAATTAAATCTAATATTTCTAATATTTCTGAATATTTTGATGAATGAAATCATCATTAATTTAATAATAAATTATCTATATATTAGAATTGCCAATCTATAAGATGCAGAGATTCATCAGGGTGATGATATTCCCTCTAATTGAATTTTGTTAACCCAATTTTATGTAAAGACTTATAGACGACCACTCACGAAAAAAGAGACCAATTGAGAAAAAATGTGTATGAAAAACAATCACTGTATGTTATTCATACACATTAAATGTCAGCCCTTTCCAAACCGAACAAAACATGTAAATGCCCGTTTCAATTTGAACGCTTGCCTTCTTTATTAATAACGATATGGAACATCGTTCAATTAAACTAAATAGTAAGTCCAACCTTATAACCATCATGTACTGCACCCAAAATACTTCCAGGTTTGAGGCAATCGCCTACTGCATACACTTCCTGTACAAATTCCTTTAATTCGGCTTCCAGGCTGGTTTGAGCTGCCGAACCCACGGCAATGACAATCGAATCTGCCTCGATAAATTCCTCGGCATCATTTCTTTCTATTAGCACTCCATTAGCTTTAATCTCTTTTGCCAAGGTGTTCGTTAACAGTCTGACATTATAATCTTCCAATTTAAACATTAAAAGCACCTTTACTGCAGAGGACATATCTCCAGCTACACTTGGCAGTGCTTCAACAACCGTTACCGAAACACCCTTTTCACCTAATAATTCAGCTAGTTCCACTCCAACCTGTCCACCGCCGATAATAACTACTTTTTCACCAAGCGTCATGTTATTTCTCAAGACATCATTGGCCAAAAAGACATTGTTTTGGGCAATCCCCTTTATTAGCGGTGTGATACTCTGACCTCCAATTGCCAAGACCACTGCGTCCGGCTTAAAAGCTTTTATCAGTTCTTTGTTTGCTTCTTTGCCCAATTCAACTTCGATTTTTAATTGGCTGACGGTGTGGCTAAAATAATCTCTTATCTTCTTAAGTTCATTTTTTCGCGGGGGGAGTTCGGCAAGTAAGACTGTCCCGCCCAGCTGTTGTTCTTTCTCCCAAATTGTCACTTTATGCCCCCTGCTTGCAGCGGTAATAGCCGTTTCTAATCCCCCAGGTCCTCCGCCTATTACCAAAACTTTCTTTTCCCGTTCTGCAGGAACAGGTTGCATTGATAAATCTCCCTCTTTTCCGGCTACTGGGTTCATAATACAGGTAATGGGTAAGTCTTTCGCGATATATCCAACGCAACCTTGACAGCAGGACACGCACGGACGAATATCACGAACTTTTCCTGCGCTGACCTTATTTACCCAATCGGGATCGGTAATCAACGGGCGACCCAAGGTGATCATATCCGTCCGATTTTCCAATAGAACATTTTCGGCAAACTCAGGGTTACGAATCATGTTACCTACCATAACTGGTATGGTTATCCCAGTTTTAATATTTTCAGCGAGATGAACTATGCAGCCTTCCGGAGTACCGATAGGAGCCTCTGCAGAAATAAAATCTCGTTCATTAAGCACTGCACCAAAGCCTGTAGATACGCTAATGGCTTTCACTCCGGCTAATTGTAAACGTCGTGCTATTTCACGTATTTCCAGTAAAGTATTGCCACCTTCCGGTTCCTGACCATTCATCCTACATATCAAGGGGACATTGACAAGTTCCTTTTTCATCCTTTCGATAATTTCCAGGACGAATCTTAACCTGTTTTCCAGGTTTCCACCATATTTATCTGTACGTTTGTTAGCCCAGGGTGATAGAAACTCCCCACAAAGATACATATGAGCACAATGTAAACCGACAACTTCGAATCCGGCCTCTAAAGCCCTTCGTGTTGCTTGACCGAACTTTTCTACTATCCCCTCAATCTCTTCAATACGCAGTTCTTGAGGTACAACGTGTCCTGGAAAAGGATGCCCAACAATCGAGGGGGCCACAGGGATCATCCCTCGCGTAACCTCCATGCAGCCATTTTCATGAGATACACGACCTGCCCTTCTGCCCGCATGGGAGATTTGGATTGCTGCGCGTGCGCCATGCTTTTTAATAACAGTACTTAATTTCGTTAGCATAGGAATGTATTTATCGTTATCAATGCTGACAGGGTTTTTGGCGTTGTTGCCGATGGGAAAATCGACGATCCCATCCTCTACGCAAATCATTCCTACTCCACCACGGGCACGGGCCTCGTAGTAATCAAGCATTTGTTGTGTTACATAACCATCCTTGGTATAATTATTGGTCATCGATGGCATTACTACCCTATTTCTTATTTCTAGGTTTCCGATTTGGATTGGTGTAAGTAATTTCATTTTGAAATGCTCCTTTTATGTTGTTATTGTTATTTTTTTAATTTAAAGGTGAGAAAACCTGCACCGAATTTATTATATTCCTTTAAGCTATTGATTTTAATCAATACTTTTTCTCTATTTACGAACACTACAAATCTCTAAACATTATCAGAGGTTATAACAAAATATCGAAGAATGTTAAACTGACGAAGATTAATCATAAAACAGTTTTTTAAATACTTTAAAGCTAAGCCAAACGATCAATATTAGGAGTTCCTAGGTAAGCCTCAATTACCTTAGAATCATTCTGTATCTCAACAGGAATACCTTCAGCAATTTTTTCTCCGAAGCTCAATACTGTGATAAAATCGGAAATTTCCATAACAATCTTCATATCATGTTCGATTAACACGATAGTTAGACCCAACTGCTCTTTAACTTTTAAAATATAGTTCACAATATCTTCTTTTTCTTTACCACTCATGCCGGCGACAGGCTCGTCTAAGAGTAAGAGGCTCGGTTCAGCTGCCAAGGCTCTACCAAGTTCGACCCGTTTTTGTAGTCCATAAGGCAGGTTGCCAACCGTTTGATTAATGACATTTTCCATATTCAGCATGCTGATTATATCTTTCAATTTCTCTTGATGATGTTTTTCTTGCCGTTTAGCCTGTCCCCAATAAACACCACTCATCATGACTCCCGTTTGCATGAATTTGTGTCGACCCAACATCAAATTATCAAATACTGTCATCTTACCAAACAACTCAATATTTTGAAAAGTGCGGGAAATTCCCAATCTGACTATCTGATGAGGTGGAACCTCAAGTAGGTTTTGATTGTTGTACCATATTTCCCCTCTTTGCGGCTTATAGAAACTACTTATACAGTTGAGGAGCGACGATTTCCCAGCCCCATTCGGTCCTATAATCGCGTGTAATGTTTTAGGCTTTACCTCTAAAGAGACACTATTCAGAGTCTTTAGTCCCTTAAAGCTTAGTTGCACATCTTTGACTAATAATTTGGTTTCTCCCATACTATCCCCTCAAAATATCAGATTTGTTAACTGGTGTTGCTTCTCCTAAATATGCTTCTTTAAATACGTTGTTATTTACTAACCCGTCACTTGGCCCTTCGATAGCAATTAAACCATTTTCAATAATATAAGCATACTGAGCAAACGCCAATGCTAAGCGGGCGTTTTGTTCTACCAGTAATATAGATAGATTTTCTTCCTTATTAATATCTACAAGTTTCTTTACCAAGTCCCAGATAATGATAGGCGCTAAACCAAGCGACAGTTCGTCAATCACCAACAGCTTTGGTTGGGCCATTAAGGCACGCCCAATTACCAACATTTGCTGCTCACCACCACTCAAGTATCCGGCGTTGACGTTTCTACGCTCAAATAATCTAGGGAAATATCCATAGATCTTTTCTATTAGTTTTTTTCTCTCCTTCTTATTTAGAGAGTTAGATGAGCTACCGACCAACAAGTTTTCTTCTGTGGTAAGTTGGTGAAAGACACGCCTCCCCTCTGGAACCTGCATAATCCCAGCGCCAGCAATTGCTTGGGCACTCCGATTGGTGATTTCTTTACCTTTAAAATAGATCTTTCCTCTGGTAATGTTTCCATGGTTAAATTTTAATAGACCAGTTATAGCCCTGATAGTTGTCGTTTTCCCGGCCCCATTCGCCCCCAGCAAAGCGACTATGCTATTTTCCGATACTTTCAAGGAAATTCCTTTTACTCCCAAAATGACATTTTTATAGACTACTTCTACGTTCTGTATTTCCAGCAACGGGCTCACCACCGTCCCCTGAGATTTTGTTTTTTATAAATAGTGATTTCAAATCTCCGAATATTTCCGCTAGGCCCCCTGGTTTAAAGATCAGAACTAGAACGATACTTAAACCAAAAATAAATGTTCTAATTTCAAATTTATATGTTTCCAATATTTTACCCAATAATGGCACAGCAGAATTTGCAATATTAGCTAAAAAATCGATTAAATCAGGTATCATGGTCACAAAAGCAGCCCCATACACGGGTCCCAATAAAGTGGCCTGCCCACCTAAAAACAGAGCAACAGTTTGGTCAATTGTTACATTAAGACTGTACACGTCTGCCGTAATATTACGCACATTAAAGCCCATCAATCCGCCTGATATTCCGATTAAAAATGAACTAAGGGCAAAGGACACCAATTTAGTATAAGTTATATTAACCCCCATAGCCTTTGCTGCGGCTTCATTGTCCCGTGTCGCCACAAAAGACCTCCCAAGTGCCGTACGCTGGATATTATATATTAATACTATCACCAGCACAGTTATAACCAGGAACAAATAGTAAGACTTTGTCTGCGTATCAAAAACAAAGCTCGCTACTTGCATCCTAGGAAAGCGAATACCATAAAAAGCTTGTTTCCAGGTTTGGTATCGAACCAGAATGGCCACGGTGATAAAATGCAGTGCCAGGGTTGCAAGCAATAAATAGAAACCTTTAAGCCGTAAAGCTGGTATCCCAATAAGTACTCCAATCAGCATTGCCGCAAACCCGCCTACTAGTATTGCCAGCCAAAAAGGAAATCCAAATTGAACGGAAAATATACCCGCAACAAAACCGCCAATGCCCAGAAATGCGGCATTACCCATAGAGATCAAACCCGTATAACCAGTTAACAAGTTTAGCCCTGCCACAGCTATGATAGTGATAAGAGTATTGTTTACTACGGAAATAGCATAATTACTTAAAAAGGAAGGAATCACCAATAATCCCAACGCTAATATTACCCACCAAGCCATTTTTATTAATCTAGGTTTAAACCCTAGCAATTTGTTCGAAAACTGCATTCTTTACCTCCTTTCACAGCTAAGTTTGCTTATTAAACCCGCTCGGAATGGCGTTCCCCGAATAAGCCGTAGGGCTTGACCATCAAAACTAGAATTAAAAGTGAAAACACTATTGCTGTACGAAATTCCGATCCAAAAAAGTACCCGACTAGAACCTCAATAACACCAATGAGGAGTCCACCAACCATTGCGCCGCTGATACTTTCCGCCCCACCCAAAATCACGACCGGCAAAGCCTTAATTCCTATTTCGCCCAGATTTACATTTACTGTTTCCAGTCCGGACAAAAAGACGCCACCTATCGCAGCACTAAATGCCGCTACCCCCCACGAAACAATAAATACCTTGTTGACGTTGATTCCCATCATTTGTGCCGCTTCTAAGTCATTGGCAACTGCCCGCATCTGAGTACCGAGCAGGGTCTTATTGAAGAAGATGATAAAAGCACCAATAAAGACAATCGTTATGGCAAGGATAACTAGATGAACCGAGGAGATCGCCACCCCAGAACCAAACGAGATTGGAGTCTGATTAAAGGGTAGCGGCATGGTACTATTATTATATCCCCAAATTATTCCAATTGCAGATTTGATCATTGCGGCAACACCAATAGTTGCCACAAATAGGGCAAATTGAGATTGGCCTTCCATTGGCTTGATAACTAAATAGTACATCAGTACTCCCAATCCGAAAGCGCCTAACCCCGAGACGATAACTGCAAGAAAAAATGGCAATACATGTTGAGTGATTAAAGTAAAGGCAAAGTATGACCCTAGTGTAACAAATTGAAACTGGGCAAAGCTCAAGGCATCCGTAGCTTTCAAAAGTAAGACAATGCCAAAGGCCAATAATCCATAAATACTGCCAATTGCCAGACCTGTCGCAATCAATGGTAAAAAGGTTAGGACCAAGCCCATCATTCTCCTTCCTGGGAAAAAAAGTTGATGGCAATGGAAATCAAATAATAATTGCATTAAACCATTGCCCTTACTTTAAGTTTGATATGGTACTAACTAGTTGACCTTATACCAATCACTAATTGGGACTATTTGTTTCTTATCAAAATCATAGGAGTAGAAACGACCTGAAGTGATACCTTCATGTTGATTAGGACCATAGGTTACCGGTGCGGAAATACCTCCAGTGTCGAGATTTTTGATGCCTTCCATGGCTTGGATAAAGTTTTCACGGGTTAAATCTTTTCCCGCGCGGTTGATGCCTTCTACAAAGATCTTACCGATAACCCAACCATAAATATAGTTCATGTTTGACATCGCTTTAGGACTAACTTTACTCTTCTCAGCATACTTCCGCAGTTCATCAAGACTTGGGCCCTCCCCAGTATATGGAACGAGCGAATGAATCGTTTGGTTGTTTTTTGATGCTTCCTTACCAACCGTTTCGAAGAGTGAAGAATCTAGGTCCCCGTAAGCCGACAGAACGGGTATATCACCAGCGCCTAAACGATTCATGTCACGCAGTAATGACGCAAACATATCTAAGGTGATCAACGTTAAAAGAACATCGGCTCCAGACTGTTTCAGTTTAGTTATTTGAGCAGAGTTATCCTTTATATCGTTCGGAATAAACTCCTCTAAAACTACAGATACGCCAAGAGCTTTAGCTTTATCCTCTACACCCATTTTAAACTCATTGCCAGGCGTTCCAGGGATAGCAAACAAGGCAATTTTGGGCTTACCTTGTCCTTTATAGGTCTCAACTACACGCTCGACATAGATCTTGCCCATGTTCGTGAGACTCACCATTGAGCTAAAAGCGTAGGGGTGATTGTTTATCAGATTATTGGTTGCCGCCCCTACTGCAGGGGTCTTTGTCTCCCTGATCTCCGGATCCAATGCCGCAAATATTCCCGACCCCGCTTGGCCAACGATGGCAAAAATTCCTTGTTCATTAAGTTTCCGGAAAGCGGCTACAGCCTTTTGCGGTTGATACTGGGTATCCTCCACCTTGTAAGTGATTTTCCTACCAAAGACTCCACCGTTTTCATTGGTCATCATGATGTAATCCTGAATACCTTGCGCTTCGGGTGACTCCTGATTGTTATCGGGTCCAGTCATGTCAAAAAGTCCGCCTATATTAATAGTAGACGCCGTCACACCTGGAACCTTTACCGTTGATTTCTGAACTTCCGTTGATGCCTTTGTGCCACAGCCACTTACCAGCAACAAGAGCATTACTGAAATTAAAATGAGAGAGATCATTTTTTTCATAGCCAATTCCTCCTTACTTTTTATGGTAGGTTCATTTAAGTCAACCACCGAAATAATTCAACTCCCTATCCAATAATTATGCAAGTATCATTCCAATATTCAAATTGGTAGGAATACACTCTCGTTTCTGAATTTTCCGAAATCAACTGATGCACTTTTCCATCGCTTTATTGAGTTTTTGGCATACTTTAGGCGGCTAAAGCGATGGAAATCAGCTATGCACAGGCTCTTCACCACTGATTCCGTTAGGAATCAGTCTGGAGATACTTCTTCATCTTTTTTACAATGGTCGATTGATTCAACACCCAATATCTTTGCCGCATTCCAAGTACTTTTACATTCTCCGTAAACCGTAAAATTGTATTTTGACAGTTTAGCAATCATTTGTTTTTTAAAAGAAAAACTGTGACGTTTATTTGCCATGGTCATTTTTAAAAAGTATCCTTGTTTACTGCATTTCTCTTTAAGTTTGGTTAATTCCCAGTTATTATTTAGGAATTTTGCGTTTTAACTCCCGTAATTCCGAGAGTCTATTAAAGGGAAAAGATGTCTCCATTTACCATGATCCTGCACCAACAGGTTCACCGGAAACATCCTACAAAAAAGCATCATGGTTATTGTATCAAACTATTTCCTCGTTGAAACTCACACGGAAGTGATAAGCAAATCACAAGTATTTTATGGGCTATAGCAGTGTAAATCATACAACTAAATTCTTCTGTATTTGGATTTAGCACTCTCGTAAAAATTATTTCCTTGACTGTCTAAGATCACGACAACTGGAAAATCTATAATTTGAATACGATGAATGGCATCATGTCCAAGTTCGGGGTATGCAATCACTTCTGAAGCGACTATTTGTTTAGCAATTAAGGCACCTTCTCCACCCATTGCCCCAAAGAAAACACATCTATGCTCCTTAAATGTATCTACAATACTTTGCGAACATGACCCTTTACCAATAATTCCAGTTAGCCCTTGCGCCAGCAACTTTGGCGTATACTCTTCTATCCATCCGTTAGCTTTTGGACCAGCCGAACCAATAACATGCCCAGGTTTCGTTGGGGAGGGGCCTACAAAATAAATTATCTGGTCACACAAATCAAACTCAAAGCGGTCACCACGCGCTAATGTTTCTACAATTTTATGCTGCGCTGCAGCCGACCCAGTATACACTGTACCATTAAGGAGAACGTTATCACCCGCTTTAAGAAAACTGACCTTGTCTCGGTTTAGTGGGACTTCAATTCGAATTACATTCGTCATTTTGCAACCTCTCCCATAAAAATTCCCTACTCCTTGAAGAAATTCAAGAACTTGAAAGGGCATGTCCTAATTCTCCAAAATTATGTCTCTGCTAAGCCCTTCGGAGATCTTTTACCTAAAATAACTATAACTTAGTCTTATTAGTCTTTCCCTTTTTGAGGAATCTTCTTCCTCTCAATTAAGTGGACAGCTTAGAGTTAGAGTTTAGTTGAAGCCTTTATTTTCCCTTGTATTGAGGAGGCCTTTTTTCTGCAAAGGCCACGCGCCCTTCAATCCTGTCCTCGGAATCACGTAATATTCCCCAAAGTAAACCTTCGAGTTGGGAACCTTGTTTGACCGGTAAATCTCCTCCGATTACAACTGCTTGTTTAGCGGCCTTTACAGATA
>Ga0209347_1001088_pt1 | contig 50450 bp, 43 predicted proteins | sample AutmiccommuBRH23_FD_187382 | JGI IMG/M metagenome (GOLD analysis project Ga0209347, IMG submission 187382) | Deep subsurface microbial communities from Mt. Terri, Switzerland - Autotrophic microbial communities BRH/23 (SPAdes) (version 2) | ecosystem: Environmental > Aquatic > Deep subsurface >... | reverse complement strand
CTGCCCACAGCCACGGCGGCGAGAAGAAAATGACATAATAATAACAATAAAATCTCAAGGAAAGGGGGCCTCTTTGGTATCTTAAATTTGAAAAATATTTGTCTTGACCAAAGGGTCCACAGTAATCCATGCCGCCGATTTCTATATCATCATTGGAACCGCCGATCCGCAACCCCGTTTCACAGAATATGACACCACTGATAACAGCATGTTTTAACAATTTCATCTTTCTACCTCCTGCCCCCGGTTTCTTTGAAGTATGCCAGCACGCTCTGAAAATGCTCGACAAAAGCATTTAAGTGTTTGGGATCGGTTGCCGCAAGCCGGATGTTTTTATTGATAAACTGCCGGAACTCCTCCGGCACGTTATTGTTCCGGGAAACGGCGTCCGCCACATTGGGATAAAAACTGTACAAAGCCGGCTTAATCTCTTCGAAGTTTTTCGCATCCTTAAATCGGGCGTAAATTCCCCGCAGCTTGTTGTAGAAACGCCTCAGCGAAGCCCTGGACATTCCTTTTGCCGACAGCACATCGGCCACCCTAACGGCTTCAGAAGTGTATAACTCCTCTCGTAGATACTCGCCACTGAAGTAGCCTTCTTTCAGATAGTCGGCCCCAAACCCGGGCACAGCGCTTTCGGGCCTGCTCGGGCGAGGGGATGAACCGGCCTGCGGCCTCCTTTCCGTCTGATCCCCTCCCCTTTGGGCGCTGCTGCACTGAATACAGTACTGGAAGTCACCCATCGTTTGTTTCCCACATGTCCGGCATTTGGCCAAATCCTTCACTCCTTCCCTAAAAGTGCGTATTTGACAAGAAAATCCAGGTGTATTGTATGTTCGTGTTCCGGCTTTTTGAGGTTTTCAAGCCACAGCCGCAAAGCCAGCGCCACCCGGTCGTTATTATCCGGCTTTGGGATATTCCTGGCAATGGCGTAGTTAAGCAGTGGTAAGTATCGCAAGCCCCGCACCCGTCCAAAATAGAAATACTGCCGGTGCATTTCAGAAAAAATCAGCAGTTTTCTCAAAAAGCCGACGGACAACTTGTCGTTGTTGAGCCAGTCAGATAGCTGTTTGGCGTTATCTAAAAGGGGAGCCGCCTTTGGCCACTTCATGGTCCGCCCAAGAAGACTCAACTGGTTTCTGCCTTCTGTTTCCCCTTTCAGAACCGTTTCCTTTGACGCTTCCAGGCTTTCATCGGCGGCCTGCACGCTTCTTGACACAGGTACCGCCGGCTTCAAAAGACTGATTCCAGCCGACAACGTCACATTTTCGTTATTGTTGGTAAACTTCTTAAATTCATCCTGGATGAAGGTGGCGAGGTCAACGATTTCATCCCAGGGACCCGCGATAAGCAGGTCGTCCCCGCCGGAAAAAATAGTGTAACAATGGTTAAATCGTATATTCAACAATTGATCCACCCGGCCGGAGAAGAAGAGATCCAGCATGCGGCTCATCGTGGCAATTCTCGAAATACTGTTTCGTTCATTCTGGTCGTCTTTTAAACCGTAAACGAACAGGCTTCCGAGGTTGTCAACATCCGCCTTGAGGTAGCCCAGCAACTTGCGGCCCCGGGCCCTGTTGGCCAGGCAGTCAAAATATAACGGGCTACCCGCTGCTGGTTTATTCTCATCCCTGCAGCCTGGACAGCCGGCACAGGGTTCTTCTTCCGCCAGAGGGATGTAGTTAGACATGAATTTAGGCAGGGCTGGGTGGTATGCGATTTCCGCTAAATTTGTTTCATTTAGCTTGTAGACCAGATGAGCAGGCAATTCAACCCCGGGAAGTTCATGGCAAACGGTGATGGTGTAATCGCCGTAAAGGGGAAATGTCGACGGCCGGTATTTGGCAGGCACATCAGCCTTTGAGAAGGCAATATAAGCTGCTTCAGGCAGCATCGTCCCCAACACGAAGTCCTGACGGCACTGCCCGCACAGCCTGTCCCCATTGTCGTCAATATATGTGGCGACCTGCTTATTGCAACTCCGGCATAAGCCTTCTTCTCCCTTTTGAAGGTCGATTTTAAAGTGATCCGTTAACCAGGCGCCGTCCTTGACGAGGTATCCCTGCAGCGGGGCGCCTTTCCTCCGGCTCAATCTCTCTGAAACCCCACTGAGCACATCCCCAAAGCTTTTAAATGCCTGCCCGCTGAATTCGGCCTGGGCGAGGTTTACGATTAGTTCGCCGCCAAACTGCCTGACAGCCCACCGATCCAAATCCTGCTGAATTTCTTCGACCTTTTCAGCTATCCCCGGCAGGTTCGGGAGCAGTATATAGAACTTTCCACCCGAGGACATGACAATATTCACAATCGGGAGATTAAACTCATGAATAAATCGATGACTGATCCCTTCACTTAAAGCGCCGAGGTAAAATGAGCGGGCTCTCAGCCTTTTAGCCACTCCGCCGACACCGATACTGGCTATATCGAAAATGTAATTTTGAATCCCTGAAAAATCGCCGATGACCAGGCGAAATTTATTTGACTTGCTGTCGGTAATATCTCGTTCGTTTAAAGTACCTGTCTCCCTGTGGTAAAGGTGCAGACAGGCCGCAATGGCACTGGTGGTGCGGAGATGGTCAAACAACGAAATGTCCGGGAGCAATTCCTGGGTATTACTGGGGACACACCAGGTGTACCGCTGGAGCAGGGAGAGCAGGTGGGTATAGATGCAGTTGAAGTCGGATAAATTGATTGACGAAACCATTTGATCGAAGTCGCGTCCAAAAGCCTTTAAGTACTTGTTGGTCTGATCGACATCCAGCTTCCGAAAGTCTTCGGGAAAAGAATTCGCTGGATTCAATGGGTGCAGCCTGTAGTGGCAGGGGGCGGGAACGGGATGGGTTAATTTTAAGCGGGAAAATACAGATGCCAGCGGCACTGTTTTGTACTCCCGGTATTCATCCGACTCTACTCCCCGCTCTGACGAGGAGTAATTGTCCGCTGTGCTGACCAGATAGGCCAGCGGCCTTATCGACGGATCCGCCTGCTGCACACGCAAATCGGGCGGGAAGTGACCTGTCTCGTGATGGCGCTGGACCAATTCGATTAATAGTTTTACATCCGCAATTTTCTCAAACAGGCTTGACCTGGCCTTAATAAAGCTGGCAGACACCGCCGGGTGCTTTCCGGCAACTTTAAGGGCTCCCTTGAATTCTCCCCGCTGTAGAAACTTGCCAATGTCGTGAAGCAATCCGGCCAGTATAACAGTCTGATATTCCCTGTTCATTCTTTTTCTCCCTGGAAAGTATTTCTACATAATATTACATGGCTGTCGACAAAATCCTTTTATTTGGATAAATAATTTAAAATTTTAATAAATATTAAAAAACTTTAACAACAGGAGGAGCAAAATTTTATGTGGAGTTCGCCGCTGCCCTCCGGAATTACGGCAGCGCCGAAAGGTTTTTACAGCTTGCCGAAGGGTAGAATTATAAAGGCTTTACCCGTTGCACTGCTGGCTTTCCTCCCCGGTAAACCCCTCACATACCACCCGGCAGTTCTCTCCGAAGATCATCTTGTACCGGCTGCAAGCCTGCTCGCTCGGATTGATCACCACGATTTCACGCCTTTTATCCGGAGCGTTTAGCGCCCGCTTGATCATTGCGATGATCGAGGTGTCGGCCGGGGCCAGGGAATAGCCGATAAAAATCAGCCGGTCGGAGAGGCTGATCGACTTCCCGGCGCAGTCCCAGATGTTTAGCAGCCTGCTGATCCCGTAAGACTTATACAGAGTCGGCGCGATGATGATGGCCTGGGAATTGTCGCCGCCGCAGTTCAGGCAGGAGATGGAATACCTGTCTTTGAACAAAAGGTGGGCTACCTTTACGTCGTGTTCCGAAATCTCCCCGCAGAGGGGGCAAAAAGACCAGTTCAGAGAACCGTGCAGCTTGTAGAGCGGAATTTTCCCCCGGCGCTCCAGGTGATCCAGGTGACTGCCGTAAAAACCGTACTCAGGCGCACAGCCGGTGGAGCGGATGGCGTTGTCGAGAACTATGTCGTAGTTCAAGGAGATAAAAGTGGGTATTTCCTCCCCGTTCATCACCACGCCGGAGACAAAGCTCTGGTGGATGCCGTGATGGGAGGGAATCGATTTATCCAGGGTCATGCTGATCAGTTTGACCAGCGCAGTTTTCAGTTCATGGAGCCGCGGCCTGGAAAAGCGGGTGGAAAAAGCCTGACTTTGCAGTAAGGACCAGTCCACAATATTAAAAATCTCGCCCAGACTGGGAAATTTTTCCATGTCTTCCGCGTGGTTGATCTTGGTTTTGCCGCCGTAGAAGTGCTCCAGGAATTCCCAGACGATATCCAGGTCAGGGCTGTAATGCTCTTCCTTGAAATATTGATAAGCTATTTTCAGGAAATCCCGCAGTACCGGCGCGCCTTCTGCGGCCGAGGCGCCTGCTCCGAAAATGTAAACTGTTTCCAAATATCCACACCTCATATACCAATTAATACGAGTATATTGCTTAAACATTAGTCACTCTTGTTAGCCTGTTACCTTAGAAGAAATTTTACCCCAATCATCTGCTATGGTATAATAGCCTAAAATACGGAGGGGGTTTTAACTGTGGAAACGAAACAAAGAGTTCCTTGAGTCGCAGCTTATACCGGGGTTAACGATTAACCTGGATGAAATATTTTAGTGTATTTCATATGGTTAAATCTTGCTGATTAGATTTTCAAGCCCAAATCCTTATCGTAATAACAATTTGCCACATATTCTTTCAAATCATTATGCCAGACCAAGTTCCCGCTTTTTCTCAAGAGATTTACTTGCCTTCCGCTTATCGGCACCAATAACTGCGATACTTCGAGAGGATTCGAAAATTCCAAGGCTTTATCAAGTAAAACCTGTGGCAGAACCTCGTAACCGTCAAATAGGTTGTCCCACTGTTCCCGGATTTGTTTTAACTCTGAAATGTCTTTCAATCCAAATGGCCGTAAGGTCTTAACAAAACAATTACTGAATTCCTCAGCCTTATTTCTCCATTCTTTAAAAAGGTCTTCTTTTAGGAAATCAGGATATGACGCATTAAGAAATTTATCAGTATCCGACTCACGCCAGATACCATCCGTTCGGCTTGCGATAAAATCCATCAAAACGTTCCTTACCTGTTCCAAATGTTCCGCTTCATATGGCAGCGCCGCTTTTTTTAAAGGTTCATCAAACTCGGTAAAAATATTTACAGGCATTGGGGGTTTTAACCCCCGCCGGTTTACCCGGCCGCATCGCTGCAACAGCGACTCCAGCGGCGCCAGTTCAAAAAATCCCGTGTCATAGTCGATATCTAATGAAACCTCTACTACCTGTGTCGCGATTAATATCTGACCCGGTTTAGGGTTGAGAGTTTTTTCTTTTTCCCTCCTGTCCCGCTGGCAAAAGCGGCTGTGCAGCAAAACCACTTGACCGGTACAATCTCGCTTCAGCAACTCCATTAACTTCACAGCCCGTTTTACCTGGTTAACGACAACCAACACCGAACCGCAATTTGCGGCTTTCTTTATTTCCTTCACCGCGTCTTCCGATAATACATGATAAGGTTTGAGGATGAATCTATGCCTGGCAATAGAGTCAAGCCAATTTTTAGGTGGACAAATTGGCCCGTCCAAAGAGGGAAATATGCTTTGCAATAAATCTTTTAAGTGCTGCGGCATAGTGGCGCTCATAAAAAGCACGCGGGCATTCAACCTTTCACACAGATAACCTGCCGCAACAAGAGTCATGGCTGTTACCATGGTATCATAAGCATGAATCTCGTCAAATATTAATTGTCCATCGAGCGTAGAGCATAGATTAGCTTCATAACCTTTTTGACCAAAGAAGCTCCTAAGCAATTGATACGGGCTGCAAACACGTATGGGTGCAGTATTCAAGCGCGCAAGCCCTTCTTGATGCCGGGCAACTTTCACAGCGTCCTCAGGCGAGTATCCGCGATCAAGAAGTGTTTCATAAATACGGTTTAAACTTTTGCCGTGGATTACTGCGACAGAGCCACTTCCGAAAACACCGGCCAATCGATCGGCCATCGCATTCATACTGGCCCGATACGGGAGAATAAAATAACAGCGCCCTTTTATACAGGTATTCTCACGTTGCCTTCCAGCCCACAATAGAGCGGATTCCGTTTTACCTGTCCCCGTAGGTGCAATAAGCACCGCGTTCCCAACGGTATTTTCAGCCGCCAATTGATGGGGCATGAGCATTTCAGTTTTAAAACTAAGCGCTGAAAGGACATCTTCCACACCTGAAAAACCGCAATTCAGCGGTATGGGTTCAGCACTGGCCAAATGATCGGCGGATACAATCAGTCCCCGAGTCAGTATGCCGCTAAAAATGACCCCGTTGTTGACTGTTGCGGGTCTTCCTCTTCCACCTCTTTGCTCAAAACTGTTGACCAGTTTATCAACTTTTTTCAAGGATTCAAGAATTGCACAGGCCATTTCTTCAGATTTATTTAAGGAAGCCGGCTTAAATTCATAAGGGCGAACCGGTATACCGGTTACCTTATCAAAGTATTCCCCGGCATTGGCAATCAACTGCAATAGTGCATCGACTTGCTTTCCGGGCAATTCGGAGGATATTTCATGCAGTGGATGGTGTTCTTCAAGTGGCAAGCCCGGTTGAAAATAGGATGGCGACTTTTCGCTTCCCTCTTTTAACGCTCGCCAGTCCTTATGGTGCAACACTACTGCCGCGGCCAGATAACCTGCTTCTCGTTCCGGCACCTGAAGCGGTTTTAAAAAAGCGAGGCTCAATATTTCGTGGCGAAAGCCAAAAGGGGAGCCACCGCGCAGCTGTTCCTGAAAACGAGGGTGTATTTTACCAAAGTCGTGGATAAGAGCAGCATACAGCAGTACTCGTTTTAAGTCTATTTCGGCTGAAGTCGGAAACTCCTGATAATAAAGATTTATGAAGGATGCTGTTTGCTCTATTACATGTTCAGTGTGGTCGAGGAGGGACAAGCCTTCTTTGCAAGGTGGAACTGGAGACTTTGCCCAAACCGGTCTTAATATTTTTCTCAACCGTGGGTCGATCACGTTTCTCCCATTCCTTCCAGCGGGTGAAACCACACTCCGCGGGGCAGTTCGCGGTTGAAAAAAGTTTTTACATCAGTCTGGTCCGCCCATAACTTTTTGAACGCCCCCCGTTCAAGAATGTCTTCTTCCCGGTCTTCTCCAAATACCCTCAACGGCCGATTATTTAATTCAAGGTATCGTTCAAATACCGGTTCCCGTAATCTCCGGTAGTTGATGGTTTTAGGCATGTAAACAGGGCGTCCGGGTAAAACCATGGGTCTTAGCGACCAGGGCAAAAGCGTGTGAGAGAAAAAAGCCCGCTCTGTGGGTAACAATTCGATCCAATCAGCGGAATGGCATGTGGCCAAATCCTGACTGCGTCCCAAAACATAAGAAAATACAGGGGAGCTGAAGGCGGCCTTGAGTCTCCCAAGCAAATCCTCCGGACCTCTTAGATATAGAGTTAAACTGGGTTTAAGAAGGAACTGCCTTCTTTGTGGATTTAAGCTGCCCTCGACATTTTTCGGCAGCCCTCCCAGATGCTTGTCGGCGCGTCCTGAAGCAAACTCAATCATCTGGCCCAGTTCCAAATCCTCGCCTATTCCTTTATGCGTAAATGTGTAAGCGAATTCCAAACCGTCAGGGTCAAACCACTTGCCGAGCACGCCACAAAGGTGACCATAAATGGTAGCCGGCGGCGGCATTTCGAAAGTGGGTAATTTTCCAATCATGATGTGTGGGTAGCGAAAAGAGGCGGTAACCGCGCTGGAGCAAACTTTCAACACCCTCGTCATGACAGCCATTTTTCCCTTTCAAATGTAAGGTCTTTTAGAAATTCGCCAATGGCATTTTTGGGATGGCCCAGAAAAGTTTTCCGTTTTCCGTAAGTATCATCTGAAGAAATTTCACTAAGAGCTGTTTCCAGTTCGGCCCGCTGGTCGTCTAGATATCCCTGCATCAGGCCAACATATATCCCGCTGAGTATTTCATCTTTAAAAACTTCTGCCACTTCTTTTAAAGCCTTCATTTTTAAAACAGGAAGGCCCTTATTCGTCGCACCAACAAATGTGGAGAACAAATGATTTCCGCCTTTTGACAAAGCTAAAATAACCAGGCGGGGACTTACATCAGTATAATGCAACGCTAGTTTGGCCCCACCGTTAATATTTGACAACCCTTGCAACAACATTTCAAGTCGCCGGTGCCTCTCCTCGAGAGGTAATTGATAGGCCTTTCCATTATCATACTCCTGCAAACCCTTTTCTTTTGCCAGATTTACGCGCACTTCATCAAGGTGCTTGTAACCGGTGCGTTGAATGTGGTAGAAGCGTCCAAGCATAGCCAGATCTATTGAGAATATCCCCTGCAAGGTGCTCCTGTAAAACTCGTGTTCATATGGGACCGGGTCGCCTTCATGACGGGACATAACCCCAAAATCCGTCGTCACGTTGAATAATGGCGCTATTGATACCAGTGTGCTTACTTTCAGAGGTGACTGGCGGGTAAGCGTTGCGCCATCTTCCATAGCCGTTGCGGAAGCAAGTAAGCCTTTTTCTTCCCTTTGCTTCCTTGCATCTTCCTTTTTTGAAGGCGCACGCATGTAACCAAACAGGTCGTCTTCCGAAAATTCGATGGGGTTTGCATCCGTGTAGGCAATTTTACCTTCCCTGAAAATGGGTGAAGGTGTCCAGCCTGGGATTTCATTTAAAGTCTCTCTCCACCAGTAACGGAAAGCCTGGGCGGAAACGTAAGGATATACTCCTTCTCTGGTTTTAATTGCCTTGACCGCAATGGCATTATCGGTATTTGTTCCTTCCGCTTTACCGGCGTTGTTTAATGCAGACGCCGGGCAGTCAATGAGAAACAGACCTGAAAGATGCGGCATAAATTCTTTCCCTCCCTTTAAAAATTTTAAGAAACTTCCTCTTCTTGCTGCTCCAGCATCTCTTCTAAAACTTCATGTTTTTCACGTCCCAAGTGTTCCAAGATGCGGATTAAAAATAACGACCTGATCAACCAAGTATCTTTTAAGCCGGTGTCTTCCGTTGAAGATATATCCAGCAGAAGTAGAATATTATCGAATGAAAATGATTTGCCCGATTCCGCAAGTTTTTTTTGGGCGCGTACGATGTATCTTAAAAATTCTTGCTGTTTCATCTCTTTGTTGTAAAGATCTTTAAACCAGCGGCGATCATTGTTTCCCAGGATTAAATCATATGTAATTCGATCCGCTATGTCCTTAATGATTTCTAATCTCTGCTTTTCCATGCCGCCCACCTTTCTTAAAAAAAGCTCACATAGTTGGAAATTATTTTTATCCGCATTTTTTATGTTTTTTTGAAGGAAAAATCTTGGTATGACCTTTCGAATACCTTCCCGCCAATCCAGCGATTCAAATGCCTCTCCAAGTGATTCATAATAGTAATTACGTAGTGATTCTATTGTGCGTTCGCCTTCCTCCTTTCCATTCTTCCCTTTCTTTTTTGCGGTTCTTTTTCCCTCGGGCTTTTCCCAGGATGACTGCACCATCCATTGGTGTACCTTCCGGACCTTCTCCGGCGCAAGTCGCACCTCCAACCAAAACTCAAGCAGTTCTTTGGGAATGAAATACTGATCAAAATCTGGAGATGATCCATAATTGGTCACATGATAGCCGATACAATCGGCCAGAGGTTTACCTGAATCTCCAGTCTCCAACCGTGATTTTTCCAACACCTCACTGGCAGACTGGAGAAGCCTGGTACGTGGCCAGCTAAAGTTTAAAAATTTATCAGAGCTTGTGGAAAGGATTTCCCGCACCTTCCTGTACATGTCCCCCACCAGTTCGCTTGTCAGATCAGGCTCAGGCGTCCACCAAAAAAGGGGGCGGCCGTTCACCTTAACCGTACCCAAGGGATAAAACTGAATGGCTAAAAGGCAATAGCCACAAACCGGCAGACCCGCCACGCCCCAGGGAGCCGTAACAAGCACAGTCGCGCCGGTTAGCATGGGGATATGCTGCCGGTCAGCGAGAAATTGCGCCGGACGACTGCAAAAAGGGCAGGCGCGCTGCGGCTCTAAAGGTGGTGAATGATGGGAAAATAGAACCTTGCCAATATAGATTTCCTTTTTATCCCCCTTAATGGTTGGATTACACCAGCCGGAATTCGGAAAGTGTACGGTAAGATACCCTTTAATATCTTTGCGCACGTATTGTCCCATCAGCCATTTCGAGGCCATTGCCAGGTTTTCTTCCGAAAACTCCTCATGCGGCATCTCAAGATAATTTTCCAATACCGCGACCCCAACGTCAACAAACGGGTGACCAGTGTATCCAACTCCTCTTGCAACTTTACTGTTTTTCATCTATTCACCTTCCTTACTTTTGGCCACATCCGGTTTTTTGTCCCCTTGTAATCGGGCAACTTAAATTAAAATACTTCCCCATCCCAAACACCGCCCCCTTGCCCACGTGAACCAATTCACCCAACCGCAACAGGGGCACAAACTCAGCCAAATCCCCCTCATAAACCGCCTGCCCCACGACTCCGCCCATGTTCAACTTGCCTTCCTGGCGGGAAGAGTACCGCTCCCAGTTCACCCAGCGCATCCGGTCTTCAATCAGCTTTACCTCATTGGCGCGTTCAATCAACCCTGTAAAATCAAGGATCAGCTCTTCCCCGTGATGGAAGTAGGCCAGGGAAGAAAGTCGCCGCAGGAGACTCCGGATCAGCATGTGAAACTCGATTTTACCGGCAAAGTTGTCTTCGTATTTGATGCGGGTCATGGTCAAGAAGTTTACTGTAATCCTGTCCGGTGTTGTGTCATCGTTTAAGGCTTTGCCACTGGCGCGTAAATCTCCGCCAATAGAATCAACTTGCCCGTAATGGTCCAGCAGTCCCGGCACGTCTTTTCCCCGTACTGACAGGTCCACGTTATGCACCAGCGTCTCGTCCTCCCGGTAAACCGTCTCCCGCCGTTCACTGACCGGGTCAACCGCAGCGATTTCTTTCAGGCGATACTTCTTGCGGCCCTTGCCGATACCAGTTTCGCCCAACTCGCGGAGAACGACAATAAAATATGGGAGATAGTCGATGGCCTGGCCGAACAACACCAGGCCGAAAGTAAGCGTTTCTCCCGGCCGGTAAACGGTCTTGTTTTCCAGCGGCGGCTCCAGGACGAAAGGCCGGGGCACATTTTCGTAGTTGCGCAGCGCTTGGGCGCCGGGCGGCGGCGCGGTCTCAAAGATGTAGGCGTACGGGCAGTTGTTTTTCAAAAGGCAGCCCTTGCACTCGTCCTGCCTCATTGAGCAGGCAATTCTTCTAAAAACCAGGCCGAACCCGCCGCGCAGAGTCGACCCTTTGTAAGGCGGCAGGAAAAGCCCCTCTGCGCCGGCTTCAAGGACCACCTGGTAGATGGCAACGCGAAAGTTTGTCAGCATGAAAAAACCCCCTTGTAATCGGGAAATAACCTTGTTAGCTATTATTTCAAGGTTCGCTATATTTTAACAAGTTCCTGCGAATTGTGGAAAAAAGAAAAAGGCTGGTTCACCAACCAGCCATAACTTGCTTCCGTGTTATCCCAGGCACTTCCGCGCTAAACAATGTCGACGCTGCGAGCCGGAACGACGCGCCGGCCGGAAACTCACCGCCGGCCACCAGAGCCGGCCCCCTGTCGGCCGCCTTTTCCAGGGGACAGAACCAGTCGCTCAGATAGCTCAAGTCCATCTCTTTGTTAACCTTTTTAAAATCAATCCGGACCGGAGCCATCTGAACCCGCCCCCTTCGTTAATTTATAATTAAAACTTTGTTAAATTTTGATTAAAAATTTGTTAATATTATATTAACGCAGGATGTAAAATGTGTCAAGGGAACGGGTGTCTATTTGTTTTTTTTGTTTTCGACATGTTCCGCATACCCTGCAGTATACGGTTTATCTAAAAAGCGCGCTGTCTACCGTTGGTGCGCTTCGAGGCTTTTGAGTCTGCCGGCGAACCAGGCCGTGTGCAGGTCTTCGTCAATAAGGTTGTTCCAGAGCACCGAAAACAGGCCGGGATCGTGCCCCGCCTTGAGAATCATTTCCTTGTAGTCCCGCATAGCCTTTTCTTCCAGGGCGATATTTGCCTTGAGCAGCAGCCTGAGCCCCATTGCCCCGGTAAAGGTTCCGGCGATTTTACCCGTAACGGGGGCAATCACGTCACCCAGACTGACCGGTTTGCCGCCCAGCCTTTTGATTTCAGCGGCGATGTTGTCCACGTGCTGCTGCTCGATGGACGCCACCCTCGACAGCGCTCTGGCGATGTAAATGTCTTCTACGGCGCCGGCCTGGGCGGTGTAGAGAGCAACTTGCTGCAGCTCCAGGCTGTAAAACCAGTTCAGCCTGGCAATGAGCGAGCTCCTCTGCATGTTTGCTCATCCCTCCATATTTGCTGCAATCTCCGGCGGACAGGCCGGCTCAGCGCCGGGCGCCGGTTTAAGCGTCAAGCGCGGCAATCCACCAACACACCGTCACTTCAGCCACTCTGCGAGAGGCCTGAACAGCGCCTCGATCGCCTTGTCCGGGCTGGGCACCGCAAAACCCAGCACCTGGGGGAGGGCCAGGGCAAAGCCCAGGAGCAGGAAAAACGAAAAGGCCACCAGTTCCCGCCACGCTTTTTTCCTTAAAAGGCCCGGCGCTTCCAGCGCAATAATTAAAAGAAATGCCAGAACCAGCAAAGCAACCATAATCTTACCCCCGCGCAGGGCCGGCCGCCCCCGCCAAAAAATCAATAACCGCTATCAAACAGTACCGGGTCCGCACTTCTCAATAGAACCAGTTACTCCTGCTTCAAGCTGGCCCGCCTGGTTAAGAGGCCGCTGCGCCGCAGGTGGGCCTCCACGGCGATATTGACCTCCGCCTTTGCAAACTCTTCGTTCCAGCAGTCCTTCAATACCTTCCACTCCTTTTTGTATTTCCGGTGGAATGCCTCCCCGAAGTTGAAGACATCCGTGCCGTATTCCCCTCGGGCCTTTTCCAGGGCGTCCGCGCACTTTCTGAACACATCCTCGGCCGCCGCCATTTCGACGGCCGCGACTTTTTCCGGCGTGGTCAGGTCCTCGGTGGACTGCTGCTCCAGCAGGTCTGCCTCAAAACTCAGGTTGACGTTGAACCGGACCGTTTCCCCGTCGTATTCCGGCTCCACCCTTGTTTTGCCCCGGACAAGACTGAGAGAGATCAGTTTGTCCGGCTGGCCCGGCGAGGGAATAGTGATTGCGCCTTTTCTCACCTCGCCCCGCAGCCACAGGAGGCCCCTGGTTTCGGAAGTGTCCAGCCAGCCCGCCAGGCGATCGTCTTTAAAAACCCCCGTGCCGGTGATGACCGCCTCCTCGTGCTGCAACTTTTCTTCCATTCCCGGCCCCTGAGGCTGTCCCAATTTTTGCAGCTCCACCCTGGGGGCGGCGGGGTTGGTTCCACAGGAAGCAAGCGCCATCTGAAAGTCCTTCAAGATCACCGAAAGGCCGGCCCTGTTCCTGACCAGAAAGCCCACCGACTGGGCCGAGGTCTTTTCCAACTCCGAGTGGCTCTCCAGCAGCTTTTTGGCCTCCCCTTTGCTTACCAGCACCCAGATGGTCTCCCGGGTCTGGGGATTGCGCATGAAGAAATTGCTGATGTTGCGCACCCCCCCCCGGGCCATCTCTTCCCCAATGACCAGGATCACATCGTGTCCCCAGTAGATGCAGCGGGATAACTTCAGGGCAAGGTTCCGCTCGGCCTCGTAGACGGTGTCGCCCGTCTCGGAAACCACCCAGACAATGTTCTGTTTTGCCGCGGTCCCGCCGCCTGCCTCGGCGCCGCCGGCGAAGGCGGAGGGCCTGGCCAGCTGCAGGGTGAGCCGGACTCTGCCGTCCGGCGCGCGGTCCACCCCGGCCCCCAGGACGATGGCCAGCTCGTTCATCTCCTGGCGGCTCCAGCAGCCGCCGAGGAGCACCAGCGGCAAGACTAGCAACAACAGGCAAGCGGTTCTTTTGCTCAAGCGGGCCTACCTCCCTTTCCCCTGGCCAGGGCCGTAACCAGCAGCAACAGCGGTACGCCCAGCTCGAAGGTGGACAGCGCGTAGGGGGGCCACACCATCCAGCGGAAATCCAGCAGTTCCAGGATGCCGGGGTGGAGCATGGTGGACATGGCCACCGCCACCGCCACCAGCGGAAGCACCAGCGGGCGGTAGTCTTTCAAGGCAAGCACCTGCGCGCTGCCCAGCGCCGCCGCCCATAAATAAAAGCATATCTTCACGTAAGCCCCGGTGATCCAGATCACAATGTTCACCGCCTCCAGCCGCTCTAAAAAATTAGCGATGCTGATAATCCGGGTCTCGTTCAGGGTGGGGAACACATACGCCCCGGCGAGGTCCGGGCCGTAAACCGTCAGGATCCCCAGCATCACCAGCAGGAAGAAGGCGGCGCTGGCCAGAACACCCGCAACCGCCACCTGGCCGGCTTCCCGCGGCTTGTTGAGGTAGGGAACCAGCACGGCTATGGCGGCGATCTCGCCGAAATATGACAGCGCAACCGCAGCCCCTTTGAAAACCTGTACGGCGCCCACGTCGGCGACCGGCAGCAGTCTCTGAAAATTCATTTGACCGGCTGCCAAAATAAAAATAACAACAACCGACACGAAGGCCAGGGGCAGGAAGATTTCGTTGGCCCGGGTGATGACCTCCAGACCGTGTCTGACCGCGTAGACGCCGCCGGTCGCCCCCAGCACGATCAGGACGGCGACCGGGGTTTCGGGCATGAAGATGGCTACCAGAAATTCGCCGAAAACTCTGAACGACTCCGCGGCCAGGTGCAGGAACCACCAGACATACAGCAGGCCCACCAGTTTTCCCGCCCACCGGCCCACGATTTCAGCCGGATATTCAAATATCGTTTGATCCGGGAAGCGCCGGCCGAGGGCCGCCGCCAGCAGTCCGACCAGCAGCCCGGCCCCGGCGGCCAGAATAATTGAGATCCAGGCGTCCTGCCGGGCGTGCCTGGCGGTGATGGTCGGCACAAAGATGATCAGCGTGCTGAAGATCACGTTGGCCATCAAAAACGCGCCCTGCCTGCTGCTGACTTTAGCCCCTTCCGCCACTCCGTCCACCCCCTTTGCCGCCGGGCCCGGTTTCCGGCGGAGCGGGTTTTTGGCCTGGTTCCTGCCTTCGCGGTTTTTTCCAGCCGATCAGCCGCGGTCGGGCCAGCATGGCCCACCAGGGCGCCCGGACGACCAGGTCTTTCATATCACCGGGGCTCATCGGGGCCACCGGCGACAGGTAGGGGGTTCCGAAGGAACGCAGGGCGCACAGGTGCGTCACGATGGTCATAACGCCCATAATCAGCCCGAACAACCCCATGGTGGCCGACAGGACCATCATCGGAAAACGCAGCAGGCGGGTGGCAACGCTTGCCGAGTAGAAAAACACGAAGGAGGAGATCCCGGTGAGGGCCACCACAATCACCGTGGCCGGGGCCACCAGGCCCGCCCGCACGGCGGCCTCCCCGATGACCAGCGCGCCCACGATGCTGACCGCCTGGCCCACCTGCCTGGGCAGGCGGAGCCCGGCCTCCCTTAATATTTCAAAGGACACTTCCATTATCAGCGCCTCCACGAAGACCGGAAAAGGAACCGCCTCCCGCTGGGCGGCGAGGCTCAAGAGGAGCGCGGTGGGCAGCATTTCCTGGTGGAAGGTGACGATGGCGATATAAATAGAAGGCGCCACCAGGGACAGGAACAGCGCCAGAAAACGGATTAGCCTGCTGACCGTGGCGACGGGGTACCGCTCGTAATAATCCTCCGCGGCGTGCAGGTATTCAAAGAAGACACAGGGAACCGTGAGGACAAAGGGCGTCCCGTCAACCAGTATCCCCACGCGGCCCTCCAGGAGCCGAGCGGCCAGCCTGTCCGGCCGCTCGGTATGGTTCACCTGAGGAAAGACGCTCCAGGGGTTGTCCTCGATCAGCTCCTCGATGTAGCCGCTTTCCAGCACACCGTCGATGTCGATCCGCGCGAGCCGCTTCTTTACCTCCTCAACCAGCTTATCGTTGACTATTCCCTTGATATAAACCACGGCGACGTCGGTTTTGGTCACCCGGCCCAGCTTCATTGTTTCGATCTTCAGCTCCGGGTTTTTGATCTTGCGGCGGATCAGGGCCGTGTTGGTCCGCAAAGTTTCCACAAAGGACTCCCGCGGCCCTCTTACCACCATTTCCGATTCCGGCTCGGCGATCTTGCGCGATTCCCAGCCCCGCGCCCCGTTTACGACGGCGCACGGGTGGCCGTCCACCAAAAGGACGGTGTCCCCGGACAGGACGGCCTCGATCACGTCCTCCAGCCGCCCCGTCTCTTTCACCTGGTGAATGCACAGACACCGCTCCTTGATCAGGTGGTAGGCCCGCGCTTTGGTGATCTCGGCGCCGGCTACCGCCACAGGCGCATCCAGCGCCAGGGCGCGCATAATTTGATCGCTAAGCTGGTCTTTATCAACGAGGCCGTCGGTGTAGATCAGGACCATCCGGATGTCTTCCCGCTGGGCAAAAAGAAACTCACGGTAAATAATATCGCCGCAGTCCTTGAAGATTTCTTTTACCCGCGCCAGGTTGGCTTGCAGATCCGGACCGAGGAAGTGGTTTTCCTTGAACCGATCGGCGGGTTCTTTTTTGCTTTCAGCCCTGCCGTCGCCCCGCCCGCCCGCACATTTTCCCGCGGCCGCCGCAGTGCCCCGGCCCAGCCTAACGAACTTGCGCATACCGGTTTTCCCTCTCCAAAGTCAAGCATTCACAGCAATCATTATTTTACTCAAGCGCATTAATTATGCGCCGGCATAAAAAAAAGACCGGCCGTGAACGGGGTCTCCTGATTACTTCCTGCCGCCGGTCTCCACCTCCATTCTCCGGCCGGAAATTTTAATGATCACGGCTCCGTCCCGGTCGGTGCGGTAAACCCGTGCGCCGGCCTTGACCAAGAGGTCCACGGTCGACTGGGCCGGGTGGCCGAAATTGTTGCGGGAGCCGACGGATATGACGGCGCTTTCCGGCCCGACCCGCTCCACAAATTCGGGCAGCAGGGCCCGGCTGCCGTGATGGGGCGCCTTCAGCACGCCGGAAGCGAGGTCGGCGCCGCCTCTCAACAGATCGTCCTGCGCCGCCGGTCCGGCGTCAGCGGTTAAAAGCACACTGTGCCCGCCGCCGGAAACCTTCAAAACCAGCGAGCTGTCGTTCAGATCTTTTTTGGGACCGGACGTCCCGGCGGCGGGGTACAGCACATCGATCAGGGCAACGCCGCCCAGTTCCATCAGATCACCGCTGTGCGCTTCCTGCACGGGAATGCCCCGGGCGGCAGCCACAGCTAAAACGGAGGCGTAGCCCTCCGCCGACTCAGCCGGTGTGCTTCTCCAACTACCGAAAGGGGTCCCCCCCTCCTTCGCCTCTCCGCCTCCGGCCGGCCGGAGGCCCGAATCCGCCGCTTTCGCCTGCTCCCCGGTGGCTGCGTAGTCGTCCGCGCCGCCCGCCGGGGACACGACCACCAGCCCGACCGCCAGCTCCCGCAGCACCGCCCGCGCGCCGCCGGCGTGATCCTCGTGGGGGTGGGTGAGGAAAAGGGCGTCCAGCCGGTTTACCCCGATGCGCCGCAGGTAAGGGACCACGACCTGATCCCCGGCGCCGCTTCCGGTCTTGAACTCGTCGGGCCGCCCGCCCGCGTCGATGAGCACGTTCCGCCCCCCGGCCCGCACCAGGGCGCAGTCCCCCTGGCCGACGTCGATGAAGTGCACCGCCAGCTGCTCCCCGGCGCCGGGGAACGGGAAAAAGACGAGAACCGCGGCGACGGCCGCCAGCACAGCCGCGATCCCCCACCCGGCCGCCGCCTGTTTTGCGGGCCGCCACCCGCCGGCCAGCGCCGCCCCTGAAACCAGGAGCGCGTACCAAACCGCCACGGCCGGCCAGAGCGGCCGGGACACATACCATACCGCCCCCGGCAGCCGGTGCAGCCATTCAACCAGGAGGGCAAAAAAGTCCAGCAAAAACCCATTCGATACGTTGACCAATTCAGCCAGGGGCAGCCAGAGCAAGCCAAGGCCGGCGGCCAGCAGACCCAGCAGCATAATCAGCCCGACCAGCGGCACGGCCAGGAGGTTGGCCGGAATGGAAACGGGCGACAGCATGCTGTAGTACCAGACCGTCAGAGGCAGCGTGGCCAGCTGGGCGGCCAGAGGAATGGCGAGGCCTAAAGCCAGCGGACGGGCGCCAGAGGCGGGCATTTTGCGCAGCATTTTTTTCAGCAGCCCCGCCAGAACCGGGCCGAGGTAAAGAAGGCCCCAGGTGGCGGCAAAGGAAAGCTGAAAGCCGGGATTGTAAAACTGGAGCGGGCGCCAGAGCAGGATGAGCAGGGCCGCCAGGGCCAGCGCGTTCGGCCAGTCGCGGTCCCGGCCCAGGTGGTGGGCCCAGAGGAACAGGAGCGCCATGAGGGTGGCGCGCAGGACGGGTGGAACCAGGCCGGTCAGCAGGGCGTAGAACAGGAGCGCGGGGGTGGCCAGGGGGGCCGTGAGGCCGGGCGGAACACGCAGCAGGCGGAACAACCCGGCCAGGCCGCCGAGCAGCAGTCCGACGTGCAGGCCGCTGACCGAAAGGATGTGTACGATCCCCGTCTCGCTGTAAAGTTCCCGGGTTGAGCGGTCGATCTTACCCTGCACCCCGAAGAGGATTCCGTTGACGACTGCCGCCTGGGCGGGGGAAAGCCCGGCGGCGGCCCCCTCGTAAAGCTTCGCTTTCACCGCCAGGGCCGCGGCGAGGACCGGGTTCGGCGGGCGGCCGCCGTCCAGCAGGGTTAAAGCACGGTCGCCCGGCACACTCATGATCAGCCGGATCCCCTGCCGCTCCAGGTACTGTTTATAATCAAAGTCGCCCGGATTGCCCGGCCCCTCCGCCCGGACCAGCAACCCGGAAGCCCGGATCAGGTCGCCGTAGCCGTAGATGCGGCCTGGCTCCCGCACGCGGAGGCGCACTTTTCCGGAAAGCGCCCTTCTCTCCCCGGCAAAAGCAACCTCTTTTGCTTCCAGCAGGTAATAGACCCGGTCTTCCCGGACGTCGGGCTCATCCGCCACCTGGCCCACCAGCGCCACCCGGTGCCCGGCGTATTCCTCCAGCGGCGTCCGGCTCTCCTCCATGGCCAGTCCCGACAGGGCCAGGCCGAGCACAAAAAAGACGGCCAGGAACAGCCGGCCGTTTCCCGGCCGCTTTAAAAACCAGGCGGCCAGGGCTGCCAGCAGGACGGCGCCGCCCAGGGCCAGGGAAGCGCCGGCCTTGACGTCGAAAAAGCCAGCGGCGGCAATCCCCGTAATGTAGCTTGCGGTAAGAAGGACCAGCGGCCTGTTCATTTTTATTTCGCCGGTTACTGCGCGGAAGATGAGCGCAGGAGTTTTTCTTTCAGGGTCAGGTAGCGGGCGGTAAAATAGGGCCCGTTCTGGGCTTCCCGGTGGTCAAAGCCATAGGCTCTCCGGCTGACGGCCAGGACCGGCGGGGCCTGAATCCGCTTGGCGACGCCCAGGCCGGTATAGAGCTTCCACCAGCGCTCCAGGTCGGCGATGAATTCCGGGGGGCCGGGAAACAGCCGGCCGGGCAGGCCGGGCTCACAGCCGATCTTTTCTGCCAGGACGCCCGCCGCGTACCAGTCGAGGATATCCTCCGGGGTGGCCCGGTTCCAGTACTCCATGAAGGCGCGGAACAGGTAATCGTGGTAGGGGTAGACAATGGGGTCCCCCTTGCCCTGGTCGACGTTTTGCTCAAAAGAAAGCTCCGCGCTCGGCACAAGCTCGATGATTCCCCTGGGAATCAAATCCCGCCCATAGACGTGCTCGTTCATATACCGCGCCAGCGCGTAAACCTGGTGCTTCCACAGGTCGGCCAGAGGCGCCAGAAAACCGGCCTGATCCCCGTAGAGCGTGGTGTAGCCGGCCGTCATCTCGCTCTTGTTGGCGTTGCAGGTAAACCCGCCCCCGAAGGCCGCCGCCAGCGCGGCCAAAATCCGGGCCGAGCGGTCCCGGGCCTGAATGTTTTCGACCACGAAGGAGGAGATTGACAGGCGGAACTGCCGCCCGTTTTGCAGGTTAAAAACAGGGGTCTGGCCGATTTGCTTTACGGTGAGATCGACCGCCTCCTGGATCGGCATGATGGTGTAGAGGCAGCCCAGGTTGTGGGCCAGCCTGGCGGCCAGCCCCTTTGTGGTCTGGGAATTGTAGATGCTCGGCATGTTTGCCAGCAGGACATTTTCCGGGCCCAGCACCCGGGCGAAAAGGCAGGCGCTCACCGCCGAATCGACGCCGCCGGACAGACCGATCACCGCCTTTTCGATGCCGATGGCGCGCGAGAAACGGCCGATGCCGTAAATCAGGGCCTGATCGACGGCGCCGGTGTCCCAGTCGTCCCGCGGCGGAGCGGGCGGCAGCCCGTTCCCGCGGCCGGCCAGGTCCAGGTCGACGCAGCTCAGCGCCGCCGCGAACGGCGGGCAGCAGGCGACGATCCCGCCGTTTCCGTTGTATACGGTACTGCTGCCGTCAAAGGTGTAAACGGTTTTGCCGTTGTTCTGGATGCCGACGTTATTTACGTAAATCAGGGGCACTCCGGCCGCACGGACCTGTTTGGAAAAAACCCGGTTGCGCTTGTCGTTTTTGCCCAGGGTGAAGGGAGAGGCGGAGATGTTGACAAACAGGTGAACCGGGCCGTTGCGGCGGGTGGCGGCAATGGGCTCAAGGGCGTAATCATCACTCCAGCCGTCTTCGCAGAGGACGCAGCCCAGGCTGAGCGTCTCCCCGCCGGCCCTGACGTGAACCGGCTGCAGCAGCTCCTCCGCCCTTTTCCCGAGTTCCAGGGCCAGCTTGCGCAGGCTGTAGAAATGGCGGGTATCCTCAAATTCACGGTAGTTCGGCTGCAGCGTCTTGATCCGGAAGGGGTGGGGAAAGTTCTCCCCCCCGTGCAGCACCCCGTCCCGGGCAACGAAAAAAGCGTTGAACTTGCGCACCCTGCCGTCTTCGCCGGTCTTAGCCCAGTCCACGCCCACGTTGCCGAAAAGCACGCCGATGCCGTCGGAAGCTTCTACGACCCGGCGGCCGAAATCCTCGCAGTCCCGTAAAAAAGACCGCTGCTCCCAGGTATCACCCAGCAGGTAGCCGGGGATGGCCATTTCCGGGAAAATGACCAGTTCCGCCTGTTTTTGCTTCGCCTCCGCGATCATTTCCAGCATCGTGCCGGCGTTCCGATCCGGCCGGCCGGGGACGACTTCCATTTGCCCCAGAGCAATACGCAATAAAAACGCCACCTTTTAGCTACAAAGTGATTCTGTCCTTCAGGTCTTCATACTTTTTGCCGCCGATTCCGGAAACATTTTTCAAGTCATCCAGCGACTTGAACGGCCCTTCCAGCTCCCGGTATTGCATGATCCGCTGGGCCAGTGCCGGGCCGATGCCGGGCAGGGTGTCCAGTTGGCCCGCGTCGGCGGTATTGATGTTGACCGGGCCGGCAGAGATCGCTCTCCATCTGTCAATGGGTTCCCGATGTGACAAGACACGGCGAGAACTGATGTCCATTGCGACGCACTTGCCGCAACTGAGCCGGGCGCTGCTGCGCTTGAGCCCGGGCATACGGTGTCGGAGCGCCGAACGGCTTTGAAGTGTATGGATATTGCCTGATTAGTAATCATGCCCAAAAGAATAAAGACGTTTCAACAATTTTGCTGGCGGTTCATCAAAGTTCACCATTTCTGGATTTTTAATCTTTTTGGGAAATGCTTTTTTGACTTTCAAAGGGAAGAGGTCTGGTTGACTCAGAAGCCATGCCTCGACTTCATGAACTGCGAAAAAGTGTCGCTGCTTTGCAGAAGCCGGCCTTCAGATCCTTGTGTTTGTCGTTGAGAAAAGTATCGCCCAGCTCAATGCGGGCGTCGATACCGCGAATGGCTAGATTCATTTTGGCCAGACGGAGGGTGGTGGGGTTGGATTCCTGCCCAAAAATGGAGAGGTCCTTAATGTTGCCTTGATGCTCTTCGACGAACCGTTCGCTCTGCACGAACATGCCGCCCGAACCGCAGCAACCGTCATAGACCCGGCCATGGTAGGGTTCGAGCATGGCGACCAACACTTTGACGATACTTTGCGGAGTCCAGAACTGGCCGCCCTTCTTCCCTTCGGCATCGGCGAACTGACCGAGAAAATATTCATACACCCTGCCCAGCAGATCCTTGGCCTTGTGGCCGCTCTGGTTGAAGCCGATGGCGCCGATCAGGTCGATGAGTTCGCCCGGGCGCTGCTTGTTCAGTCTCACCATGCCGAACGATAAAGTCACCTGCCGGTGTGAAGCGTAGCGGAACACCGGTCAGGTGGACTGACCGGTTCGGCGAAAATGGGCAAGTCAAACCAAGCGATTTCTCCACTTTTTTGGATCCCGGGACGTATGAAAGATGCTGTAGACGATCACCTTTTCACAGGTATACTCGTAAAAAATGGCGTACGGAAATCGCCTCACCAATGCCCGGCGATACTCCTCGTGGACTTTCGCGTTGAGTTCGGGCATACGACAAATTGCCTGAATACAAGCGTCCGCACAGCCGAGAAACTCTTCCCCCAGGCCAGGTCTACGATCTTCGTACCAACTATATGCCTCATCGACGTCTTGTTGTACTTCCGGCGCGATTATTAGTTCAGCGGCCATAGCGACTTCGAATCCTGTGTTTGACCTCGTCCCACGAAAGCCCCGAAGCCGGTTTGCTCATCAAGTTAGCTTTTCGACGAGCTAACTCTTCCTTTTGCCATTCATGCACAGGAACCTCTGACGGGGTAGCCGCAAGATCATCCCATAGGTCTTCCACCAGTTGTAACTTCTCTGGTGGACTTAGGTCGAATATGGAAATATCATTTGAATTCATTGTTCCCTCCTTGTTGTGGGGCAGCACATATGTTCGAATTGATTCTTTTGGCTCCCAACCTGCAAGTTGTATATTTTTCGCCGAACATTGTTTATCCTGGACCGTTCGAATATCGTAACCGCTTTCAATTAAATGGGTTGCGACGTTTAATTTACATTGTGTAAACAGGCGTTATATTAAAAAAATACATTCTTCAGTACTCCCATTTTTCCTTTTATTTCTTAAAAAATTCTCATATTTTCACCGGCACTGTTATCTTAATCTGGCGCCCGCATTGCGGGCTGGGTTAATTAATCAGCTCCCAATGCTAACTGGTAACGCACCGCCCAGGCATACCGTGACAAAAACCGAGTCACCGTATGCCTGGGCTACCTGTCTGCTTCTGTCGGGGTACTCTGCCTACTCTTCCCATGCCACCCGTGCTGGTTTAGCCGGCATCCGCTACAAAGTGATTCTGTCCTTCAGACTTTCATACTTTTTGCCGCCGATTCCGGAAACATTTTTCAAGTCATCCGGGCTGAATAATTTGTTTGTCTTCCTTAACAGTACGGTTTCAGAGGGTTAGGAGTAGAATACGACAGGGTTTCAGGACATTCCTGCCGGTAATATTCCACGTGGAATATTTTTAAAGGAGAATATTCAGAATTTACTTTTAACTTAAACAAATAACATAAATATTCTATAATAGAAGAGTCGTGTCAAATTTCAGTGATATATGGCCGTTTTGACTGGAGGCATTTGATTCATGGGTGGTTTGCGGGATACTTTTTTTATTTTAATGTTTGCCATGTACCTGGCCGGGGCATTCCTCCCGCTACTGCTCAAAGGAAAACCGAAACTGTCGTTAGGTTTGGGCTGCTCACTGGGGGCAATTGCCGGTTTTCTCGGATTGGGATTGGGACTTGGGTGCCTGCTGTCACCGGAACCTTTTGAGGTGCATTTTGGCACTATTTTACCCGGCGTTCCTTTTGACCTGTTGATTGACAAGCTAAGCGGCTTCTTTCTTGCTACCATCTCGCTGGTTACCTTCCTGGTCAGCCTTTATTCCCGGGATTATATGAAGATTTACCGGAATGAAAATGTTGCCTGGTGGTGTTTTTGCTACAATTTATTCATCCTTTCCATGACCTTCGTGGTGACAGTGAATAACACCATCGTTTTTCTTATTTTCTGGGAGTTGATGACGCTGACTTCCTATTTCCTGGTTACCTTTGAATATCGTCACCAGCAAGTGCGAAAGGCCGGATTTAGCTATATCGTGATGACCCACCTGGGCACGGTATTTATTATGAGCGCCTTTTTCATCCTGTTTAACGGTACCGGCGGGTGGGATTTTGCAGCATTGGCGAGTCACAGCGGTGATTTACCCGGCGCCACCCGAAGCCTCGTATTTGTTTGCGCACTGATTGGCTTCGGCACGAAAGCAGGGGTGGTCCCGCTGCACCTCTGGCTGCCCCAGGCTCACCCCGCAGCGCCCAGCAACGTCTCCGCGATCATGAGCGGCGTGATGCTCAAAACCGCAATTTATGGAATGATCCGTTTGGTCATCGATATGCTGGGAACGGGTCCCGCCTGGTGGGGCGGTTTGGTTCTGGCGGTTGGCGTTATTTCCGCACTGATCGGGGTCATCTACGCCCTGATGGAGCACGATTTAAAGCGCCTCCTGGCCTTCCACAGTGTGGAAAACATTGGGATTATTCTGATGGGGGTCGGGACAAGCATGATCTTTTACGCCTGGTCCATGCCCATTATCGCCGCTATTGCCCTGGCCGCAGGATTATTTCATGTCCTGAACCACGCTGTATTTAAAAGCCTCCTCTTTTTGGGTGCGGGATCCATTTACTATGCAACACATACCCGGGATATCGAGGAACTGGGCGGCCTGATTAAAAAAATGCCTCAAACAGCCCTCCTGTTTTTGGTGGGCGCCATTTCAATCTCCGCCATTCCGCCCTTCAATGGCTTTGCCAGCGAATATCAAATCTACCAGTCTCTATTAAATCTATCTTACCTTAAAATATCCGGTTTCTGGAGCATGGCCGGGATCCTGTCCGGGGCCGCCCTTGCTCTGACCGGCGCTTTGGCTGCAGCTTGTTTTGTGAAGGCCTTTGGTGTGTCCTTCCTGGCTTTGCCCAGGACTGAAAAGGCCGCCGGAGCCAGGGAGGTTCCCCTGGGCATGCGGCTCAGTATGGCGCCCCTGGGTGCTTTGTGCTTAATCCTCGGTATTGTGCCCCAGGTCGCTTTGAATACGCTGACCGGGATAGCCGGCCAACTGGTTCCCGGAGCGCAAATCCCCGCAATCGGCACCTATAACCTGAACCTGGCGCTGTTGCTTGTGGCGATCATGGCGGTCTTGTTTGGTTTAAGCAGGCTGTTCGGCAGTCAAAAGGTTCGAGTCAGTCAAACCTGGGGTTGTGGTATTGTACCCAATGCGTCCATGGAATACACGGCGGCATCGTTCTCCCAACCGATCAGGCGTGTATACCGAACCTTGCTGCAGCCCGAACGCAAGGTGAGGACACAGTTTAACCTTCTGCCGTATTTCGGCTATAAGATTCATTTCGAGGAACATATCAAATCAGTAATTAAGGATTATTTGTACAGCCCACTGCGCAGAATCACCATTGGAGCATCGAAAAAATGGCGGTGTATCCAGAGCGGTGACATTAACCTGTATCTGGGCTATATTTTTGTAACGCTAATCGTTCTATTGGTATGGGCCAGATAGGAGGTGGGAAAATGATTGATAATCTACTCATAGCAGGCGGGCAAATAATACTCTTAATCCTGATGGCTCCGATCGTGAACGGCATCATTAAAAAGGCCAAAGCGTTGACCCAGTGCCGGCGGGGTCCAAGTGTTTTTCAGCCCTATTTTGATATTATCAAGTTCCTAAAAAGGGAACCTGTCGTGTCGGTAAATACTTCCTGGATCACCCAATTAACCCCGTATGTTTGTCTGAGCGCCTACCTGGCGGCGGGCTGTCTCATTCCCTTGTGGGAGCATCGCAGTCTTGGCTTTGGTGATTTAATCGCGCTGACCTATCTATTTGCGTTGTCGCGGTTTTCCCTGGCCCTGGCGGGGCTGGAACCAGCCAGCGCGTTCGGCGGGATGGGCTCCAGCCGGGAAATGATGATCGCAACCCTGGTTGAGCCGGTTATGGTAATCGGTTTGTTCGGCCTGGTTGTTGCGGCGGGAACCACCGATCTGAAGGGCCTCGCGGGCGCCGGTCAAAATCCGGCGGGTTTGTTGGCCTTTATTGGACTGATGGTTGCAACCGTGGCGGAAACCGGGCGCATCCCGGTGGATAACCCGGACACACACCTGGAACTGACCATGGTCCATGAAGCCATGCTGCTGGAATACGCCGGCAGACACCTTGGTTTTCTTCACCTGGCGGCGATGGTAAAACAGGCTGTTCTACTCATCTTGCTGGTACATCTTTTCTGGCCTCAACAGCCCGGTATCCCAATTGCTTTAGCCCTGGGGCTGCTGGTCGGCAAAGTGGTGGCATTGGGGCTGCTGTTAGCCCTGATTGAAAGCGTTTTGGCCAAAATGAGGCTGTTTAAGCTTCCCGAGCTGCTGGCAAGCGGCGCGGCCTTTTGCCTGCTGGCCGTGTTAATGAACAGTTTCGTGTAGGAGGGGCAGGAATGCTTGATTTTTTTACCTATGTTTTTCTCATCGCCGGCTTTTTAATGCTGGCGGGCAAGGTGATTACCAATAATATTACCCTGCTGGCTATTCAGTCCCTTGCCTTGAGTATCATTGCATTTTATCTGGGCCTTTCCGGTGGGGCGGTCAACTGGCACATGGTCCTGATCGGCGGGCTGACGTTTGCCGTAAAAGTGATTGTACTGCCATGGATACTTTACAGACTGGTAGATAAGGTTGCCGCGCGCCGGGTGGTACCACTATCTATTGGCTTGGGTTCCTCATCCCTGATCGGAGTTTTACTGGTTGGACTGACCTACTCCTATGTTGTGCCGGTCCTGTTAAAGGAAGTCCAGGTGGGTGGTCAGCTCCTTCCGGTGGCGCTTTCCACCGTCCTGCTGGGTTGTTTTTTCATGATCAGCAGACGTTCGGCCCTCAGTCAGCTGATTGGGGTAATCGTCATGGAAAATGGCTTGTTTTTATGTGGGATAGCTGTTACCGGAGGAATGCCCTTAATCATCGAATTCGGTATCTTTTTTGACCTGTTGGTCGGCGCGCTGGTAATGGGAATCATGACCTACCAAATCAGGGATACCTTTGACACGCTGGATACCAAATTCCTAAATAAACTAAAGCACTAAAGGGGTAAGAAGATGCTGTATCTGTTACTGCTGGCTCCACTGTTCACTGCGGTTTGCTGCCTGTTCCCGTTGGGATCCCGCTGGTGGGAGCGGATCAATGTACTTGGCGCCCTGCTGACAGGAATTGCCGCGCTATACTGTTCGCTCAATGTGTTCCTGGTTGGGAATATTGATCGAACTCAGGCATTCCTTGTGATTGATCAGCTTTCCGCCGTGCTGGTGTTGATCATCGGCATCGTGGGAACCACCTGCTGTTTGTATACCGTCAGTTACCTGCGCTCCGACCTGAAAAACGGAGAGTTGACTGAGCGCCAGGTCGGGCGTTTCTTCGGGCTGCTGCACTTGTTCGTGGCAACGATGTATTTGGCAGTATTAGCCGACAACCTGGGAGTCATGTGGGTGGCTATTGAGTTTACGACCATCGTATCCGCTCTGCTGGTTGGGTTTTATGGTAATAAAGCCGCCCTGGAGGCCGCCTGGAAGTATATCATTATCTGTACCGTCGGTATTGCCTTTGCCATGCTGGGGATTATTTTAACCTTTTATGCCGCCAGGGGCGTTCTCGGGAGCGATGAAATCAGTCTGAGCTGGCGGTTCCTTTACCCGGTGGCGGCAAAACTGGATCCTTCTCTGATGAAGCTGGCCTTTATTTTTATTCTGGTGGGCTACGGCACCAAGGCGGGCTTATTCCCGCTCCACACCTGGCTGCCGGACGCCCACAGCCAGGCGCCCTCCCCGGTCAGCGCGCTTCTATCCGGAGTTCTGCTGAACTGTGCCATCTATGCCATTATCCGGTTTCACCTGCTGACAACGATGGCGGTGGGGTACAATTTTTCGGGAAGACTGTTAATTATTTTCGGGTTGATGTCGATGGCAGGAGCGTTACCCTTTATTCTGGTTCAAAAAGATATTAAACGGCTGCTGGCCTATTCCAGTGTCGAGCATGTCGGCATCATTATTTTGGGTATAGGTCTGGGAGGTGTTCTGGGGTATACGGGAGCCATACTCCACCTGATCAACCATGCCCTGGGCAAGTCGGTCTTATTTCTCAGTGCCGGTACTTTAGCACAGACTTATCACAGCAAGCTGATCCCTCGAATGCAGGGGATTGGCCAGTTGCTTCCCATCACCTCAAAGGTCTTTATGGCCAGCCTGCTGGCTATCGGCGGGGCGCCTCCCTTTGGTCTGTTTATCAGCGAACTCAACGTTGCCACCCGGGGCTTTCAAGCCGGTGGGCCCGGTCTGGGTTTTGTTTTTTTAATGGTCATTGCAGTAGTATTCACCGGGTTAATTTATTTCGCCGGAAAAATGTATTTCAGCGATTTACCGGCCCGTTTCCCCAGAGGGGAACAATTCTCGGTCAACCATATCCTGCTCTTGCTGCCCCTTTGTTTATTAATTTCCCAGGGGATCTATATGCCCGGGGCCGTTCAGGATTTGATTGCTAAAGTCGTAAGTTTCATGACTGCCGGGGGGGTGTATTAGATGGATAACATGCAGTTGTTTAAAGAACTCCGAGACCTTGGAGACTGCGACATCCGCCAGGAACCAGCCGGCTCTGCAAAACGTGCAACCCGGGTAGAGCTACCGGCCGGACAATTTCGAAAAACAGCCGCCCTGTTCAAAAAACGTGGTTTTCTTCTGCTTACCCTGGCAGGCGTGGACGAAAGGCAGCTGAACGGGCACTTTGCCGTATACGCCCTGCTTTCCCCGCCAACCGGAAAAACGATCCTTGAGGTCAGGATCATGCTTGATCCCGGCCATCCGGTTTACCCCTCCATTACCCCCGTTTTCCCTTCAGCCCATTGGCTGGAAAGAGAAATGAAAGATATGCTGGGTATCGTTCCCCGGGGCCACCCGGATCTGCGAAGACTGGCAGTCCATCCGGACTGGCCAGAGCATGTTTTTCCCCTGAGAAAAGATTTCTTAGCCGGGAGCAAAGTCCCAAGGGTAGACGGGGAAATGGTGTTTTGTCCGGTGGAAGGGGAGGGAATCTACCAGATTCCGGTGGGGCCTATTCACGCAGGCATTATTGAGCCGGGGCATTTCAGGTTTTTCACCTTTGGGGAAGATGTGATTAACCTGCAGGCTCAATTGTTTTACACTCACCGAGGTATCGAAAAGACAGCGGAAGGAAAGCATTTTAATGCTGCTGCCCTGGTTGCCGAAAGGGTTTGCGCTGTCTGCTCCGCCTCCCACGCAGTGGCTTACGCTCAAGCCATTGAAGCCATGGCCGGCGTGGCCGCTCCCGCAAGGGCCCGGTACATCCGGAGCATCCTGCTGGAAATGGAACGGCTGTACAACCATGTGGGGGATATCGGCAACATGTGCGCCGGTATAGGCTTTTCCTTCGGGATTAGCCGTGGAGCTATTTTAAAGGAACGGCTGATGAGAATGAATATGCGCCTGGCCGGACACCGGTATTTGAGAGGCACTGTTGTCCCCGGCGGCGTAAAAACCGAATTAAATAAAATGCCGGAAATTCGATCGGAGCTGGACCTTTTGAAAAAGGAGTTAAAGCAGCTTACCACTGTAATGCTTTCTTCACAGTCGCTGCTTGACCGGATGCAGACCACCGGAATCCTGCCGACAGAGGCGGCGGCAGCCCTGGGTGCGGTTGGACCGGCCGCCAGGGCTTCAGGTGTGAACAGGGATTTAAGAAGGGATCTACCCTATGCGGCTTATAGCGAACTCACCTTCCAGGTCCCCCTTCAGGAAAATGGAGATGTGTTTTGCCGCTTAAAACAGCGCATGGATGAGTGTGAACAGTCCTTTGAAATTTTGCGGCAGGCCTTTGAACGGCTGCCTCAGGGAGATTTAACCGTAGAGATACCTTGTTTACAGCCTTACCAAACCGCTGCAGGCTATACCGAATCTGCCAGGGGAGCGAATGTACACTGGGTGATGAGCGGTCCGGACAATACCATTTTCCGGTACGCAGTCCGTTCGGCAGCCCATTGCAACTGGCCGGTGGTTCCCCTGTGTTTACCCGGAAACATTGTCCCCGATTTTCCTTTGATTAATAAGAGTTTTGAGTTATGCTACGCCTGCCTGGACCGGTAGCCGGTAGTCAGGAGCGGTGTCAGGGGTGAAAAAATGTTAAAAATATTAGAAGGTCTGGTAAAAACCAAAATTGTTACGGAGAATCCCGCAACCTGGGGGGAAAGCTGCGGGAGAGGTCTGCCGGTCATTCATGCAAATGCTTGTCTGCCCGGGTGCAACAAGTGTGAAGAGGCCTGCCCCACAGGCGCGATTTCAGGCAAAGCTATTGATCCTAAAGCCTGTATAACCTGTCACTCCTGCCGGCAGGTATGCCCCGCAGGCGCCATTGACGAAACGGATATGCCTGTAATTTTGGGCTCCCCATCCCTGGAGGCGGCAGGCCGCTCCCTGCGTGAGCGGATCAAAAAAGTTTGCAAACGATCCCTGCACATTCGCTATGTTGACGCGGGCGCCTGCAACGGTTGTGACTTTGAAATCAACGCCGTGACGAACCCCGTTTACGATATACAGCAATATGGTGTCGATTTTGCAGCCTCCCCCCGCCATGCCGATATGTTGCTGGTTACCGGGGTGGTAACCCGTAACCTTGAAATTGCCCTGCAAAAAACCTTTGAAGCATGTCCCAGGCCTACCCTGGTGGTAGCGGTTGGAGCGTGTGCCTGTGGGGGTGGAATTTTTAAAGAAGCCTACGCCGCCGGGGGCGGTGTTGACAAGCATCTTCCCGCGGACGTCTATGTCCCGGGCTGCCCGCCCACACCCGCGCTGATTATCAAAGGGATCCTGGCCGCAATTGACAGACTGTAGCCTCCAATTTGGTTTCTTAGAGGTAAGTGTCCACTTGTTTTTCAATAACCGCTATTCCCTCTTCAGTCAGTTCGCATCAATCAAGCCGTTGAGCGCAACGGTGAATGAAAATCTGGTTCCATTTTCGGAGCAAAACGACACCTCTTAGTAAAAATTAATCCTGGAGCCGGGGATGAAACGGTGAAAAATACGGCGGAATAAGGAAGGTGGCAGGCGCGACCCTGTCCGCTACAAAGTGATTCTGTCCTTCAGACTTTCATATTTTTTGTCGCCGATTCCGGAGACATTTTTCAAGTCCTCCAGCGACTTGAACGGCCCTTCCAACTCCCGGTATTGCATGATCCGCTGGGCCAGTGCCGGGCCGATGCCGGGCAGGGTGTCCAGTTGGCCCGCGTCGGCGGTATTGATGTTGACCAGGCCGGCCGGCGCGTTCCCGGACGGCCTGGACCCGGTTGTCGCCGGTGCGGATGCTGGCGCGGGACCGAACACGCCTGGATTCTTCTGGGTTCCCCCCGTACCGGCGCCCGCTATGCCGCTGCTGTCAAGGACAACTTTAAAGGGTACGGTGATTTTTTGTCCATCCGTCAGGAGCGCGGCCAGGTTTAACGCCTCTGTGTCGGCGTCGGGCAAAAAACCGGCCCGGTCCAACGCGTCGACTACCCGCGCGCCCTGAGGCAGCCGGTAAACCCCGGGTTTCCCCACCGCTCCGGCCACGTGGACGATAAATTCTTTGGCCTTGCCTTCGCCGGCAGCTTCACCCGGATTGCGCTGCAGGGACGGCTTGTTTTCCTCGGATGCTCTGGCCTTGACCTGAGCGAGGCGGTAGCCGCCTCCGAACAGGATCACCCCCACCAGAAAAATAATGAGCGCCTGCTGTTTTCGATCCAGCTTGACCACCCGGCACACCACCCGAACTCGCTAAAAAGCGAACTTTTTCCGGTTAAATGTTCTTATTGCCAAATAATTCAACATCCAGCGAAAAAATCCTTCCCCCGGCCGCGCAACCATTTCTCGTCAAGCCGCACTTCCTGCAGGTTTTTGTTCATAACGTTCCCGTCCATCACCAGGATGGCGGGCAGACCTTCATTTTCAATTCTTTAAACCCTGTAACTCAACACCTTCTGCACGTATTCCCTGGTCTCTCTGTAGTTGGGTATTCCTCCGGCCCGGTCCACCGCTCCAGGCCCGGCGTTGTACGCGGCCAAGGCCAGGGAGGCGTCTCCGCCGTAGCGGTCGAACATCTGCTTCAAATAGCGTACGCCGCCGTCGATGTTTTGGGCCGGGTCATAGGGGTTCCGCACCCCCAGGGAGGCTGCCGTCCCGGGCATGAGCTGCATCAGGCCCATAGCCCCGGCCGGCGACGTGGCCCTGGGATTAAAACCGGACTCTGCTTTTACAACCGACTTGACCAGGGCCGAGTCCAACCCGTACTTGACCGCGGTTTTTTCAATCAAATCATCAATGCCGGCGGCTGAAACAGCGCTCCCACCGCCGATACCCCCGCGCCAGCGGACCGCGGCCGCAGTCTGGCCGCCCGAAAGAGGCCGGGCCGCCTTGGCCGGAATACCCCCACCAGGGCCACCGGGGTGGACGTGTGGTGTTCTCATGCCGCCTCCGGCCAGAGCCAAAGCGAGAATCGCGGCAAACTCGCCATCACCTTCGGGACCGCCGCCTTTCCTTTTCACTCCCAGGTCGCCTGCGAGGCACTCCATCAACAGCATTCTAATTAAGGCGCTTATTTCCACGGGATGACCTCCTGAGTCACACACCATTCTCTTCCAAGTGCCTGACGCCATTTTATCTAAAGATTTAGCAGTATCCGAATCCTATCTTCAACTGCTTCCATCGTCGGCAGAGAAACCATACCTATCCGTAATAAAAGTCTTTCTTTTGAAATAGACCTTATATCCTCGCACTTAATAAAACTTTTTTCTTTTAGGCCACCCTCCGGGGGGTAAATCTCTACATGGAAAGGTATCCCCTTTTCTTTGGTCGTTATCGGCAGGACAACCATGAGTTCTGACGGGCCACTATTAAATAAGTCTACTGAGACAACGAGGGCGGGCCTTTTACCCGCTTGTTCATGTCCACGGGCAGGGTTAAGGTCTACCAGCCATATTTCACCACGGGAGGGTTGTTTTTCAGCCATTAATCATCTCTCCTCAACCCATCCCCCAGGGTGATGTCCCACGCTTCACGTTCCATAATTTCTTCTTGCCAGGCTTCAGCATTTTCTCTCAAGGCTGCATAAGCATCATTTGCTTTTTGTAAAAAACACTGCCTCCGATAGGCTTCAATGGCTTTATCAAGAACTGCCTGCATTGGCTCACCCGCCTGTGCAGCGATTAACTTAAGTGCTTGCCAGGACGATTGACTTATTCTGACTGTAGTAGACATTTTAAAAACCCCCGGCATTTAGCTTGTTACAAATAAGTGTACGAAATTGCATACATTATGTCAAGTTATTTTGCCGATAAACAGTATCCTCGAATTTTCTTAGCGAAAAAATCCTTCTCTATTTTTCATTAATAAACAGCCTGCCGTCGGTGCCGAGTGTGGCCAGCAGGACTTTGCCGGGAACCAGGTTGTGTTCTTTCAGCCGGTCGCGCAGCCATTTCTCGTCAAGCCGCACTTCCTGCAGGTTTTTGTTCATAACGTTCCCGTCCATCACTAGAATGGCGGGCAGCCCTTCATAACTTGTAGGCAATCCCAGATCGGCCGGTGTAACCGGCCGCCGCTGCGATTTCAAGATCACGCTCAGCTTCCCGGAGGTCTCCAATACGGCAAATTCCACGTCTTCTACGCCGACGATCCCTTTTTCCCGAAGCTGTGCCATCAGGTCGTCCAGGTTGTAGCGGGCACTCCGCATCTCGCCGCGCAGTACTTTGCCGTTTTTAACGATCACCTGGGGGTGGCCGCAGACCAAACCGCGGAAACTCTGGCTGAACAGGGTGACGTAAGACATGATCACCTCCAGTAATCCAAGGATGACCAGCGGCAGCACGCTGTGCCAGAGCGGAACGTCGGTTGCTTCCATGGGGATGGCGGCCAGCTCGGCGATGATGATGGCCACCACGAAATCGAAGGGGGAAAGCTGTCCGATTTCCCTCTTGCCCATCATCCGGATCACGACCAGCACCAGGAAGTAAACCAGCACTGTTCGGTAAATGTGCTCAAATACCAATTCAAATCACCACTTTGACCGGTTTATTCAGTCATAGGATACGCAAAACAGGCCCGTTTTACTTGCGGCCATCTGGCCTCATTTCTTTTAAATATTACCTTTATCTATTTCAATTCTTTAAACCCTGTAACTCAACACCTTCTGCACGTATTCCCTGGTCTCTCTGAAGTTGGGTATTCCTCCGGCCCGGTCCACTATTAAATAAGTCTACCATATTTCACCACGGGAGGGCTGTTTTTCAGTCACTAATCATCTCTCCTCAATCCATCTCCCAGGGGGATGTCCTATTCTGACTGTAGTAGACATTTTTTAAACCCCTTTGGTATCCCATCAGCATAAATCATGTATTGGCATAAAACAAAAAAAGCCCCAAATGGGGGCTTTTGTTTTCTGGTGGGCGGGACTGGTATCGAACCAGCGACCTCTTGCGTGTCAAGCAAGCGTTCTCCCACTGAACTACCCGCCCGTGAGTTATATTATGCCGCATCAAGGGTCAAAAGTCAAGCTTGTTTGGGACAACACTTTCGCCCGCCGTTTTTCAGGCCGGGTTTTTTATTGCTTATTTTTGCCTGTCACCAGGATCACGATGGGCGTCTGCTGGTCGTCGTTGCCGAAGGGGTTGTCTTTCAGGTATTCGTTCAGCTCAGCCTGATCCACTCCGGCGGTCGCGGCCAGGATGTCCACCTTTCCGATGTCGTTGACGTCGGTGATGATGGCCTCGGCGCCGGTGGCCTGCTTGATCCGGTCCACGACTTTGCGCGGCTCTTTGGGCCCGAGTATGATATGCCTGTCAAAGGGCCACATGGTTCCGGCCACGTCGTCGATCTGGGCTAAATGACGGCCGGCGATCCGGTAAAAATCCCCCCTGCGCCCGATAAAACGGCCCAGCCCGGCCGCGGTCACCCCCAGCAGGATCCGGGGCAGGCCCGATTCCTGGATGGCCAGCTGCATGGCCGGCGGGGTGGCGAGGCTGCCGTCCTTGCCCGGAAAGCGGGCTAAGAAACGGGCCAGCAGGCCGGGCCGCACGGTTTCGGGAAGGATGGCCCGGCCCTGGGTAATGGCCACCACGCTCTCGGCCACGGCAATGATATCGCCTGGCTCGGCGACTTCTCCGGCGTACTTCTTCGCAACTTTGACAATATCATCTTTTTCGGTGACGATGTGCGTTCTGATTGGAATTCTACCTGAGATCAATCGACCCACCCTTATTTCTTCTGCCCGGTCCGGGCAAAGTATTTTCTCAAGCCGTTGAAAATACCTTCCGCCGCCTTTTTGTGCACGGTCGGGCTGCGCAGGAGGCCTTCCTCCACCCAGTTGGTGATTGCCACCACTTCCACCTCGACCGCCGGCACGCCAGCCAGCGGGGCAAGTTCGGGCTGCTCCGCAGTCCCCCTGTCCCGGACTTTCACTTTTTTGATCAGGGCTTCCTGAACAAGCCGGGCCAGTTCCAGGCTCTCCCCGTTTCCGGGGGCATAGAGGGTAGCCGCCCCGCCGGCGGCGCTGTCGGCGCAGGCAAAGGTGTGGATACCGATATAAGCGTCGGCGCCCAGCTTCCGGGCCAGGTCAAACCGCTTATCTTTAGGCACATTTTCGTCGCCGTTGCGGGTGAGGGCCACCTCCGCCCCGGCCCGCCGCAGCATGTCTTTTAAAAAACCGGCCACAAAAACGACCACGTTTTTTTCCACGAGGTTCACCGGGCCTCTCCCGCCCGTGTCCTCACCGCCATGGCCGGGATCGATAACGATCTTTTTACCGTCGAAAAGTCTGGCTACAGAGGACCGGTCCAGAAACACTTCGATCCGGCAGGGAAGCCCCTCCACGGCGGTCAACCGGAATTCGGCCGGGTGTTCAGGAGTTATTTCCACCCGGGCGGACTCTCCGGCAAACTGCTTGATTTCGATTGTTTTTACGAGGCCGTCATTCACCTCGATAATCCCCTCGGGCATATTGACGATGACGCCGTTACCCTCGACAACCACCTTGTCGCCAGCCTTTTTTGCCTCGTGGGCGTAAGCCGCCGTGGACTCAATCACCACTTTGGTAAGCCATTCCCCGTTTTCGCCGTCTACAACTTTCGACCACAGGTTGGTTATCCTGGGCATTTTCCGGGAAGCCAAAAGGGTCCCCCCTTTACATCCGTTTAGAATAGATCTCTTATAATCAGCCAAAATCGTTGCCGGTTCAATGAACTTTTTTGCGCCGCCAGAGGTAGATGACGATGGCGATAATGCCGGCCGCAACAAGTATGTCAAGCCTGTGAAACCATGGTTTCACGGCCTGCCAGTTCTGGCCCAGCTTTAAGCCGGCATAAACCAGCAGAATGCTCCAGGGCAGGGAACCGAGAAAGGTGTAAATGATAAATTTTTTAAAATCCATTCCGGCTATGCCGGCCGGTAGGGAAATAAAGGTGCGCACAACCGGCATCAAGCGGGTGAAAAACACAGTGGCCTCACCATACCGGTCAAACCACTGTTCGGCCAGGTTCAGGTGCCTGGCCGAAAAACCGAAGTAGCGGCCGTAACGGAGAAGAAACGGGCGACCTCCCCGGATCCCGATGTACCAGGAAATAGCTGAGCCCACCGTGCCGCCGACGGTCCCGGCCAGTACGGCCCGCCAGAATTCGAGGCGGCCGGTTGAAACCAGATACCCGCCGAAGGGCAGGATGACCTCGCTGGGGAGGGGAATATTGGCGCTCTCGATGGCCATACCGATGCCGATGCCCCAGTAGCCCATCGCCGCGATGAAGCCGGTGACGCAGGCCAGGACTGCTTCTATATGCTCTGCAACATACTCCGCCAATGAGGGTCCTCTCTTTCCCACAAAAAAGTCGCCCCGCGCCAGTTCTGTCTTCAACCGCCGGGGCGCCGGTACCTTCACGCAATTGCTTACACAAATTTGGTTTTAAACCCGTTGGTTCTAAAATTCCCTCAGCAAGGGGGAATCTTTACGTCTTTTCCCGCCCGGCGGTCTTTTGGTCGAGTAACGGCCGTCGTAGGCGACCAGCTCAAGGGACTTACAGAGCTCTCTGAATTTGTTGGAGATAGTCGAAGAGGCCACTCCGTACTCCCCGGCCAGATCCTGCTGGCGCAGCCCTTTTTCCATTTCCAGCCTGGCGAAAGCGTAGACCACGGTAGCGGCCCATACGGCCGTTTTGCGCATGCTGGGCCGTTCTTTGGAACAGAAGTCGAACCAGAGCTTTAAGGCGCTCTTTTGCTGTTTCTGATTGTAACCGCGGGTTTTCAGGTCTTCCCGCACGCGGCCGGCCACCTCCGCGCAACCTGCGTCGGGCCAGCTGTAGTTTCCGTCCGCGGGAAAAAGCTTTTTTTGGAAGGTCTTCTTTCTCGCTTCCTCGTCTTTCAAGGAGGCCGCTTCCAATACGGCCTCAAAGATCACTTCCGCCAGCCGGGACTGCCGGGCGCGGGAAATGTCGTTCTGCTGGTCTACCAGGCCGTTAAACAGGCCCAAAAGCATTTTTTCAGCCTCCGCGTGTTCCCTGCCGGAGCCTGCGGTGAAGAGCATAAATTGAGGGGTGAGGATGATGTGCCCGAGCACCGGCCGCAGCCCGCCATCAGGGCTGGCATAACGCTCTATTCCGTCCGGTCCCTCTTCATATTCCGGGGCTTTCAAACGTCGGGGCTCCCCGAGCCAGGCCGCAGTGGCCTGAACAAAGCTGCCGTCCGTTTCCTTCTTTTCTTCGAGCAGCAAAAACGAGGCCGACTGCTTCAATAAATTCAACACTTCCAGCCAGTTATTCACAGTGAAAATGGTGCGGTACGTTTTTGCCCGTTCCCTGGCCGGCAAATCCGGCGCACCGCCGCCGACACCCATTTCCATAACCCAGGCGTTGATCTTGTGGGCCTTTTCCTTCAGGTAGCCGGTCAGAGTCCGCTTCTCCGGCCTCTTCCCCTTTTTTAAGTACTCCTGCAAATCATTGTTGATGCGGTTGACAAGGGCCGTTTTACATTCAGCCGGCAGCGCCAGGCCGCTGGTTGAGAATTCGTATTCCTGCCCTACTTTGAGAACACGCATCAAGAGGATGCTGCCGGCGCCAATCTCAGAGGCGGCGTTGATGTCATGAACATAATACTCGCCGTGGCTGAGCAGGTCCAGAACGATCAGCCCCTCCCCGGGGATCACTTCCCGCACCTCGTAAAGGGAAATCCGAGAGCAGCACCAGCCGGCAAGCAAGGTCGTTTCGTGCTCGCTCAGATGATCGGCCTGTTCTTCCCGAAAGTTATCTATGATGGTCTGCCCCCCGGACAGCCTGTAATCAAAAATGAACCACTCAAAACAACGCTCCATGGTAAAGTCATCCTGACGATCGACAAGCTGCTGGTCGAGGCTGCCCAGGTAAAGATCCTGCCCCCTGGCCGCGTCCCAGGCGAAAGAAGGCTGGTCGGCGAATTCGCCAAGCTTGCGGCGCAATTCCTGACCGGCCCGCCGCCACCTGACCTGATCAAGGGAAGACACTTTCCGGGCGCCGCAACAAGCTTCATATCGCTTGCCGCTGCCGCAATCACATTTTTTTCCGGCTCCGGGCATGTAAAACACCTCCCCTATACTTTATGCCAGTCACCCTTTTAAATACACGCTTTAAAGAAACCGGCAACCAGGCTTATGGAATGTCCCAGCTTTGTAAAACCGCTTCTTATTTATATCATACCAGCAATTATTTTTCAATGCTGGTACCGGTTCCATCTTCTTTTAATGCAGCGCCTAAAAACGTCAGATCAGCGGCCGGCAGATAGGCCGTCCCGTCCACGATGAGCAACGGGCCGCTCTCTGTCTCCCGGCCAGCAACCAGCGCCTTGCCCGTGACGGGGTCAAATACAATTTCTTTTCCATCACCGGAAACCTTGATCCTGCCGTCCTCTTCCCGCCAGTCCACCCGGAAACCAAGGGCTTCCGCCGTAAAGCGCAGGGGCAGGTAGATCTTGCCGCCGCGCCGGAACAGGCCATTGGCGACCTTTACCGGGCTGCCGTTCACTGTCGCCGTCGCACCGGAGGAGTCAAAAACAAGCGACCTTCTTCCCCGTGGGTGGAGGTATCCCTGCGCGGCCGGCAATTGCAAATCAGGTGTGAGCACCTGGATATCCGGCTGCAGCCCCAGGCCGTCAATGACCTCGTCTTTGGGGGTGAAATACCTGGCGGTGGTAATTTTCAAGGCGCCCCCCGATCGCAGTGGGATGACCGCCTGCACAGAGCCCTTGCCATAGGTGGTTGCGCCGATAATCGTACCGATCCCGTAATCTCTCAGGGCGCCGGCCAGGATCTCGGACGCGCTCGCGCTGTCGTGATTGGTCAGCACGGCCACGCGCATGTCCTTGCCGGCCGCATTGCCATCGGAGCGGTAAATTTCACGTTCTCCGTCGCGATCGACGATACTGGTTACGGTCTTTCCGAATTCGACGAAGTTCCCCGCAATTTTTACGGCAACGGTCAACAGACCGCCCGGGCAATCGCGCAAGTCGATAATCAGGTCTTTGGCGCCCTGAGCCTGGAGGGACTTCAGCCCCTGCGAAAACTCGCCGGCTGTATGTGTACCGAAGCTGACGATCTTAATATAACCGGTACCGTCCCTCAGCAGCTCCACCCTGGTGGTGGCAAGGTTGATGCTGACCCTTTTGAGCACAGCCTCAAAATCTTTTTGCCCCTCCCGTCTGACCGACAGGCGCACTATTGTTCCCTCAGGGCCGCGAATCTTGTCCACCACTCCGGCGATCGGCTCCCCGGCCACGTCAGTCCCGTCGACTTTCACAATCAGGTCACCGGGCTTCATTCCCGCTTCCCGGGCGGGCGATTTTTCAAAAACTTCAGCCACTTTCGGATAAAGGCCGGCCGGTTCCAGGATTACCCCGATCTCGACGTAATCGGCGTTGACGGCTGCATTGAAGTTATCCAGGCTTTCCGGAGAGAAGTAGGCGCTGTAAGGGTCCTCCAGAGCGTCCAGCATCCCCTCGATGGCCCCGCGGATCAAAACACGGTCATCTTTTTTTTCGATGCTGTTGTTTTTAATATAATCGTGGATCTCTTCCAGGGACGACATGTCCGGGCTCTTGTCCTCATCCGCCAGCGCGGGAAAAACAATGCCGAAAGCCAGCAAAACAGCGATCAATAACATGAAGGCTTTTTTGCCCACACCACTCACCTCGCCATGTTCAGTTTCACCTTAATTCGCCCCTCTCAGACCAAAGTCCTGCATCATTTTCCATCTCCGCACAGCAACCCCGTGTTTTAAGGAAGGTATTTTAGCCCGGCGCGGTGAAATAATAAAAAAGATAAAAAAGGCAGGTGCTGAACACTCGTGTCCTCCGACACCCTACTGATCATAGACGGCAACAGCCTGGCCCACAGGGCATTTCACGCCATCCCGCACCTATCCACCAGCCAGGGACTGTCCACCAACGCGGCCTTCGGTTTTACCAACATGCTCCTGAAAGTGCTGGCCGAAAAAGGCCCGGAGCGGATCGCGGTCGCCTTCGACCACGGCAAGGTCACCTTTCGCCACGATGAATACAAAGAGTATAAAGCGCACCGGAAACCGACACCGGAAGAGTTGAGGCCCCAGTTTCCGATCATTAAAGACATCCTGAGCGCCATGCGCATTCCCATCTTCGAAATCGAGGGCTATGAGGCGGACGACCTCATCGGCACCCTGAGCGCCAGGGCGGAAGAATCGGGCATCCAATCGATCATCCTGACGGCGGACCGGGACACCCTCCAGCTGGTTTCGCCGCAAACCAGGGTTCTCCTGACCAAGAAAGGCATCAGCGAGTTGGAGGAGTACGATGAAGGCAGGGTCTGGGAACGCTACGGAATTACCGCGCACCAGTTTATCGACTTGAAAGGCCTGACCGGCGATCCTTCCGACAACATCCCGGGCATTCCCGGGGTGGGTGAAAAAACCGCGGTTCGCCTTTTAAAAGAATTCGGCAGCCTGGAAGAAGTGCTGGCCCACGCCGGCGAGCTGACCGGCCGGGTCAAAGAGCTGGTGAAAACCCACGGCGAACAGGCGGCTATGTCCAAGCGCCTGGCCACCATCGACCGCGGCGTGCCTGTTCCGATCGACCTCGACCGCTGCGCCTGGCCCGGCCCGGACTACCAGCAGTTGCTGGACACCTTGAAAAAGCTGGAATTCAAAACCCTGATCAAGTCCATCTACTGGGATAAAAAAAGTGGCGGCGGAAAACAACCCGGCCGCTCCGCCGGAAAGGCCGGCCGGCCCTTTCCGGAACCGGACCTGGCAACCGCGCCGGTGGACATACGGCTTTTGAGTACACCGGCCGCCATGGAAGAATTGGTCGAATCTGCCCGCAAGGCCGGCCATATCGCCCTGAATCTGGCCGGCAGCCCGGACGGAATCGCAGCCGCCGGATTTGCCGCCGGCGAAAAAGGAAACCATTACCTGGACCTGGCTTCCCTCAAGAGCCCGGACCGGGAAAAAGGACTGGAGACCATAAAATCCATCTGCGAAGACCGGGGAATTAAAAAATACTGCCATAACGGGAAAGAAGCCATCCGCATGCTTGCCCGCCAAAACATCCGCTTAACACCGCTGGCCTTCGACACCATGGTTGCCGCTTATTTAATCAATCCGGCCGGCAGCAACGTGGATTTGCGGGATGTTTGCCTGGAACACCTGAACTCGGTCCTGCCGGACGGGCCGCAAATAATCCCGGCCGGCGCCGCTTCGATCAAAGAATTGCTCCCGGTGCTGGAGGAGAAACTGCGCCTGCAGGAGGAGGACCGCCTCTTCTATGAAGTGGAGCTCCCCCTCGTCGCGGTGCTGGCCGGCATGGAAATGCAAGGGCTGGCGGTGGATAAAAACAGGCTCGAGGAGATGTCCGCCGAATTGGCCGCGCTGATCGAAGGGCTGGCCGGTGAAATATACCGCCTTGCCGGGCAGGAATTCAATATCAACTCGACCCGGCAGCTGGGAAAGGTCCTGTTCGAGGACCTGAAGCTGCCGGCCGGGAAGAAGACCAAAACAGGCTACTCCACCGATGCCGAGGTGCTGGAGGAACTGGCCGGAGCCCACGAGGCGGTGGCCATGGTCCTGGAATACCGCCAGCTGGTCAAGCTGAAATCCACTTACACAGACGGGCTGAAAGCTCTGGTGAACCCGTCCACAGGACGACTGCACACCACCCTTAACCAGACAATCACGGCCACGGGACGCCTTTCCAGCAGCGAGCCGAATTTACAAAATATCCCCATCCGCATGGAGCAGGGCCGGCGGATCCGGAAGGTTTTTGTTCCCTCCAGACTCGGCAACTTGCTCCTGTCGGCCGATTACTCGCAGATCGAGCTGCGCATCCTGGCTCACATGAGCGGAGACCCTGTTTTACTGAACGCCTTTAAAAACAACGAGGACATCCACACCCGCACGGCGGCTGAAGTTTTCGGCATCCCGCCGGAGGCCGTGACACGGGAAATGCGTGGCCGCGCCAAGGCGGTCAATTTCGGGATTGTCTACGGCCTGAGCGACTTCGGACTGGCCAGGGACATCAAGGTTCCCCGCGGCGAGGCCAAGCGGTACATCGAAAGTTACTTCCAGCGCTACGCCGGGGTCAGGTCCTACATCGACCGGGTGGTCCGGGAGGCCAGGCAAAAAGGCTACGTCACCACCATCTTAAACCGCCGCCGCTATCTGCCCGACCTTTTCAGCCCGAACCGGACGGTGCGCAGCTTCGGCGAGCGCACGGCCATAAACACGCCGATCCAGGGGAGCGCGGCCGACATCATCAAATTAGCCATGGTCAATATCGACCGGGAAATGAGGGAGCACGGCTTTTCAGCCAAAATGGTCCTGCAGGTGCATGACGAACTGATCTTCGACGCGCCCGGAGAAGAAATTCCAGCCCTGACTCTGTTGGTCCGCCGCTGCATGGAAAACGCCCTGATCCTGGACGTGCCCCTGATTGTGGATCTGAAGGTGGGACCAAATTGGTACGAGGTCAAAAATATTGAGTTGCCGGACAGTGTCGAGCAACTGAAAAACCTTCTCAATTAGAGCGCCGACAAGTCTATCGCCAAAGGGGGTTGCCGGATGCCGGAACTGCCGGAAGTAGAAACAGTAAAGCGCACCCTCCAGTCAAAACTTGCCGGGCTCATCTTTAAGGGAGCGCAAGTTTTTTTGCCGCAAGTGATCCGGACCCACGAACCAGGCCCGTTCGCCGAAACCATTTGTGATCAAAAAATCCTGCAGCTCGGACGCAGGGGCAAATACCTTTTGATCCACCTGAGCGATGGTCTGACCATGGTCATTCACCTGCGTATGACCGGCAGGCTGACTTACTGCCGCCCGGAGGAGCCCCTGCCCAAACACACCCACGTCGTGTTTGCTTTGCACAACGGAGCGCAGCTGCGTTTTGCCGACATGCGCCAGTTCGGCCGGATCTGGCTCATACCGACCACGTCCATGGACAAGCTGCCCGGTCTGAAAGACCTGGGGGTGGAGCCCTTTGACGAAGTTTTCACCAGGGACTACCTGAAAAAAGAACTCCGCCGGCGCCGCTCCCGGATAAAATCGCTCCTCCTGGACCAGACCTTTATTGCCGGGCTGGGGAACATTTACACCGATGAGGCTTTGCACAAGGCGAAGATCAACCCGGAGCGGCTGGCTACCACGCTCACCCCCCGCGAGGTGGCGCACCTGCACCGCTCCATCCGGGAAGTGCTGCAAGAGGGTATTGAAAACAGGGGCACCACCCTGCGCGACTACGTCGACGGGGATGGCCGGCCGGGCCGCTACCAGGATCTGCTGAAGGTTTACGGCCGCGCGGGGAAGCCCTGCGCCGGCTGCGGCAAGGCCATCATTAAGGTGAAGATTGGCGGTCGCAGTTCCTATTACTGCCCCTCCTGCCAAAAAGATTCTTAAAAAGCGTTTTCACGGGCTCTTCTCCCCCGGACCACTAATTGACAGTAACCACCCCTGGTCACCCCTCATAGATTAACAGTATGCATCTTAATTTATGGGGGGTATCCTTTGGAGCTATTCACCCTGGCCGCTTTCGCCCTGGCGCTTAACCTCGACTCCTTCGCCGCCGGAATCGCTTACGGGGCTAGAAAGATCCAAGTTCCTCCGCTGTCGCTGCTCATCATCAGCCTCATTTCCATGGCCGCCATCAGCGTTTCCATGCTCGCGGGGAAGATCCTGATTCCCTACCTGCCTCCGGAAGCGGCCCACCGCACCGGCGGCTTGCTCCTGCTTTGCATCGGGCTTTGGGTGCTCTTGCAAAGCAGGAAAGCGGGGCATTTCCCCCCTGCGGAAAAGGCCGTGCCGGAGGAAGATGCGGAGCCCAAAATTATGGAAATCCGAATCCGTCCAATGGGCCTGGTCATCCAGATCCTCCGCGAACCGGCCCGCGCCGATCTGGACCAGTCCGGCATTATCACACCCGGTGAGGCCATATTCCTCGGCCTGGCCCTGGCCATGGACGCTTTCGCCGCCGGATTTGCCGTATCCATGCTCGGTTTTTCCATTGGCGCCACGGCTCTGGTTGTGGGAACCGGCCATTTCTGTCTCGCTTACGCGGGCATCACAGTCGGGCGGCTGTTCGCCGCCTGCCGGATCGGCCGCCACCTCGCCGCCCTCCCGGGCTGGCTTTTAATCCTTCTCGGACTGGTTAAAATACGCTGAAAAAGCGCCGGAAAATTTAACCGGCGCTTTAAATTCCTTGACATAACGACCATTACGAATAAGATTAATAGATATGATGAAAATATCTTTTTTTGAACGGGTGAGCGTTGATGATGATGATCGGACTTACCGGCGGTATCGGCAGCGGCAAGAGCACGGTTTCCCGCAAATTGAAAAGCCTTGGCGCTTATGTAATTGACACCGACCAGGTGGCCCGCGACGTGGTAAAACCGGGCACGCCGGCCCTGCGGGAAATCGTGCAGGCGTTCGGCGGCGGCATTTTGAACGGCGACGGCACTCTAAACCGGGAAAAGCTCGGGGCGCTGGTCTTTAACGACCCGGCGGCAATGGCCGCGTTGAATCAAATGACCCATCCCCGGATCAAGCAGGCCGTCTCGGCTGCGGTGGAGAACTACAAGCGCCTGCCGGCGGCCGGCCGAAAGGTGGTCGTCATCGAAGCTCCCCTTTTGATCGAGGCCGGCCTGCATCGCGGCCTGGATGAAATCTGGGTCGTCAGTGTGGATGAAGGGACCCAACTGGAAAGGCTGATGAAACGCGACCGGATTACCGCCGCCGAAGCCAGGCAGCGCATCGCGGCCCAGCTTCCCCAGGCGGAAAAATTAAGGTATGCCGCCCGCGTAATCGACAACACCGGCAGCGAAGCCGAAACAGAAGAGCAGGTGGCCGGCCACTGGGCCGGCCTGTTAAAAAAAACATGAGCAATAGCGGTTTTGCATAAAATATCGCAGGCGCGGATACCGGCTTATACGCTTATGTGACAAAAATTAGCGGTAGCGGAGTGAATGTTTTGGCCGCCTATTACAAGCGCAGGATAAACCAGAAAAGGGTAAGAAACCGCCTGTTTTTTTTACTCCTGTTGATTTTGCTGCTGTCCAACCTGGATCTCTTGGGACGGGCCCTCTACCCGTTTCCCTACCGGGAAACGGTCACCGGTTGCGCCGCCGACTACGGCGTGGACCCCAACCTGCTGGCGGCGGTGATGAAGGCGGAAAGCAATTTTGACAAAAATGCGGTTTCCAACAGGGGCGCGCGGGGCCTGATGCAAATTATGCCCGACACCGGCCGCTGGATCGCTGGACAAATGGGGACCCGCGATTTTGACCCGGCCCGGCTCTTCGAACCGGAAACCAGCATCCGGCTGAGCGCCTGGTACCTCGCCGATTTAATGGCAGAATTTTCCGGGGACGCGGTGCTGGCTCTAGCCGCCTATAACGGCGGGCGGGGCAATGTCCGGGACTGGATCGGCGAACACAGCCTGGCTGACGGAAAAAGACGGATCGAAAATATTCCTTTTCCCGAAACGCGCCATTATGTAAAAAAGGTCCTGTTTTACTATAAAATTTACAGCATCCTTTACCGGTAAAGACGTGACCGCCGGTTTGGCGCAAAATTATTTAAACCTTCAAGCAGGAATTTGTAAGGAGCCGGGGAAATATTAAATAAAAAGTCTTGAAACGGTATTCGTATTTTTACCCCGGAGAGGAGAGGAACTATGTCCGAAATGTATTTCCTGGAGGCCAGAGACGCCGTCGTTATGAGTGGCGGCCAAGATATCAACATCTGCATGCAGTGCGGCACTTGCGCCGGCACCTGTCCCTGGGGCCGCCTGGAAGAAGAGAGCCCGTTCAACATCCGTAAGATGATTTATCTGGGCCGCATGGGTATCGAGGGTTTTGAGACCGACGACATCCTCTACGCCTGCACCACCTGCAACCACTGCGCCTCCCGCTGCCCGCGCGGCCTGGAGATCGTCGACGTCGTCCGCGCCATGCGCAGCGTAGTGGCCGAAACCGGCGGCATCCCCAAAAACCTCAAAGCCGTTGTCGGCAGCATCAACAGCCAGGGCAACCCCTGGTCACAGGAGCGGGAAAAACGAATTGCGTGGGCCAAGGGCCTGGAAATCCCATCCTTTACCCCCGACACCGAATACTTTCTTTTTGTCTGCTGCACCTCGGCCTACGACGGCCGCAGCCAGAAGATCGCCCGCGCCATCGCCACCCTGCTGCAGAAGGCCGGCGTCAGCTTCGGCGTCATCGGCAATGAGGAGCAGTGCTGCGGAGAATCGGTGCGCAAGATCGGCGCCGAAGCCGAGTTTACCATGCTGGCCGAGGCCAACGTCAAGCTGTTCAAAGACAGGGGCGTGAAAAAGATCATCACCACCTCACCCCACTGTTTTAATGCTTTTACCAAGGACTACCAGGATTTCGGAGCGGACTTCGAGGTCATCCATTACACCCAGCTGCTCGACCAGCTGGTGCGGGAAGGAAAGCTCTCCTTCCCGAAGGAAACCGCCCAAAAGGCCATCTACCACGAACCCTGCTACCTGGGCCGCCACAACAAAATCTTCGACGCGCCCCGCGCCCTTTTAAGCGCCGTGCCGGGGCTGACCTTAGCCGAATACGACAACAAGATGGATGACAGCCTCTGCTGCGGCGGCGGCGGTTCCCGCATCTGGATGGAGACCAAAGCCGGCCAGCGCTTCTCCGACTTCAAAGTGGAAGAGGCCGCCCAGAAAGAGGCAAACTTGCTGGTCACCGCCTGCCCCTACTGCGTGGTCATGATGGAGGACAGCGCCAAGAACCTGAACAAAGACGACATGGCCGTCAAAGACATCAGCGAGGTTTTGGCGGAGAGCCTGTAGATTTAGACGACTGAATGCCGACCCGATTTTCCCCACCACGTATATTCTCAAAACATTAAAAAAGAGAGGCCGGCAACCCCGCCGCCTCTCTGGGGGGATGGGGGTCAGGCTTGACTTTTTGATTTATTGGATGTATTGCATATTAATTCTTCCATCTTCTTAAAGCCCCTGGTTATTCTCGCTGAGTCGATTTGCAGCCTCTTCGCTAGCTCACTGCGTGATAATACTCCTTGGCTAGTTGCTTCGTAAATAAGCATATTTCGAGCCGTTACAATCTTTCCAATCTTTCTTTCCCGGCATCGACCCAGGAGTTTTTCTTTTTCAACGTCACAGTCATTCACAATAAGTCAAGCCTGACCCCTTATTCCCCTGAGGCGTCAGTGACCCATCATGGCATCTTCTCCGCTCACGCATTCATAGGCCTTCATGATCTGATCCATCAATTCTAATTGTGATGCCTCGGAGGTCGTCGTTGGGTCTTTGAGATGCAGATCGTGAAGTTTATTAGCCTTTTCCAGCCAAGACTTGGCACAGTCCAACTTCGCTTGAGCTGCACTAGTTGCCTGGGTTTGGACGACGGCCATGATGGTAGCCACTATGAACGCAACTAACAAAATGCCAGAGACCACCTGCCAGATTCGAACACTTTTCATTTTCTCTCATCACCTTTCTTTGGTTTTCTTATTCACTGCTGAGCAAGTGGGGACGGTTCTTGCCTTGCCAGGTAAATTATTGTAAAATAGTTATGAGATGGAAAGCATGCCGGGGGCGCCGCTTATATCGCAACCTGTGCAAAACGGAAGGCGCCTGTAACTACCAGCTGCCCCCACCGCCGCCGCCGAAGCCGCCGCCGGAAAAACCTCCGCCGCCGGAGAACCCGCTGCTACCGGTGCCGCTCCCCCGCGGCGCGCTGAACATGGCCGAAGCGAAGCTCGCCGTTGCTGCGTTTAGGGAGCGAGAGAAGCCGTAGGGGCTGAATGTGGCGAATCCTCCGGGCGACACGTACCATCCCGGCGGTTCCTGGTAAATTCCCTCAAAGGCCTTTGCCCAGTTGTCGGCAACACCCAGGGCGATGGCGTAAGGCAGGAACTTTGAGAAAAGGTCTGCATCTCCCATCCGCTCCAGCCTGTCTTTTTCAGCCCGGTTTAAGAATTCCCGGAAACCCCGAATGTCCATATGCGCGGAGGCTCCGGCCCTTGTTTTGGCGGGCATTGTTTTGGCGAATAAAAGCACCGGCAGGCCGGTCAGGGCTCCTGCAAGGATGCTTTTAACCGCAGAGTGCGGCGCGAGGAAAATAAACGTCAGGATTCCAAAAATTATTACCGTTATTCCGGCAACCGCGTAAAACCCCCTTACCTTTTCGGGGCTGGTAAGGAAATACTTTTTCCGCACCAGTTCCCCGTAAAGGGTGTTTTTTAACGACTCCAGGTTTGTGTAGAAATCGTTTTTCATGCTGGAAACATGTATGCCCGGCGATGCGTACGGGAGTATTCTTTTCATCAGTTCTTTTTCAAAGGGGCTCAAGTCGTCGTCAGGCTCCTTAATCTTTGACAGGTAGTAATCGGTGGAGCCGAAGAGCAGTCCTTCCCTTTTTATCTCTTCTATTTTTAGGTATTTTTTTACGGCCAGTCCGACAATGGTTGAAGTTATGTCCCGCGGGTCCAGTTTCTCATCAACGATTGTGCCCACCTCTGCCGGCGCAAGGGGTCTGTTGTCGTATTCGGGCGGTTTGTACATTACTGCGACGGACTCTTTTACCCCGGGGTCCCTTCCCCGCGTATACCATTGGTTGATCATAAACAGCAGCGAAAAAATGGGAAACATAAACACCCAGTTTTCTTTTAAATTTAAGGCCCACAAGAGCTTTTTCCAGGACGACGGCGGAGACACCAGTCCTTTATCCCAGCCGAAGGCAATGGTGAGCCCTTCGCCGGGAGCAAGACTTTTAGCCGCAAAAAACTCACCGTAATTGTCGCGTATTTCAAAGCTGCCGGTCGATTCCCTTGCGCCCTGGACGCCCGCATAGAGAGCGCCCTGGAGGTTTTCGCTTTTTTCTTCAGCAGCCAGAAGGACTGTGGCAGATGTCTCTTTGATGGTTGCTTTCCATCCGTTTCCTGTAACGTTCCAGTAAAGCTCATCGTGGCCGTCAAAAAAGAGCACGGCGTTTTCCACTTTGTAATTAATAACATAAGTCTGATTGCCGCTTACATATTTGTTTGCGTCACCAATCCTTATGTTTATTACATTACCGCTTCTGGAAACCTTGTATTTCCAGTTTGTTCCAAACTGATTGGTGACGGACAGCACTTCCAGCGGTGTGGTAATTGTTTTGCCGGGCTCATTTAGATACTTAAACGGGATCTCCCTGTAAATGCCGTGCCTTGGCCTGTGAAAATCCACCTCGACGGTTTCTTTAACGGTAAAGGAGGAATCTTCAAGGATGACGATATCGGAGTGAAATTTGTTGATCGTAAAGTCCTGGGCAACAGCAGGAGAAGCAAAGACGGTGAGGAGGAAAAATAAGATTATTAATGTCCCGCTTGTGTTCCAGCGGTATTTGCGAAAGAAATCCGGCATCTGCACTCACTCCCTTTTTGCCTGATAGCTGTCAGCTTTCAGCCGTCTGCATAAGAAAGAATTCTGGGGTCGGAGATCAAAATTTGGAATGAATAGCTGCCGGCCGTCTGCAATCGACAATGAGTTGTTTCGGGCTTTGCCCTCGCAATGACATGTGGAAGAGAAGAGTTATTTAACAGGGCTCATGAAAAGCTTACCTTTACGGGTTTCCTTTCCACCTCCGGCGCTTCCAGCTCAAAGAATTCTTCTTTTTTGAACTTGAACTGCGAGGCGATTATGTTGGACGGGAATGATTCAATAAGAATATTGTAGTCCCGGACCACTGCGTTGTAGTATCTCCTGGCGTATTCAATGTTGTCTTCCAGT